>APMI01029612.1_pt1 | contig 11180 bp, 10 predicted proteins | sample 667938 | NCBI WGS metagenome assembly APMI01 (sample SAMN01084076, study PRJNA167559) | wastewater metagenome | biome: Wastewater | place: Denmark: Ejby Moelle, Odense | collected 2011-11-28 | reverse complement strand
TTCCTTGCGGTGTCGCCCCGTTTTTGCCTCGAATCGCCTCGGGCGCCGGCGATTCGGCCCATCTCGGGCCTCAGAAGGCCTCGATTCCGGCCGCCTGGAAATGGACCAGCCGCTTCAGGTTGTAGCAGGCCGCCATCATTGTCATGGCGAAGTTCGCCCGCGCCTGACTGATGGTGCGCAGCAGCTTGCCACCCATCTGTTCGATGGCTCCGAACACGTGCTCGACCCGCGCGCGCGTCTTGGCGATGCGCTTGTTGCGCCGCTGCTGGCATTCGGACAACGGTTTGTTGCGCTTGCCCTTCCGCTGGATCTGGTTGCGAAAGCCGTTCTCCTTCAACCACGCTTCACGCTCATCGGACGGGTAGCCCCGGTCAGCATAGACATCCCGGCTCGTGTTGCTCGTGTCGAAGACGTTGTCAAAGTGCTGGCTGTCGTGAGTGCTGGCCGTGTCGGTCTCGATCCGACGGATGATCTTGTATTTCTTGTCGACGTTGATCGACAGCTTGTAGCCGAAGTAGCTCTTGCCGTGCTTCTTGGTCCAGGTCGCGTCGGTGTCCTTTTGGCGCCGCTTCGCCGGCTTCCAATCGGCCGGCATCGCGCCTTGCTCGATCAGTTCTTTCTCGCCCCGGCTGTTGTGCTGCTTGGGCGCCGGCACCAGCGTGGCGTCGATGATCTGACCACCGCGGGCGATGAACCCTTTCTGAAGCAACTGCGCCGAGACGCCGTCGAACAACGCCTTCGCGCCCGCTTCGCCGATCCGGTTCTCAAAGGTCCACACCGTGGTGCGATCCGGCACGTTCGTGGCGTTCGCCAGACCACAAAAACGCTTGTAGCTCATCCGGTCGAGCAACTGGTACTCCATCTGCTCATCGGACAGGTTGTACAGGCGTTTCAACACCAAGATGCGCACCATCGTCTCGGTCGGATACGGCGGACGGCCGCCCTGCAGACTCACCGGACGCGGTGCGACCCGATCCACCTCCGCCGCCAACGCGGCAAAGTCGATGTGCAACTCGATCTCGGCCAGAGGGTCGCCCAGCGAGTCGATCTTCTTACGATGGTGTTCGTCGGCAAACAGGTCACTCTTGATGGCACTACGCTGTTTCATTGGGACAAGCTGCAGCAGGGTTCAGGACGATGTAATTTTACCAAGGGTGGGCGAACTGAGGTTTTTCGAGGCGCCCTATAGTGTTTTCCTATTTTTTTATTAATTTAATTGGGATGGAAGAACTCAAAGTGCTGTGTAAGTCTACTATTCTCGGGTCTGTCGCCAAATAGTCCGATGGAGCCGTGAAAACGTTTGGCGTGGAGTAAAATGGCACGATTAAATTTGTTTTCGAGCCGCTCAAGTTCCAGCCATTGCGATTCGTCGCGCATGTATTGCCAATAGGCAGCCTTGCGCTGCTCGTCGTTCAGTTCAGCAAAACCCAGCTTGAGTGATATGAACATCCACCAGTCGTTATTGGCCTCACGTAAGCCAGTTTCGCGATTTTCGTAAAAAGCTATGGCGCCCTGTCCATGGCAGTCCTCTGGCTTGGCCAGATAAATGACCCCAGACCAAGGCTGAACATCCTCGTGAACGCCATCAAGCCGGGCTTGCTGGTCTGAGGCACAGGCAATGCGGAATTTCCCCTGCAAGAAGGGCGGATTCTTGGGGCAGGCACCCGACACATCGTGGTGCACAAAGCTGGCCAGTATTCTGTGCGTTTCTAGCCAGCGTGGGTCGTCAATCCAGGCTTCCTTGCCAGGATAGGTGGCACCTAGCTTGCTAGTGAAGTTCAGGTCCAGTGCCTGTTTGCGAATGGCGTCCGGGTCGAGGTAAAAATCATCTATGACTACCAAGGATTGTTGCATGGGGCACCTGCTGTTATATCTATTTCCCACTTGCTTGAAAGAACGCCTATGGCATATCTGGCATCCTGCAATTTTGGGTGCTGCTGCGGGTTCTGCAGTGCCCGAGCCAGTTGGCCGATGCACTCTTCATCTAAACCGGCGTCTAGCCAGTAATGGCGCAAGGCTGCAAGACTACGCTCCAGAAAATAAATGCTTTTAGCGACGCACCAGCATGTGCGGACCTGGGTTTGCGTTAGCCCTGCATCTGATAGTACAAAACGCAAATGAACTAGCGAAATGGTCAGCTCTGTAAATTCGTGTGGATGGTAGGCGACAGCGACCTCAGCATCATTCAGTATCACACCGGCGCGCATTAAATCATAGATGCGCCCTAGTCCTTGCATGCCAACGAGGTATAGTTCTGCTGCGCGCAACGCACCCATGCTGGAGCAGCCATACAGTTCCCAACCCGCCTCCAACAACAGTCTGCATTCAGTCAAAGTGACGGCCATGCTGGCACCAAACAGGCCGTCTGCAATGAGTACTCGGCCAGGGGGGCGCTGTTCTCTTAATTCATCCAGATCACCACGCTGTATGGGCGGGTGAACCTCTGCTGAATTCAGCAAATTATTTAGCCCTCGGATCGACGGAGCTGCGAACACAATCAGTTTCTGATGGCTGCTTGTCATGCTAGAACCCCACGCGAAATGCTGTCGAGCATGCCGGGCACCAGCGCGCGCGCCACACCCAGATCTATGTCGGGTTGGCTGAGATCGTCAAACAGAATGTTCCTGAACCCGGCTTTAGCCAGACAGTCGCAAACAAGGTCCAATGCCTGCCCAAGGGTTTCGCAGGTGGATGTATGAAGCAAATCCTGCCCCCCGTCGGGCAATGTCTGGATGATCTGCTGCCAGATATGGTGGATTTCCGCATGGCTGTTCTTCCACACGGCCGCATGCCGGATTAAATCCTCGCGGTTGCCCAACGTGGCAACAACGCGTGATTGCGCAGCCTCAAGTAGGGCACGGCGGATGGCGCGTTGTGAATCAATGTCACAACATTGCCCCGCGCTGATGACATTTGGCGGGGTCTCCAGAGTGGGGAGCAAGCGCGCCACATAAGTGGGTAAGCCGGGGATTACGGAGATCTGTGACAGCGCCACCTGATAATCGGCTGCCTGTATCTGAACAAGTAGCTCGCGGTTAGTTTGATTCAGCTGATTTTTGTGCAGAAGTGTTTCGCAGGGTGTCTGGAGGTTGACCGAAATACTGTGCCGTTCCGCGCATTCAAGCAAACCGTGCAAAATAGCCTCGGCTAGATTGTTGCCCGATGCTAGACCTGTGGTACAAGGGCGAGGCGAAAGTAGTTCTCCATCACTAGGAAAATAAGGAAAGGCCACGCTGGCTAGGGGAACTGCAACGCTCGCCCCGTCGTGCAGACGAATCAGCTTGCGCCAAGCAATTTTTGCATTGGCTGCGGTTATGCCTTGAAAATGATTTGGCCCGAATATCAGAGGGTAAGAAGCCTTTGCTGCGGTCAGATTTTGTATAGAGTCCGCATGCAACTGATTGGCTGCGCGGCGCTCTACTGCTTCCATGAGGGCAGATAGACTGGCCTCCAGTGGCGTTAGTCCCTTTCCCTGGGTGGCAGTGATTTGTGCCGTGGAGACTTCCGGACGGGTGGCAACCATTACTGGGATGCCCAGCGGATCAAAGCCCGAGACGTCGGATATGCGGGAAATACCAAGCCTGTTCTTGAGTCTTACAGCTCTTTCCCATGTAACTTCTGGCGGGCAGACTCTTAGCAGTCCGGGGTGCAAAGCGAGTTTTCTTTGTTCGCGGATTTGTTCCAGTTTAAGACAAGATATGTCGTAGTGGAGTTTGTTCGCCTTAGTGTCTTTGTTTTCTCTGCAGATCAAAAACAGACGTTCCGCGACGAAGGCCAGTAGATAGGGGGATAGTGTAAGATCGCCGGCTTCCGGACAGGCGTCCTGTATGTCAAAGAGGCTGCTCCGCCCGTCAATTTGTAGCAGCGCCGGTCCTAGGCTCACAGGCAATTCGTAACAAATCCCACGTAGGCTTGAACTGAGGTGGTAGCTTGCTGCGTGCCTGGCAGATGTCTCCTGAGTAATTTTGATGTCGGGTGCGCAGCCAAGAATTGTGTCACCGGCCAGCCCATTTTTTGGAAGTGGATGAACTTCAATAATCGTATCGCCCAGGACCATGGCGTCCATCTTTGTGCTGAGAAGCAGCTCAATCGCCTGTGCGGGCGTTTCGACAATCGGCTGTCCGCGTAAATTCAGGGAGGTGTTAAGTAATACCGGAATGCCATTTAATTGCTGCATCTGGCCAAGCAGGGCATGCAGCCTAGGTTCTGCGTCGATGGTCAGTGTCTGCACCCTGGCCGTACCATCCACATGAGTAACTCCGGTCAACTCTCTCCGGTACTGGGCACGAACTCGGGCGACCTTGAGCATATAGGGAGAATCGCCTTCGATCTCAAAGTACGCTGTGGCCGCTTCTGCTCGAACAACGGGCGCAAAGGGACGGAAAGATTCGCGAAACTTAATGTCTGAATTGATACGGTCTGCAATGCATGGCACCATGGGTGCAGCAAGAATGCTACGGTGCCCTAATGCCCGCGGACCAAATTCTGCTCCGGCCTGATACCAGCCGATAATTTCTCCAAGATGTAGGCGTTCGGCTAGGATGCGCAGATCCAATGGTGACCTTTGCAACAGTGTCGAGTAGTCGCGCAGCGAGGCTTGGATGTCATGTTCGCCATAAGAATGCCCCAGGTAATCATTTTGCAGGTCAATGCGAGGCATACGTTTTAGATCGTCCCAGTGGGCAATAGCGGCTGCGCCAACAGAGACTCCTGCGTCGTTGCTTGCGGGTAAGACAAACAGATCGTCGACTTCGGCCATTCGTGATATTTTGGCATTGGCCATGATGTTCAGCGCCAGTCCGCCACTATAGGCGATCTGGTGGCATCCGGATTGTGCAATGCTGCGCTGTACCCAGTCGCAAATCGCGGTTTCAAAGTCCTTTTGTATACGTGCAGCCAGATCGCGCCACAGCATTGGATCGGCAATTGGTGTTGGCGCATTGATTTGCTGTTTCCAGGCAGAGCTAAAGCGCAGCAGCTGAGTATTTTCATCTCGCAGCAATAGGCTGGGGCCAAAACGTTCGGCATCGCCATAAGAGGCTAACCCCAGCAGCTTGCCGGAGCCTTCATTCCAGTCGCCGAAAATAAACTGACTTACCGCAGCATAAGTTTCTCCCCAGGAATATGAGCCGCAGCGTACATTGAATGAGGGTGCGCTAAAGCGTTCAAGCAGACGATAGCCGTCGCGGGTAAACAGATATGCAGAAAGGGCATGCACCGGTGGGTGTTGTTGCAGTGGTTTTGTCAGATACTCGCGGAAGGCCGGACCTTTAAGGATCAGGTCGTCCGCTCCAATGGCGGTGCCGCCGGAGCCGTCGGCCACTAGCACTGTGGCGCGTTCAAAGCCGGATGCACAAAACGCGGCGGCGGCATGCGCTAGGTGGTGCGATACAAACAATGCATCCTCCGAAAAGGGATCGAAGGCGCCAAAGTCGGCAGTATGTACTGGTTGAGAGAGACCAACATAATCAGGCATTACAGCCTGTATGTTGTAGGCGTATTTTTTGACCTGTCGTGCATTAATTTGGCTGGATGCCAAAACATAATCAATCGCGCGTCGGGAGTTGAGGCAGGATCTCCCATCGTTTTTGCGCCGACTCAGGCGCTCAAGCTGGATGGCCTTTCTGAGTGATTCGCCCTGCAAGAGACATGAGGAGGCATTGTGACTAGCCGATACGCCAAGATAAATCGGCTCTGATTGCGCTGTGCTGACGCTGGCGCACGGTTGCATGATTTCAGCACCAATTGCCGACCAGGATAGTGAGTCGCACAGCCCTGTAACTTGAATCCTCAACTCACATTCGCAGTCTTCAGGCAGCTCAACGTCCAGCGCACACCAAGCATGACCTGCTGCCCGCGCGAGCGTTTTGCCATCTGTTGTTAGGGTCAGATTTATGCGGGCTGCTACTACCGTCCATTCGGGCATTTGTACGCGGTGCTGCACAACTGCGGCGATACAGGCCTTGCCATGAATTCTTATCCGGGTGTCAAGTGTATCTGCGGTGGCAGCAAATACCTGCTCACCGAACGCTAGTCTTTGCCCGAGCACGTATGAAGCGTCGCCAAGAATCCGTCCTTGATGAGCAGTGTGGGCTTGAGCACTGGCAATCAGCAGGCTCTTGAGCAGACCTGGGGAAGGGTGCTCTTGTTGGTGCTCGAGACGCAGCTTTTCTGTCCAAAGTGCGGCTAGCCCGGCAACAATGCCGACTGCAGCCGAGGTGCCGTTGATGCTGGAGCTACTGTCCTCATCCTGCTCGGTCTGATAGTCGCAATTCGGAACCAGGATTTCCGGCTTGCGTGATTGGCTGTTCGTGCCCGATTGTGAAATCAATTGCCCCTGTTCGCCGCAGACGCCGACCGATAGATAGTTGGCGACTGTGGCCGGAAAGCGTAATTGCTCTGCGCCGTCATGACCGGCAGCTGCGATGCACAGTGCCTGTTCGCCGATGGCCTGCCAGTCGCTGCTGAGAGTCTGGTACAGTTTGCGATTGTTCAGAGCTGAAAAGCTGAAGCTGATAATGTGGGGTGCTTGGTCTTGTTGTTGCAAGTTCGTGACGATATCGGGAATGGCATTCGGAAAGATGCGTCGGTAATCGGCACTGTATAGTGTGCAAGCTGGTGCTAGGCCATGAGCGGTACCTACTGCCAGGGCAGCAACGCGCAGGGCATGCGAATCCAGATGAAGCAGCTCGCCCAGGCGGCCATCCATGTCTGCCAGATGTATGCAGCGTTCCGCGATGGAGCCTGATGAAGCCATTCCGCTGTCAAATGCCAGCAGGCGGACTCCCATTCCGCGATAGTTAACAGCTTTTGCTAGAAAGCAGGCTCTAGCACTAGTTCCTGCGGCCATATTGCACAACTCCCGGTGTGTAGCGATGTGAATTCAGGCGTTCGGAAAGACGCACACTGTCATACAGAAATTTCTCGTCATCCAGCGCCACACCTACCTCATAGGTTACCGCCTCGATGCTTGGTATCTGATCAATTGCGTGATCGAGAATCTCATACACCTCGTCCATGATGTAATCACTGTGCGAGTCGATGTAGCGATCCGGGTGCTTGTCATTTAGCCGTCCGCCGGCAATATGAATTTCTCTCACCTTGTGCAAAGGAAAGTCCTTCAACACCTCTTGCCAGTTGCTCCTGCTGGCGCATGCGACTGAATAGATATGGCTGATGTCGAGAACGATGCCGCAGTTGGATTCCTCTACGAGGATGCGGAAGAAGTCCGCTAGCGAAAGTTCGCCAATGATGCAGCTGACCGATGGAACTTCGGCAAGAAAGGGGACGCTTATCACGTCCTGAATCATACGTATGCCCTGAGCAATAAAATGCGCCACTTCCTCAGTAAACAGGGGGGGAGCAAAATAGGGCAGGTCGTAGGAGCCTATGCTCCAGAGACCGATATCTTCGCAACACCAGGGTGCCTGCATGCTCTTGCTGAAAGAGTGCTGCTGCGACAGGCGTTGTAGGTCAGGCCCCCGAATACTGCACGGCGAAATACCTGACAGATGGTGGATAATCGGTTTGTCGCCAGCTAGCGCCAAAAAATCCTGCGCTTCATTCGCTTGTGAAATGCCGACAATTGATAGGTGGGACAGGGGGGAGTGCTGATTGCGCAAGGCTGCGTGGATGCTTTTGTTATAGCGATCCATGTACTTAATGTCCAGTCCAAGGCCGAAAGATAATTCGTCTTTCATAATTTTTCTGCTCGCAAGCGGATCTTTCCGCGATCATGCCGGACATAAATACGACAACATGGCTCTACCAGGCTTTCATCTGCATCAAAAACTACACTGCCATCCTCATCAACTATTGCGACTGCGGACAGCCAAGATTCCTCATGCACGTGTTCCTGCCGGTTCAGTCTGTGCTCCAGCCAAGGAGTGTCAGCATTGGCATGGGTAATGCCGCTCATGACGCCTTGCAAATGAATCAGTTCAGCGGTCAGAGGAGAGTTGAAGCGCAGCTTCTGCCAAGCAAAAAGACAAAAGGACTCAGGTAGGCTTCGCGCGCTTTTTTTCCAGAAAACGTCAGAGTCGCACCATTCGCCAACCAGCGTTGCTGCCTCCTCATCGGTTAGCAGCAGAAGGGAAAAGGAAGCCGTCCGTTTTAGAGTGAAGATCAAATTGCGATGGCGTGCATTGCGCTCCTGCTCTAGCCCCTGAGGCAGCCGTTGCAGAATCTTACGGGTCCGTTCTGGCAGCAGCGCCTGAACCGCTCGTGCCCTTTGTTCAAACGCCGGGCTATATAGCAGGCGTTGGTAAAAGTCGATGCGTGCCGGTACGCTGTCGAGAGACCATGACGCCGCTTCCGCGTTAGGCAATATGGTTCTGCATGTTTTTGTACCAATGGTCTCCGGTTCCTTGACGAGTTCAAAGACTTCCGAGCGGAAAAACTGCCACTGATACCAGTCCAAAAAAAATAGGGTAAGCAACTGATCGTCATGTTGACTCCATAGGCGAAAACCATATACTGCAGGTTTTCCTGACGTGTCAGCGCAGCCATGAGGCTGGGAGCCATGAAATAGGGCCAGTCTGGCGGCATATTGCGAGGCGGGCGCTACACTGCCTTTGCCAGGAGGCAGCAGCACCAGATGGAAATGACCGGCCTCCTTCGGTAGGTCAATCAGAATTTCACGCGGCGGAAAGCTGACTGTGGGTACTTCGGGCAGGCGTAGCTCGAATACGCTCCCCCCTTTGCAGGGGCCAAACGTGATTGCATGGCTGTATCGGGTAAAGGCCAAATGCAGAATGCGTGCAACGCTGGAGTTTTGCCACCAGACTTCGGGGTTGCCCTGTATCTGCTCGCTGACAGGCAAAACGACCGGCAGGTGCTCATATACCATGCGCCCGCCCGTAGCTTGAACCTTATCCTCAATGATAGACAGGGCGCCTAGTTTTGCTGTGTCCATTGTGTATTAACTAGGGCGGTTAGGATGTGATCCTGCCATCGACCATCCAGCAAGAGATAGTCCCGCGCGTAGCCCTCTATTGTGAAGTTTAGGCGCCGCAACAGGCGTCCGCTGCGTTCGTTGGTTGGCTGATAATTGGCCATAACCCGGTGTAGTCCCATGTCGTCGAATACATACCCAAGCGCAGCACACAGTGCCTTGGACATCAGTCCCTGCCCTTGAAACTCCCGGTCAATCTTGTAGCCCAGGTGGCAGGCTTGGAATACGCCGCGGGTAATGTTGGTAAAGCTTAAGTCGCCAATAACCCTTGTCCGATCGCCCTGCTCTGAAAGTAGCAGCAACTTGACTGACTGATCGGCCTGATACTCATCAATGGCAGAGGCCAGACGCTTCTCGCAGGATTCAACAGAGAAAAAGCTGCTTGGCATCAATGGCATGCAGTGCCGAAAATGCTCGTGATTGCGCACAAGATACTCTGATAGCGCCGGGGCAAGGCTGATGGAGCCGATCCTTAAGGAAAAGCCTTCAAACTTAAATGCAGGGCCGGCTCGATCGCTTGCTCGCATTACTCTTGCCATTCCTTGCATGAAACAATGACGCCCGATTCAATCATTGCGCGGCTGCTAATGTTGACCGGCGTCAGAAAGTCCTTGGGGTAATCACGAGCCAAATGGCGAATTATTTGTGCGCGCACTTCTGGATCGTTCTGCAAGGCTTTCAGAATTTCATCCAGGCCGGGCGAGTCGTTTTTGGAGGTGTTCATCGCATTACTCCTGCCATTCTTTGTTGGATGTAAGTACATGAGAGATGCTTGCAGATGCCGCTTCTTCGTTGATTTTTACCGGTGCGAGAAAATCCTTTGGAAAATCTCTCGCCAGGGCGCGAATAACAGCAACGCGCAATACCGAGTCCTCTGCGAGTGCGTTGCATATTTCCTTTATTTTATTTTCGGGACTTGAGTTTTTCATGGCTCGTTACCTTTGTTGTGGTTGAGGGAAACAATATAGATAGAATGAAAAGTTCTTGATTCGATTTTATAGATTGGGGCTTTGCTTCGGCAATTCATCTCTTTTTCCTTTGGTCTGGTTGCCGCGGTGAGAAAAGAAGCCACATGAGGCGTTGCCCATCAAATCAATACAGTCGGTCTGCCGCGCTAGTGGATGTTGACCATAGCTCAGCACCATAGCGACTGATAAACATCATTCAACTTAGCCGCAGTCAACGTTAGGACTAAGTTGATTGTAGATTGGCGCGGGGTAAATTCAAGCGGATGGCATCGAAATCGGCCGCAATGTTGAGCACCGGGTGTGCGACGCAGCGTCCAGGGGCTGCGCGGACGGTTGGTGAGCGCAGTCCGCCCTATCTTCAAGTTGAGTAACGAGTGCCGCGATCCGGAAGTCTGCGATGCGCGCAAGACATTGATTGCAACGTACCCAAAGCGGTGGTAGGCGAGATAGGCCGGACCGAGAGTGGTGAGCAGGTCGGCCAGTTCGAGAGCCCGAGCGGGCGAGTTCAGTCTCGGCGCCGCGGATCGAATGGCGTGGGGTAGTGCCAGTACAGAGGACTCCGTGCTGGCACGTACGCACGGTTGGGTGAGTGCAAGCGGATTAACGGCTTGTCAGGGATAGAACCCATGTCGGGGATTGGGGGGCCGCACAATTACCAGAGATCCTCAAAACTAAACGAGAGCTGTCGCTGCTGTCGGATCGATAGCAGATACACCGTCGTCTCTGTGACTGCGTAAAGTACAAGATAGTGACTCAAGACGTACTCACGGACGTCTGAGCTGCTACCGAGTCCGTCAAGCTGTGTGCGAAGCTTTTCAACCCGGCCCATGGCTTCAACGGATAGTGCAGGGCGATCAAGAAACGGCCGACCCATCTTGGGGAAGCTCTCAAGATTCGGGATGACTGTTTCAGCCAGTTCATCAAGAAGCAGATCGAATGCGCTCGTAGCTTCGTTCTCTTCGAGGAAGCGTTCGATGTCGTCTAGATTGCGCTCAAAGTTTCTGGTGAGTTTGACTGCAGTTTCTGGTGAGTTTGACTGCGTGTTGCTCGGTCGGCATGGGTCAGCCGCCCGTCTTGAGTGCTCGGCGACGTTTGATTGCTTGCAAAGAAGTCGTGGCGTCTGCAACGCGACCCGCTGCGACGTCGTCGAGTCCCTTGCTCGCTTCATTGAGCAGCTGAAGATGTATGTGCGCCCGTTCGAGGCGATGGTAGTGATCGAGTCGCTGAGCGTCGATCAGGGCGACGTAGCTCTCGCCATT
>APMI01075952.1_pt1 | contig 11183 bp, 13 predicted proteins | sample 667938 | NCBI WGS metagenome assembly APMI01 (sample SAMN01084076, study PRJNA167559) | wastewater metagenome | biome: Wastewater | place: Denmark: Ejby Moelle, Odense | collected 2011-11-28 | reverse complement strand
CCTGGTCAATTTTCAGCGCGCACTACCTCGCTTTTCTGGTCAGTTTTCAACGAGCGTCAACAATGCACGCCGACTTGGCCCGCGAACACCTCGCGCAATGCCTGTTGGATCAACTTCGCATTCGACGAAACCGGATGCACGCGGTTGATCAGCAGATGCAACGGAGGGGGCTCGATACCAAGATGCCGGTATGGGGAGATGTCTTCGATCAACTGCAGGGTGCCGCGACGCAGTTCGCGCGCAGCCAGGATTTCCGGGGTCACCGGCGAAAGCGCCACATCGGAAGCGAGTACCGCCATTTCCAGCAGCACGCTTCGCGCACCTTGGGTATCGATCAGTACCAAGTCATATTGCTGAGCCAGGGCGGGCAAGAGGTGGCGCAGCCGCAGCCGCCCATCCGGAGCGTGGAGGAGCAGCGTGTTCAGCTCACCACGATCGTCATTGGACAGCACCAGGTCCAGGCCGGTGATGGTGGTCCGCGACACTAACTGCTCCAGGCGCTGCTCATTGAATGCCAGCAACTCGTAGATGCCGCCAGGGGCGCGGTGCGCCAACTCGTAGTAGGACGACAGCGTGGGCTGTACGTCGAGGTCGAGCAGCAGCACGCGCAAACCGGCGTCGGCAACCAGGCCGCCCAGATTCGCGGCGGTGGTTGTCTTGCCGACACCGCCCTTCGTGGAAATGATGGATATGACCTGCATAAGACTCTCCTCGTAGGTGTTCTATGAATCCGTGGGAGAGCCGGTCACACCCGGTTCTTGAGGCGTTCGCTGATCCAGAGGTCTACCTCGGTCGAATCCCAGCCGACCGCACGGACCCCAAGACGCAGTGCCTGTGGGAACTCGCCCTTCTTCATCAGGCTGTAGATGTGGGCGCGCTTGAAACCAGACTTGGCTTCGACTTCGTCGAGCCGCAGGATGCGGCGCTCGCCCGGCAGCAATGCAGGCGTCTGCGACATGATGGTCACTCCTTAACGCTCAGTGGCGTTCGTTGGCGTGACCCTCATTAAATAGACCTCACTGCCGGAAGCCATTGCAAATGCAATTTCTGGGACTGCACATACAAGCTTGCAAGTCGTAACGCGACAGGAACATCGCCTCCGCGGCGTGGCGGCCCGCCTCTCTGCAGACCTAGGCGGTCAAGCTGCGCATTCTTCGGCGAGCCTGGGCGAACTTGCCATTCAGCGTGCGCTCGGTGATCCCCATGACGCCGTCGTGGTGCGCGATCAGCGCACTGACGATGGCTTCCTGTGTCTTGAAGCACGAGTAAGGAGTGCCTGCTGGCGACTGGCCCAGCATCAGATCAAGCATGCCGCCGATGATATGCTGGTAGGTGGACTCCGCTCGATTCGTTATCGAGTACTCGTTGCATGCCGGCGTCACTTCGATCTGGTTCGACAATACGTGATGCTGCTTCTGCAGCATCTCAAGCTGGCGCCGGCACTGTTTCAGCTCTGCCTTCAATGCCTTCCGCTCCACCAGCATCGCTTGCCCTGTTTCCAAGGTGATGATGGGGTGTGCGATGCGCTCGCGGCGGCTGAAGAGAAAGGCTGGTCGCTGCTCAGGGTATTGATCCCGCATCCAGCGCTTGAGGTCGACGTGCCTGATGGTGAGGTCGGGAGAATCCCAGAGCACCTTGTCGTTCTGCGTGATGCCATTGCAGCCGTATGGGAGTTCGCCGTTGAAGATGGCATCGTAGATGCGCTCGGTGCATAGGCGTAGCTCGGTCCATCCCGGGAAATCGAGCGTCATGGGCAAATGCCTCGGCCACGAGATCAAGCGCAGAATTTCTTTCTTGTGTTTCAGCAGGCCTGCCCAGCGTATGGCTGCTTCGATCGGTCGATAATAGACCTTGGACACAGGTGGACTGTCGTGCATGCATCCCTCTCCCTACAAGGAATATCTACATCAAAAGCTCCCCAAGGCCAGGACGTTCCTCCTGGCGTTAGCAACGGCGAAAGCGTCAATGTCCAGGCTCGTTCGCACGCAGCGATCAAGTCACCCCGGTCGGACCATCACGGAGGACCGTCTATGTGCGATGTTGGGTTCGCTCTTGACTGCGTGGGCGGTGCTGGCGGGATTTCCAGCAACAAAATCGAGACATGCCATTCGCGTAAATGCGTGAGCGTTGTTGTTTCGTCTGAGCGGTGCAAGACCCGTTCTGCATCAGCTGTGCTGCCTCGGGTCTATCTGCGTGTTCCCCCCGAGTTCGCCGATCGCCACCATGTACCGTATTCAGCTACGTTCCGCGAGTCCATGTGTGTGCTTAGACCTGTGGGAAATGCTGTCAGACTGAAACGGACGCAGGCGCTTCGGGGAGGACGGCGCCTACAGCGCATCCCAAAGCACGGGGGTGGCCTTGGCGGAAGCGGCCCCCAGGCGTGCAAGCAACGCCTGTTTCTGAGGCCACTTCCCAGAGGAACGGCATTTGACCTGCCAACGTGCTCAGCCACGCTGCGCTGTTCGATCAGGCCTGCGAAGTAGGCCGAGTCGACAGCGGACAACGAGTGTCCCGGCACGATCACCTGTTCGATGCCGGTTAGGGTCTGCGCGATCTCGGCATATTTTGCCTAAAATAACAGGCGCCAAGCTGTGTAACGCTTAGCATAACGGGCACAAAAGGCGCTCTTGGCTTGCCATGCCGTATTGTATCGCCTATTATTTTGGGCATTGAACTGTGAAATGCCGACTTAGATGAGCAGATTCGAGACCCCGATGCATGTCGCCGAGCAAGTGATCCAGCTCGGCCACCGAATCCGGATCGCCCGCATCCGGCGCGGCTGGTCCGTAGCGGATCTGGCGAGCAAGGCGGGCATCAACCGCAATACCCTGACCGCGCTGGAACTGGGCAAGCCCGGCACGGCCGTCGGGGTGTGCTTCACGGTGCTATGGGCCTTGGGACTGGATCGGACGCTGGACGGCGTCGCCGATCCAGATGCCGATTTGCACGGCAAGGCGCTCGAAGCAGCTCGGCGCCCCAGCCGAGCCGGCAAGCCACGCAAGGCTGGCGACGACTATGACTTCTGAGCGCGAGGCCTACGTCTACATCCAGCTTCCCGGCAGCCTGGAGACCGTTCCGGCGGCGCTGCTGCGCGTGCAGACCTTGCCGGACGGCATCCAGATCGGGCGATTCCGCTACGGCGATCGCTATCTTGCGCGGCCCGAGGCGGTGGCACTCGATCCGTTCCGGCTGCCCCTGGCCAAACAAGTGTTCGAATTCACGCAGCTCAAGGGCATCCCCGGCGCTGTACGAGATGCCGCGCCCGATGCCTGGGGCCGGCGCGTGATCGAAAACAAGCTGGAACGCAGCCCCGCCGATCTCCAGGAGATCGACTACTTGCTCCACGGCCCCCAGGACGGGGCGGGATATCTCAGCTTTGGGCTGAAGGTCGAGCCGCCTGCACCCAAGCGTCACTACAACCGAACGCATCAACTCGATGAGTTGATTGCCGCGGCGCAGGCCATCGAGGAAGGCAAGCACGTCGCCGCGTATTTGCTCGAACAGCTCGATCCCGGCACCAGCATGGGCGGCGCGCGGCCGAAGGCCACGATCGAAGACGGGCAGAGCCTGTGGCTTGGCAAGTTCCCCGCCAAGGATGACCGTTTCAATCTCCAGCGGGTTGAGTTTGCCTCGCTGGACCTTGCCAGGCGCTGCGGTCTGAACGTCACCCAGGCGCGGCTGCAGTCGGTTGGCCACGGCGACGTGTTGATGCTGCAGCGTTTCGATCGGGAGTACGCCGAGGGTGGCTATCTGCGCTTCGGCCTGGTCAGCGGCCTGACCGTACTCGACTGCGGCGATAGCCATGTGGACAGGGATCGCTGGTCCTACCCGTTGCTGGCCGACAACCTGCGGCGGTGGTCCGACAAGCCCGAAGCCGATTGTGCAGAGCTGTTCCGCCGAATGGTCTTCAACGCGGCCGTGACGAACAACGACGACCACCCACGCAACCATGCCTTGCTGCGCCGACAGAAAGGGTGGCGGCTTTCACCGGCCTACGACTTGATGCCCGCGCCCGTGGTCAGCATCGAACGACGCGATCTCGCGTTGACCGTGGGGAGCTACGGCCGCACAGCCAGCATCTACAACCTGCTGTCCCAGGCGGGGCGGTTCGGTCTGTCCGCGGAAGAGGCGCGCCGGGAGATCGACAATATCGTCGCCATCGTCCGACAATGGAGAGAGAGCTTCTTCGCCTGTGGTGTGTCCGCGCAAGACGTCGAGCACATCGCACCCGCAATCCTGCCGGAATGCTTCTTCTTTGAAAGGCAGCCGGATGCCTGAACCAATGTCCATGCTCGTCGCCTTGGCACTCACCTTGGTGGCTGTGGGTGGACGTCAGAGGATCTTGGCAGACGGCCTTGCTTGCCGAGGGGGAGAGGGCGGTACATAATATGGTGTTATCCCATTGGGAAAACAGAAAGAATCTGTTTTTTTGTCAATGGGTTGGGTGTTGTGTTCTGTTTCCTTCGCCCGCTCCACTTCTGCCTGCCGCAAAGCTCCCGGACTTACCTGTACGCATGGCCAAAGGCCATCGCGATGTTCCCGCACGTCAAAAAACAAACCGCCCGACGGCGCGGGCGGTTTGGGCAACGCTGCAGCGCGGGCGCTTAGCGGCGCATGCGACGGCTGCTGATCGTGATGATCATGCCGAGGCCACCCAGCAGCAGTGCATAGGTCTCGGGCTCCGGCACCGCCGGGATTGCGCCGGCACTGGCAATCGCGTAACCGGTGCCGAATAGCGGCTTGATCGAAACACCAAGCAGGTAGTCACCGGCGGCGAGGTTGAAGAAGTCATACGTTCCGAGGGCGTAGCTGCCGGAGAGTTTGTTCCAGTCGCCGTCGAGCAGCGTCCAGAAACCGGTCGCGCCGACACCGCTGACTTGGGCGAACACGGTGGAGGGACCAGTGATCGTGAAGGAGACGACATCGGCAAAGCTCTTGGTCTTGCTTGCGGTGGACACCGAACTGAGGCTTGAACCAAGGGTTCCGAGGTCCGCAGCCTGCGCACTCAGGGCGGTGGCCATGAGCACGAGTGCGGCAAGGAAGGTTCGCATGGTTTTCATGGCGATACTCCTGTTGAGGTTGGGGCCATAGCCTCAACGCATAAGCCGTGCCATCTCGCGGCAGACCGCAACGCCAGCGGAAAAGAAGCGCCAAACATCTGATTTTGTTGGCGATTATCCAAATACCGGACCGACAAAGCTGGGATCCGGACAGCTCGCGGCACCACCCGCCACGAGTGGAATTGGTGCGCCGCACCAAAACCGGTGCATCGTTTTGTCGCTAGACGTAAGCAAAGCCAGCTGCAAGATGCCGCGGCTGATCCTGCTCAATGCGGTTCGAATGCCGGCGTTCGATGCTGGTACCTTAGCGAAGCCAGCTCACGGGAAGGATCGTCATGAAAGTCAAAAAGCGCCCACAGTCGCGCGCCGAAGAGCTCGCCAATTCCATCAGCCACGGTATCGGCCTGCTCGCGGCACTTGTTGCTGCACCGATCCTGATCGTCGTAACCGCACGCAGCGGCAATGCCGCGAACATTGTCGGCGCGGCGGTGTTTGCGGTGTGCATGGTGCTGACCTACCTGAATTCCTCGATCTATCACTGGATGCCGCAAGGGCACCTGAAGCAGGTGTTCCGCAAATTCGACCATGCGGCGATCTTCCTGCTTATCGCGGGCACCTACACACCCTTCACGCTTGGCGTGCTCAGCGGGGCGATGGGCTGGACGCTCTTCGGGCTGGTGTGGGGCATTGCGGCGCTGGGTCTGCTGCTGATGCAGTTCAACCGACTCGGCAACCAGTGGGTGTCGAACGGCCTGTATCTCGCCATGGGGTGGCTGATCGTCGTCGCGACGGTGCCGCTGGTGACACACATGGCGCCGGCGGGTCTATTGCTGCTTCTTGCCGGCGGGCTCGCCTACAGCGGTGGCGTGGTGTTCTATGCGCTCGATGCACGCCTGCGCTTTGGCCACTTCGTATGGCATCTGTTCGTACTGGCCGGATCGACTTGCCACTTCTTCGCGGTGCTTTGGTACGCCAACTGAGCAGCCGAATCAGAACTCGAATTCCAGCGTATCGAAGGGCCGCATCCGGCTGCGCGACTCATAGCCGAAGATCAGCGCCGGGTTCAGGTTGAGCTGGCGGAAGCGCTCCACCGGCACCGTCGCGACCACCGCAAACTGCGATCGCGCGCTGTCGCGAATCACCGGCTCCATGTAGAACTGGCCTTTGCGATTGATCAGCGCATACACCAGCGGCTGATCGGCCCGCACGCCGCGGCGCATGACCAGCCCCAGCTCGTCGCTCGCGAGCCGCACACCAGAGCCGGGTGGATAGATGCCCAGCTCGCGGACCAGCGCATTGACCAGTGGATTGTCTGCCCCGCCGTGGCTGATGAAGGTTTCGCGCAAGGCCTGGTCCGCCGACAGGGCTGGACGGCTCGCCCGCGGGCTGACCTTTGCGCCGAAGATGTCGGCGAGGCGGATCACTTCCGCCAGTTGCGCCGCCGACCCATGGCGCACCCGCGTCGGCAGGGCATCCGGCGCTTCGTGATGCAACGCGACGGCGCGCAGCCAGTCGTTGTCGGTCACTCCGGCAGACTCCAGCAGGTACAGGCCACGCACCGGATGCTGGTGAATGATCTCGCGCTGCGGTGCACTGGGTGGCGCGGTTTGGGTGACCAGGCTGGTTTGCAGCTGCCGCATGCCGATGTTCATGCTCAACGCGGCACGCAGCAACTGTTCGCGCTGGTGCGGTGGCCAACCCAGGCGGCGGGCGACCAGTTCGCACAGGGTGGCGGCATGGATCGCGTGGGCAACCGCATAGTTGGCGCCGTTCCAGCGCATCATCTGGAACAACGCGAGATCGGCGTCGCGCTCGCAAAGCTCGCTGATCAGCGGTGCGAGCTCGCTCAGGCGATCTGAAAAGTCCGGCGTACGTTCAAAGGCATGCAGCAAGCTGGCGAGGCGGGCCTCGGTTCGCGCCCAGCTGCCCACCGGGTCACTGAGCACCTGCCGCCTTGCCGGCCCCTGGCGCACCGGCGGCCTTTCTAACGGCGCGGGCGGGCTGGCGTCGGCGACATAGGCGCCGCGCACGACCAACTGATCAAGCTGGTCCGGCATCTGGATGCGGTAACCACGGCGCAGCAGCAGCTTGCCGCCGGCGTCGAACACATCCCACGGCAGCGGCTCATTCAGGCGCAGCGAGCTACGCGAAAGGCGGATCGAACGCATCAGCTAACTCCCCCGACCCTGCTCACAGGGTCTGAACCGTTTATCGGCGCAGCGGGTATCCGGCTTGAGCCAGCCGCTCACGATGTGCGTCCCTCAGCCCGCACCTGCGCCGCGATCACCGCCGGGCCGCATCGCACGAAGAAAGGCTCGGCCCTTCTGCCGCAGACTCAAGTTCTCGTCCGACAGCTCTTCGAGGAAATCCGACAGGCGTTTCGACTTGGCGACGGCAATCAGTGTCAGCACGGTAGACAGAATCAGCACGAAGAAGAACACATTGAGCCGGTCGATCAGCGGCGCTTCGGCTTCGGCGATCAGGTTCATGCCAAGGAAGCCGGTCGAGATCGTGCCGATCAGCCCGAAGATCGTCACCACAGTCAGCCGGACCACGGTGTTCGACTGGCGCCGCGCGCTGTCGCTATCAAGGTAGTCGTTCATCTCGGCGACCTGCTCCTTCACCTGCACGAACAGGGCATCGTTGCCCAGTTGTGTCGACGCACGGCGAAACAGCGATTGCACCTGGCCGCGCTCGGAAATCTCCGGGAACCAGTAGCGATGCGTGAAACCGAGGAACAAGGCGTAATTCGCACGGATGCGGCGCTTGAATCGGCGCACCGATTCGACGCGACGAATATCAAGCCCGCCAATCGCGGCGGCCAGGCGGTCCGAGAACACCAACAAGGCCGCACGATGGAAGTGCGCGATCAGGAACAGCAGAAAGTACTGGTGGCGGAACTGGGCCAGCAGCCCGCGCTCGGCATCGCGGTAGAACTCGCAATCCGCCTCGCCAACGACGATCAGCGACTGGCCCGAGCACAGGAATCGGGTATTCGGCCCCGCCGCGGAGTTGGACCAGTAGCGGTCGTCGCAGTGGCGCTGCTCGAATTCACAGACCGAGGGGTCATTCAGCGGCAGCGGATCGCCCGGGCGCAGATGGGCGACCAGGCCCAGCCGGATGAAATCCTCGCGCGACAGCGCGCGAGGCTTCTCCAGCGCGAGGTAGGCCATGAACGGCATGCGGTGGTATTCGATCTGGCGGTAGCGCAGCGGCCCATCCTCGCGCACATGGTCCGACACCAGCGGCTGCAGCAGCCACGCCCAATGCACGCCGACACACGGAGCCCGGTTGCGGCACACGAAAGCAAGGTAACGCGAACGGGCATCGCTGTCGGAACTGCTCAGCACCACATCGTCCGCCCCAAGCCACTCGGCGCGATGTACGTTGTGCAGCCCCTGCCCGGCATCGTCCCAGCCCGATGGATAGGCGCGGCCGAAACGGTAAAGCAGTTCCTGCGCGGTGCTCAGCGGCAACGATTCGGCGTGGAGCTCCACGTTCAGCAGGATCAGATCCAGCTCAAAGAAGAAGTACAGGTCGACATGCGCGACCGCCAGTCGAACCGGCGTATCGCCCGGCGCGACCGTGATCCGCAAGGCCTGAACATCATCGCGGCGAAACACGCGCATCGGCCCGGCCGGCAACGGGCCGTCCGGCAGGTCGTCGGCACAGCGCGGATCCCCGTACAGAAAGCGCTGCACGTAGGGCAGGAAGGAGACGAACTCCTTGTAATGGCGTTCGTGGAAGTGCTGCGGATCTTCGGTGAACTCGTCCGCAACGCGGCGCCAGGGGTGCTGCCAGCGTGGATCATCCAGCGTACGCCAGGGCTTGCGGCGCACTTCCTCGCCGTGCGCGCCCTCCAGCTGCAGCGGCCACAGCAAGACATGGCGGAAATGGCGGACGATCTGGTCCGCAGCGGATCCCGGTTCGCTCGATGACATCGGCCCCTCCGGCTTTCAGCGTCGGCCGCGGAATACCCGCCCCTGACGCGAGAACACAAGGATAGGTCAGCCGTGCGAGACTGTCTGCCCTCGCCCTACTCGCAAGAGGCTCGCCATGCCGCTGGACGAACGCCGCGTCGCCCTGTTCATCGACGCCGACAATGCCCCCGCGCTATATATCGACGTGATTCTCGCCGAGCTGGCGCGCCACGGCACGGTCTGCATCCGCCGCGCCTACGGCAACTGGAAGAGCGATCGCCTCAACAGCTGGGAAGCGGTGCTGAACCTGCATGCGATCCAGCCAATGCACCAGATCGACTACACCAAGGGCAAGAACGCGACCGACCTCGCGCTCGCGATCGACGTGATGGACACGCTGTATTCGCGCGAGATCGACGTCTTCGCGATCGCCTCGTCGGACTGCGACTTCACCCCGCTGGCGACCCGACTGCAGGCCGCAGGCAAGCGGGTGATCGGTTTCGGCGAGCGCAAGACACCAGTGGCGCTGGTGAACGCCTGCTCCACCTTCCTCTACCTGGAGCAGGAAACCAGCGGCGAGACGCCGGAGGAAGTCACCTCGATCGCACCGCGCGACGCCAAGGCGCTGAAGGGCGACGCGCGACTGATGAACCTGCTGCGCAACGCGGTCCACGCTGCGGAAGATGATCAAGGCTGGGCACCGCTCGCCAAGGCGGGTGCACTGATCGGCAACCAGGCTTCGTTCGATTCACGCAACTACGGCTTCAAGAAACTGGTGGATCTGTTCGATGCAATCGACCTGTTTGAAGTAACCCGCCGCGACGGGCACCCCTTCGTGCGCGACAAGAAACGCAAGATCAGCTGATTGCCGGGCCACAAAAGCAGAACGCCCCGCATTGCGGGGCGTTCTGCTTGATACGAGGCTGAATTGCGGTGTCGCTATCAGTCCGCTGCCAGATTCGCGGCAAACACGCTGTCGGCGTTGTCCGGGAATTCGTAGCGGGCAAACGCACGGCGGATGCGGGCCTTGTTATGGCGTGCGCCGTGGTCGATGAAGCGGATACCGATTGCCTTGCCGTTCTGCGCCATCGTCATGAACGCAAACCGCCAGCGGGCGGTTTCCGCCAAACGCTCACGCAGTTCGCACTCATTGGCGATTTCCACACCCGCCGCCTTCAGCGAGTCGAGGAATTCAGCGTAGGACTCTTCGCAAAGCCTTCCCATATTTCTGCTCCGTTATTCTGCGGTGGTCGTCCACCATGACGCCTCTAACGGGGGGCATTACGGAAAGGTTGACAACGCTTTTCAGCCGCTTTGAGCGCCGCCACTTGCGCGAAACCGGCTCTGCGGCCGAGACTTCGCCTTCCTGACAAAAAACTGACGCCCATGAGCGACACCTCTGCCAGCAACGAACGCCGCACACGCCAACGCTTTGCCGCCCAGCGCGACGGCAAGACGATCTTCTGGGTTGAACTCGATGGCCACCGCCTGCCGCTCAACGACCTATCGCTTGAGGGCTTCAGCTACGCCTCGGCGATTTCGCCCGAGCTTGGGCTTGAATTTCCGTTCGCACTGCGGCTCGAAGGCATTCCGGACCGCGTCCGCGGCCGCGCGCGCATCGTCAATTACGTCAATGGCGCTGCGGGCGGGCAGGTGGGCTGCCGTTTCCTGAGCTTCGATGGCGATGGCGCCTTCGATCTGCACGACTGGCTGACGGTGCATGTCATCACCAGTGCATCGGTGCGCATCTCGGAGCAGGAAGCCAAGGCGATCGTGGCCGGGCCCTCGCTGATCTGACGCCCGCCCGCTTAGAAGGTCAGCCGCCGCGACGGGCGACGCGATCGTCGCGCCTTACTTTGTCGGCTTGCGGCGCAAATGCCGGCAGCTCGCGTCTGAGCAAGGTCAGCAGCAAACGGTCACCGTGCACCCGCAACACCGGCCACACGGGTCGCAAAACCGCCTCAGCCTCGTCGCGGCGCCCTTGTTGCGCCAGGGCCAGCGCATAGGCGCCGCTGCATTGCGCAAGCGATAGCCATGTCGCGGGGTTGGCCGCATGGGCCTGCAGGCTGCGTGTGGCGCCGGCCAGGGCGGTGACGGCCTCGCTGCGGCCATGGCGTAGCGCGATCATGCCGCGCGCCCAATCGTGGAAGGGGCGGCGCGACGCCGGAAGCTTGCGCGGATCGACGCCTGCAAGCAGCTCCAG
>APMI01017871.1_pt1 | contig 11183 bp, 14 predicted proteins | sample 667938 | NCBI WGS metagenome assembly APMI01 (sample SAMN01084076, study PRJNA167559) | wastewater metagenome | biome: Wastewater | place: Denmark: Ejby Moelle, Odense | collected 2011-11-28 | reverse complement strand
ATCAGAGTAGTATGCCATTCTATGATTCTATTTCTTATAGAAATTATTTAATAATTAACATAATACTATATTTGCAATTGAGAAATAAGAAAATATTAAGATTCACTTGTCCTAGATAGTCATTTCTTTGGGTTCAATCTTGGCAAGCTCAATATAATTGCCGAGTTAGCTAACTCCATCAGTTATCTTTAAGCTAACAGCATCAAAAGACTCTTTATTATGTTCCATATTCTGCTCTAGAATTTGTCTCATTTTACTAGCATATCCTCCCCTTTTAAAATCAACATGAAGCACTAATCCATCAACAAAGAGCACAACACAGATGCAGAATAAAATAGTGAAGTAAAATTTAGGGGAACTGAATGCGATTTTTGTTGTGCCTGCTATGTTGTTCGTGAAGTACCAGTTCGTCAGCCACATGTAAATAATGTACAAACCAAAGGAAAATACGAAAACGCTCAGCAAAAATATTTTTGAGATGAATTTAGTATGGGTGCAGATTTTGAATGTTACAATACAGATCACAGCCGTATATCTAAATAATATAAATAGTTACATTGTGAGACCCACTAGCCAAAAACTGCTGCTCATACCTGAAGAATTTATTGTCCCTCGACCCAAAATGTACAAGGAAAACATGGTAATTATTATGGATTCGACAATAGCTTCAGCAGTCCAGAAAGCATAGTTTGAATAGTTGAACACGCAGCTTTCTTGACCTATGAAATATATTTTAGGGAACAATCTGTAAAAGTATTTATTAATTTCAAATCCAGGTGGTATTTTTTTTGATTCTCTTTCGATAACTGGATCTAGTTTTGTTATTGAGTTGCTTTACTCGTGTATTTTCTTTTCCATGACATAGTTGACATCCTGTTCAAGTACTGCACGTACAACTAAAGGCACAGATGTGAATACCAGGTTATATAAGCTCATATACCAGTCATCAAACATTGACTGTCCTGAGTAAGCAGAATAGAATGCGAGAATAAATTGAGGGAGAGTAAATAACATGTTTTTGAAGAAGAAATATAGAACCATTTAAGAAATTCTCATATAATTCCATCTGCCATGCACAAAAAGCAGTCTCCATAACATCCTAAACTCAGGCAAAGCATAATCGCTTGCTTGTACTGCACTCATACCTTCCTCACCAAAAAGTCCTATTCCGATATGAGCCGCTTTTATCATAGGGACATCGTTAGCTCCATCACCAATCGCCAATGTGATTTTATTGAGCTTCTTTTTTACAATGTTGACAACCTATGCTTTTTGAAGAGGTAACAAACGACAACATACAACAGCTTGACAGTTATTTGCAAGCTCTGCTAATAAACACTTGCCTTACTAAGTTTTCAAAATATGAGTTAACTATGAACCTTGAATTATTAAACCTTTTTGTATTGCTTTATCTGTCAAATATTTAGAATGCTCAACTAATTTTTATAATTAATTTTCAATACCATTTTGATCTGTAGCATTGAATCTCAATATGGAAAATTATCTTTGAAATAAGTTGCAGTTACGGGCAATATTTTCTGCAGTTTACATTTTGTCGCCAGTCAACATCCAAACTTTAATATCTAAATTAATAAAAAAGTTACTTGCTCTTATGAGATCTTTGATTGTTTCAGGTACGAAATCTTGAAGTCTATCGAGGACAGCAGTTGCTCCAATCAAATACAAATCTGATTAAAGTTAGGAAATAAGATCTTCATATGCTGCATTTCTGTTAATTTGTGATAATTTTTATACGCTGCTTTTAAATTTTGTGTATTATCCTTTCTATATTGTTTTCATAGCTACTAACAGAGTTCTCAATCCTTGTTTTGAAAATTAGTTTAGCTCGATATCCAAGTTTAAATGCGAATCTTTTGAAAGTCTTTATTTGATAATGTTATCTGCACCTTTGGTGAACATTTTTATCACACCGTCACATTCAATAATTACTGACATTCTTTTACGGTCTGATGTGAAAGGAAACAGCTCAAGTAAATCATAAGTTTTATCTTCCCCTCGAATTTTAACGGTGGTACTAAATTGATTCGATCTAACGAATTAGAAGCCCATTGACTTAGCAGCTTCAACCAAGGTAATTTAATCTGGAGATGGCCCTTAGTATTTTAATACGCCCTTGTCATTTGGCTCAGCAATAACTTCATGAGCAGTGGATAAGGCTAATAAATATTACTAGCATAATTGTTTATGCGTTTATATTTTAATTTATTTTTATCCTTTGATAATGATAGGTTTATTTAGCTAATAATCTTTGGTCTTGCCAATAACAATTTGCTTAAGTTTCTAATCATGAAATTCTCGATCATCATCAAGCAGACTGCCATACTGATGATCGCCAATAACAGCAATTTTGAACTGCATCTGATTCATAGTTAGAGTACCTGTTTTATCACTAAACACATACTCAATCTGACCCAATTATTCATTTAATGAGTTTGTCCTCACTTTTACTCCGCATTTTCTTATTTAACTGTACATTAACTGATCTTTGTTTATGAAATATGATTGGAATAGTTTTACGAATTATAGGGAAACTATGAGGGAAATTGGGATCATTGTGTTTACCAGGATGAAGTAACTGAAGAATATTACTACTGAGTCCCCTATTATAGGCAACTTGCCTCTAGGAATATAAGGGATATGTCTAGGGTTTAGTCTCATGTGCACACTAAACATAATAGCCGAGATCGTACACAAAATCACTTGCAATGACAAAATGAAGATTAGAATGCGATTAACTTTGTGTTCGACTTGGGACATCTTATGGGATGAACTTTAAGAGTTCATCATGATTTTAGTATTTCGACCTGTGTAAATTACAAGTCCATAGGCGATTTTTGTATTTTTTAAACGTGAGCCTCTATACAGAAACTGCTTATCTCCTTCATACACAATAGTCTTGCCTTCAAATTTCATGTTGGAAGAAAATCTGTGCAAATCTTTATCTGGCACAACTCCTTCCCACTGCCCCTTAAATTTACTTATCCGCTCTAATGACTTCATTGACTCTATCGTATTTTTATGTGCGCTTCTTGGTTTAAGATTTTTCTATCCATCCAAACTTGCAGTTTATATAAAAGCAGAACCGCCATCAGGATTAGAACTTCCTAACAAAATCATATCAGCCGGAAGCAGTTCGTCCTGTCTAATTTAACAAATATTGCCAATGACAACTTCGCTCCACTAAACTTCCTCAAATTTGCCTTGCTTACTGACCCGGGTTTTCATTGCGTGGTTCATCTATTTATCAGACTTGTATCGCTGGTAATCCTAGTACCCCTCCCTTATAATCGAGATGGTAAGCACCACAGACAAGGGAATCCAAGCAGTCACGGGCATTAGCGGACTTATAATTGGAATTGTTTGTAAAGTTGCCACAAATAAGAAATACACATTTGCCAGTCGACGAAACTGTAAAAGCAAAGATTCTACGATTTAATTAAACATGTACTAGGCAAAAAGCTATACCAGGTATACTTTGAAGTTTTCACATAATTGCTCTAGAATGCACTCTCATTCTGCGGAAGAGTGTCATACCCGGAGAAGGTAAAGCTATAGGGGTCAGGGTATATCGGCGCAGGGGAACAGCAAACTATCGAATAGGCCTTGTCTAAGTATTCCATTGCGGTGTTGACGATTTTGAAATCGAAGCAGATTGTAAAAATTATAACAGGTACTATGAATATTGAATACATTCATTTTCGTCCTTACTTAATAATTCTGTGCATTATTATGACTTTAACATACACAATAATGATATGAATTTTCACTATCTTATATCAGACAATACAATATCACAATAAATCGATACCGACACATAAAATTATTCAATCTATAACTATCTCAGTCTATTATATTTATTATTCAAGACCAGTACTTGTTTTATGTATATTTAGCTTAAATTTATTTACAAATAGGAAATAATTAAGGTCAGATACTAAAAGGAAACCAAATTTATTATTATAGAGCAGTTATCGGATAATTATAGATAAGTGTATTATAAATAGTATTATAAAATAATGAATATTAATAATCGGATTTTTCTAGAACATCACAAGTATATATTTTGATTCAACTTTAAATTTGACATATAAATCCCCAATTTTGTAAATGGCCTAAGGAGCAGGAGTCTAACACTTTGCCTTCAACGCTGACATTCAGCAACTGATGGGTTTGATCATCAACACCTTCTACACTAACAAGTAGATCTTCTTGAGAGAACTGATCTCCAACGCCTCTGATGCTTTGGACAAGATCAGATACAAGTCACTCACTGACCCTGAAATTGTTGCTGATGAGCCTAACTTCAAAATCGAGATCATTCCAGACAGAGCCACCAACACCCTCATCCTCCGTGATACCGGTATCGGCATGAACAAGCAAGAGCTTATTACTAACTTGGGTACCATTGCCAAGTCAGGAACTAAAGCTTTCATGGAGGCTCTCTCTCAAGGTGCTGATATTTCCATGATTGGTCAATTCGGTGTCGGTTTCTACTCCGCATTCTTGGTTGCTGATCGAGTCACCGTCATCTCCAAGGCCCCCGGAGAGGAAAAGCAATACAGATGGGAGTCCACTGCAGGTGGAACTTTCTCCGTTGTTGAGGATGATAGCGAAGATCTCAAGAGAGGATCCAAGGTTATCCTTGCCATCAAGCCCGACAATGTCGAATTCTTAGAAGAGAGAAAACTCAAGGATCTCGTCAAGAAGCACTCCGAGTTCATCTCATTCCCCATCTATCTTCAAGTCGAAAAGACCACTGAAAAAGAGGTCTCCGATGATGAAGATGAGGAAAAGAAAGAAGAAAAGAAGGATGACGATGTCGAAATTAAAGAAGACGAAAAAGAGAAAGACAAAAAGAAGAAGAAAATTAAAGAAGTATCCACTGAGCTCGAAGAACTCAACAAGAACAAGCCCATCTGGATGAAAAAGCCTGAAGAGGTCACTAAAGAAGAGTATGCTAACTTCTACAAGAGTCTTACTAATGACTGGTAAGATCATTTGGCTGTCAAGCTTTTCTCAGCTGAAGGCAGTCTTGAGTTCAAGTCAATCATCTATGTCCCTAAGAGAGCTCCATTCGATATGTTCGAAACCAAGAAGAAGAAAAACAACATTAAGCTCTACGTTAGAAGAGTCTTCATTATGGATGACTGTGATGAGCTCATTCCTGAATATTTGGGATTCATTAGAGGTGTAGTTGATTCTGAAGATTTGCCACTTAACATTTCCCGAGAGTATCTTCAACACAACAAGATTCTCAAGGTCGTGAAGAAAAACATCACCAAGAAATGCTTAGAACTCTTCCAAGAAATTTCTGAGAACGCCGAAGACTTCAAGAAATTCTACGAGCAATTCAGCAAGAACATTAAGCTTGGTATTCACGAGGATTCCAACAACAGACAAAAGCTTGCCGAACTCCTCAGATATCACACATCAAAATCAGGTGAAGATATGATCTCATTGAAGGAGTACATTGCTAGAAAGAAAGAAAACCAAAAGGATATTTACATCATTACTGCTGAGTCCAGAGCTGCCGCTGCTGCCTCACCTTTTGTCGAAACCCTCAAGAAGAAAGATATTGAGGTTATCTACATGGTTGACCCAATTGATGAGTACGTCACTCAACAATTGAAGGACTTCGAAGGATTCAAGCTGAAAAACGCTTCCAAAGAAGGACTTGATCTTGAACAAACCGAGGACGAAAAGAAGAAAGCTGAAGAGCAAAAAGCTTCATATGAAGGACTTTGCAAGTTAATCAAGGAAGTTTTGGCTGACAAAGTTGAAAAAGTTCAAGTCGGTCAAAGATTGACTGAGTCCCCATGCGCCCTTGTTACAGGCGAGTACGGATGGTCTGCCAACATGGAAAGAATCATGAAAGCTCAAGCTCTTAGAGATTCATCAATGTCAAACTACATGGTTTCCAAGAAGACTATGTAAATTAACCCTGACCACCCCATCATTTCAGAGCTCAAGAAGAAATCTGAGAAAGACAGAAGCGACAAGACCGTTAAGGATTTGATCTGGCTTCTATTCGATACTGCCCTTTTGGCCTCAGGTTTCTCCCTTGATGAGCCTTCATCCTTCGCCGGAAGAATCCACAGAATGATTAAGCTCGGTCTCTCAATAGATGATGACAAGATTGAGGAGCTCCCTAACCTTGAGAAAGGATCCGAAGCTACTTCCCAAGCTACTGCCAGCAAGATGGAAGAAGTTGATTGATTGATTTAACTTGTGTTTAGTTCTAGTTAATCCTTACTATTAAAATTTTATATTAAAATTTAATATTCTGTTTAACATACTTATCCTGCTCAAAAAATAATTTAAGCTATAAAATAAATAAACAATCATAGCATTCCGAATCCTTACTTTCCTTCAGTTATGGCTAGAGTCAGTTTTTAAATCAAAATTTATTTGGATTAGTAGGGTGGTAAATCTAGCTGATTGAAGCAAGTATGAGATCTAGGAAGATGCTTCACATCATAGTACTTGTGGATATTAAATTTCTGTAATCCGTTATATCCTCTTAGTCCCTTAAATCCTTCAGACGGCACCCTAGACGTTCCTGTAATAAATTGCAAGAAAGCAGTTCTTAAACTCATGTCAAATTACTCCAGCACTTCGAACAGCCATATTATAATTTGGTCATTTTTGGCATAACTCACTAGATCTGTATTTCTTCTGAGATCCTCAATGTCGATGGTTGGCAGTCCTGAAATCATGATTTACAGTTATTTCTAGTCAAATATTTTGATGAGCTTCGGAGGAATAAACTAGTGGAAACCCTGCAATAAATTTTCATATTGTTTTTACACTGATTTTGCCATTTTTGCGTTACTGATGAGCTGCACGTATTCAATTTTATTTTAGTCTGTCACCGTTATCATATTTCCATTAGGAATCAAATTCTCAGTTTTCAGTTCTCCAAAGTTATCGAACTAGTATGTGAAGTTAAGATCCATACCTTATGGTGAATTCTAAAGAATCCATTTCAAACTTTTGTAGTACTAGAAATCTTATTATTCCATATCTTAGAATTTAACAGGCAATCCTAATAAGTGTTTATAAAACGCAGGAGTAAAGTACGCATCTAACATGTATCCGTCGTGTAGAGCTTTACCCATCACCCTGCCGATGAACTTGAAATAGCTAAGGTGTTCGCTGTTGACATAAGACTTTGAGTAAGGCTGGTAGGTGCTTCCTGTACTCGACTTAATAAATAGTGCATAGTTCTCATTAAACATTTCTTTGGAAAGCAACTGGAACCACTATCTAGTTAATCCTCCTACATCCTCGCCTTCTTCACCTTCGAACTAAATTTTAAGCTTGCCCTTTAACTATTCAGGCTTACGACTAATTATTTCATTATAGGACTGTTGGAACACATCGTTACGTTCTACAAGTATATAAACAGTACCATAACTCTTTTTCTGTCTCAAACGTTTAATTTCCACTTTAAATAATGACTTCTTGTTATCGAATTCGAGCATATGTGGGGTCTCCAGTGCAACTAATATAATGGGATACTCAAATAGACTTTCTTTACTTCTTCTACTTCCTTTAAGGGCTGAACTCAGCTTCTTTCGAATGTTTGCATTTATGAACGCTTTTCCTTGCGGAGTACAAAGCTTTTTCTAAAACAAGTTCTATAAATCAACAAATGTCGATGTAAATTTTCGCTTGACTGACAACTTTTTTGTTATTGTGGTATCATTACCAGGTGCTTTTGAACCTCTATTTTATTGTTTTTCAGTTTATTTGTCATCTCTTTCTCCAAGAATGTTAAAAATTGCAAAGAAACAATCAATAAATTCGTGAATTTTGGACATTATTTGAGAACTTGAAGGATTCTTTTCTATAATTTCGCATCCTTTTTCACAAAGTTATTTAATTTATTCGCATTATAGAATTTTTCTGAATTCATCAAGCAGATTGGAATTTTTGTCTTCTGCAGTTATTGATTTTTTCATCGACTTAATAATCTCGTAGAATATCATCATTAATCTTACAATTATTGGCTATGAATATGATTTGTAAAGTTTATCTTTGTAAGATAGGCGATGGGAAATTGTTTGACTTGCACCATATTTTTGATATGATTCTGTTAATGACTTTGTTATTTTTTGAGCTAAACTACGAATTATTTTTTTGAAGAAATGAATAAAGCTGTTAAGATTTTTTTCATCCAAAGATAAGCGCATGATAATTTTCGAGATATCTGGAGCATTCTGCTTCAAGAAATCACTCTCTAACAATGAAAACAGCAGTGCGTTATTTTATTATGTTAGTTGTAGCGAGGCATCTCTTGATTTATCCACTTTCTATTTTTATTACTTACCAGCTTGTTTATCTTTATTTTTGTCATTTTAATTTTCCATCTTGTTTTATTTCTCTTTCTATTATGATTTTTAAGCTTCTTTATATTTTTATTTTCCCTTATCTTTTTATTTTTATTTCTATTTATCTTTGTCTTTGTTGATCATATGGTGAACATGCCAGTTATACTTAATATTGGTAATATTCTTGATAATACCAAGCAGATACTCTAAGTTAATAAGATTATCTTTAATCTGCTAGTATTTGAGTAAAAGCAACAAATTCTGCATCACTGTCTTAGTAGTGAGTAATTACTCAATTGAGTTAGTGTTCATATTGGTCGTGGCTTTTGATTGCGGATATAGCATTGAGATTGATAATGAGTACGATTTTGATAAGTTTAGTAATAAGTACAGTAGTTTTAGAGATATTGCAGTAAAACCATGTGTTTAATATGATTATGTTGAGATCACTTATGATAAATTATTTGTGAAATGGGTGTATGGGAAGCCTGACTAAGCTTATTTGTAGTACGGACCGTGTAAAAGTATTGCCTGCAAATTTGTGAGAATTCTTGTCTAATTTGAAGAGTTAATGCACATACATGCTAGCAAATTGAATGGGAAATTTATGTAGTCATTCTCGTTCAAAATGTAAATCAGTTCGAAAATTCCCTCAATAAATTAGTCTGAACTTTCAAAGAACTTATGATTGTTTTTGCCATCCCGATTGAGTAAATAAATTATATCCTTATTGATCTTCTTCAAGTGATGACTTGACAGTTTCTTGTATTGTTCTAAATATTCAGGAGGTGACTGATGAGCTGGAACCTCAGACTGTTGCTGAGATGACTGAACTTGATGCATGTTTAGGTCTTGACTGCCTAATTACAACATAGGAATATTCTAAGTGTTTGGTTGTCTAACTGGCGTATTAGGAACAGACACGTGTACAAGGGTTAAGCTGGCAGGTACGACGTTACCGATTTAAGAATTGTTGCGTGCTTATTGAGTTAAACCTAATTGTTGATGCCTGATATTAGCTATGATATCAGATTGTAAATCGCTGGGCAATTATAGGAAAGTTTCAAGAGAAAATCCTTGAGTTTGAAGTGCTTCATTCAGCTATGTCGTATTTATACCGAACTCATTTTCAGCTTACATGTTCATCATATTACCCTGATCACTCATTGAGAGACCTTCCATCACATCTGCATTCGGTTACTCATTCGGTTATCTTCTGTGGTCTTATTCATGCCTAATTTAATTTTATTCTTATTCAAGAATAGGCTCCTGTGAAGGAACAATTCGTCTCCCTCTTCTGACTCGTTCATGGTCTCGATTATGCTACTCATGATTGTCGACAATAGTGGCTCTAAATATGCCATTTTCATCTCTTGTAAGATTAATTCTAGTAATATCCCTACCAGGCTGTGCTTGTTCTTGGGATCGAATCATGTTGCCTAGCTCGCCAATATTTTGAATTTCCATCGGGTCATTGATTAAAATTGCATTTCTTCTAGCTCTGCCTTGAGCAAGATCTGCTCTTTGTCTTCTAAATCCCCCTGGAACTTGATTATTATTTCCATTAAACCTCTGGTTACGAAGAGTACCAAGGCGACGTTGTTGTAAAGAATCAATCACAAACTACTCAGGTTATATGATAGAGTCAGTGTCAGAGTACTCCCCTGGACTCATGGGCGGTAAATTAAATTAGAACTAATATGCCGAGTAGCTGAAATATTCGATATGCTCAGCGTACATTAGTAAGTTGAAGTTATCAACCAAGTGTAAGAGTACTTCAGAGTGTTCCTCAATAATTAGGTTGACTTCAACATTTATCTTCTTAAGTTTTTTATCAATTTAATCACTTTTACCAGAGCTAGATTGAGTTGTTAACTTGTGCTTGTAATCTCTGTCAAATACGGCTAGTAATTCTTTGATAAACAAATCTTGTTAATTTTGAATTTTTACAATATAATTTCTTTGATCATTCCATTTAATCTCGTTAACATAGTTGAAGTATCGATACAGACTCTCCAATTTATGTTATCTCTTCAAATTTTCATATTATTATTATTCTTGCCCTTATTATTTTTAGTCAGAGCTGAGAGATATTGATGATGATTCCATATTATGTGGTTCTTGTTATTCATTGGCATTTTACAAAGAAATCTCTGACTAATTTACAGGTTATTAAAATGGACTGATGGATATATCTGCGTCCGGATCCACTTCTAAATTATACTGATTACTTCGTTCATCGTCACAATAATGTTATGGTTATTATGATTATGATTATTATTCTTCATCTTGCTCTATTATACTGTCGTCTTCATGAGGATATATACTTATCTGTTCAGAGTTACCATCTTAACCTCCATCTTAATCTAAGCCATCATCATCTTCTTACTCATTTTCATTTATTAACTCACTCTCACTGTTTTGTTCACCTTATTCTTATTCTTAGATTCCTAATAGTTCATCATTGGCAGTGTCATAGTTGATCCAACTGTTAGTATAGTCATACCGATCTATGTCTTATTCTTATTCATTCATTTCTATAGTGTTCCTCCACCGTTGATCTTATTCTTAACTTTGTTCATATTATTATTGCACATTGCCTCTGTCAACATCATTAAGGAATTCTTCCAGTTATTATTCATCGAGTTAGCTCCCGCTGCTTCCGCTTTCTCCTCCATTGGAGGACTCTTAATCATCAGATGAGTCTAGTTATCCGAAATCGAAACCCATATCCATACTATTGGCTCGAATTTATGTTATAGTTGTGTACGGCCAGTTTGCCTTGAATTTTGTTGGGTGGAAGAATTATACTGGCACCAACTGACCCGC
>APMI01043787.1_pt1 | contig 11187 bp, 6 predicted proteins | sample 667938 | NCBI WGS metagenome assembly APMI01 (sample SAMN01084076, study PRJNA167559) | wastewater metagenome | biome: Wastewater | place: Denmark: Ejby Moelle, Odense | collected 2011-11-28 | reverse complement strand
ATGACGCAAGACCTGGCGGGCACCGACAGGGAAGGGCGCAGCGTGCCTAATTTAAGCGCGCTTAAATTCCAGACATGCAGGACAAGCCGGCGGCTATGCCGCCGGCTAGATGCGCGTCACATGTCGCCACGCTCGGCCATCGATGTGACGGTTGCGCCGACGATGATGTGATCCAGGATGCGGATCTCCAGCAACGCCATCACGCTTTTGAGGCGAGCTGTCAGAGCCTTGTCAGCCGCGCTCGGTGCGGAATTTCCTGAAGGGTGGTTGTGCGCCAGAATCAATGCGGCCGCGTTGTGGTAAAGCGCCCGCAAGACTACCGTGCGCGGATTCACTTCTGCGCCGTCGATGCCGCCGCGATTGATCATTTCCACCGCGATCAGGTTGTGCCGGGTATCGAGAAACGCAACGTGAAATTCCTCGAAGGGCAACCCGCCCAGGCGGGTACGAAACAGGTCTTGGGATTCGCTGGGATCCTTGATTGGGCCGTAACGCACGAGGCGCTGTTCCATGATCTCTTGCGCCTGAGCAAGAATTTCCTGTTCCCGCTGGCCGTAGTGGCGAACCGCTGCGGTGAAAAGGTCGTTCGTGGTGTCCATCTTGTGCTCCTGACTCGGCGGTAGTGCCGGTGCAGTACGGTCGAACCGCGTCGGACAAGCACTCGCCGCACCCGCAGGGGCGCAACAAAGTGGAGCAGCGCAGCTTGTGGCGGGTGCGCGGCGCGGTCGAATTCCGTAGCTGCCGAACTACCGTAAGCAGAAGAACAACAGCCGAACAGATTTTTTGCGTCAACAGGCACAACAGCAGAACAACATGCGCGCAGGGTGGGGCAAGCGCCCTTGCCTGCAATCACGTGCATGCATTGGATCGTATGCATCGCACGACCGGTCGAAGTTGATCAGCCCTCCGGCCAGTCTATTCAGCTGCAGGTCCACGCTGACCGGCGGAAACCGACCGAGGCTGTGTGAAAACTCTCGAACGGCTCTGAGCTGATCACAAAATGGTCGTTCCACGCCCCTCTCCATGATTTCTGGGCTTCCAACGCCTTGCGCGGACTCCAGAAATTAAGCTCGTAGCGTGGGGCCAAGAGTTTTCATACAGCCTCGACCCAAAGCAGACATTCGGCTGAAGGCCACCCTCTCCGCCGACGCTGCGGTCGCGACGAGCGCGAACATGGAGCCAGTCGAGTGCACTGACTGTGCGAATCTATTCCGCAATTTAAGCCGCCTTTCGGTTTCCTGAGTGTCCGAACGGGATACGCGGGTGCCGGCCCGTGGGTCGCGAGGATTGACCGTTTTCCGTATAGGTCTCGCTAGTGAGAATCTCGGCTGTCTGATACGGCCAGAGTTTCATAGACACTCAGTTGCCGCCTTGCTCATTGAGCCTTTCGAACTCTACCGGTGACACGCCGCCGGCGGAACCATGCCGGCGGATCGGGTTGTCAAACATTTAGATGTAGTCGAACACGTCCGAAGCCGCAGTGGCCCGGTTCGTATGGTCATTCAGGGCTTTTGAACATGCTCCGGACATACGATCTCTTGAAATTGAAGCAAGAGGTGGGCGGGCATTGGTCGGTAGGCCTGGCGCCCATCGCTGCGCGTGATCCGTCGATCGGCGAGCCGTGAATATTTCCCCTGCTCGCTCGATCTAGCCCAGCCTCTTCACCAGGTCCGTCATCCCGAGCCTTACGAGCCGATTGTTCCGGCTCTCTACATAGGCATGAAAGGCCTTGAGCGGGGGCTCGAGGGCTTCGTTCTCTTCATTGGTTGGCATGCCCGCGATGGTGCAAGCGACCGTAAGGCTGAAATTGACGAGCGCCACCGTGTTGACCGTTGTCTCCACGTGCACTTCAGGCGGGACCGCGCAGCCAATCTCATTCCTTTGATCGAGGTAGAGCGCGTGAATCGCTCGACCGCCATGCACAAAGCCGCACAGCGCACTCCATGCATTAGCAACCATGCGCGCGAGCTTGCCGTCTTCTGGCGCTACCTCGCCCTCGACCTCATTCAGCCGCGCCTGCACCTCTTCGGCAAGAGCCGCCACGTAGATGTTTTCCCAGTTGTTCTTGTGATTTCGACGTCGAGGCCCCTTGTCGTTCTCGATGAAGTCCTGGAGCTCCTCTTCCGTGGCGATATGGGCGAAGAACACAGCCCGTAGGAATTGCTCGATCTGGGAGCGGTGGAGGGCGAGAGCCGACCCGGCCATGTCGAGCGGATTGTTTGCCAAGAGATACGTGAGCGCCCGCCCGTGGTCGCATGACGCACGCAGCAGCTGGAGTGCGATGAAGTAGCGTTCTGACGAAGGGGGCTGGCATATTGCCGAAATGCTATGCATGACGGCTTCAATACAGTCCAGGGCATCCTGAGCGTCAGCAGCCAAGTCTGCCGCGGTCGGCGCAGGGCGCGCCCGAGCGAGCTGGGCGGCGAGAGCAGAGCTGATGCTGCGGGACAGCAACGATGGCGTTGTCATGGACTGATCTTGCCGGAGTTAGGGGAGCGAGACATTTCCTCATGCTCATGTCTCGTCCCCTGCGACGCTGGGCGGCATAATCAAGACAGGGGAGCGCACGGACAGGGGCGAGCCCGATATTTCTTTCAAGGATGGGCCAGCGCCCATCCTGCCGCCTTCACATTGGGTTCCGATGCCGACGCTTTCCTGGTTCAACAGAGACAACGACCTCACGGCTTCGGCCCTTGCGCCTTATCGGCTACTTGAGCCCGTCGCCAAGCTGAGCTATGGCGAGGACGACTCTCACAATATGTTGGTTGAGGGTGACAACCTCGGAGCTCTGAAGGCCCTGCTGCCGTATTACGCGGGACGTGTTAAGTGCATTTATGTTGATCCTCCCTACAACACCAAGAGTGTTTTCGAGCACTACGACGACAATCTGGAACACTCGCTCTGGCTATCCGAGATCTACCCGCGGCTCGAACTTCTTCGGGAGCTTCTGCACGAGAACGGGGTCATCTTCATTTCGATCGATGACCAGGAGGGGCACTACCTCAAGGTGATCATGGATGAGGTTTTTCATCGAAAAAACTTCGTCGCGTCGTTTATATGGCAGAAGGTTGATAGCCCGAATGACAACAAGCCAGCAATCACCCCTGACCATGAGTTTGTGCTCTGCTATGAGAAGAACAAGGGCCAAGCTGCCCTACGCAAGCTTGGCGATACGTCGGTGCTCGATGCATACCCGAATGTCGATGAGAACGGGCTTAAGTATCGAGATCGGCTAGTCAAAAAGAACGGCAAGAACAGTCTCCGTGTTGATCGTCCCACCATGTGGTTCTCGATCACTGCGCCCGATGGCACTGAGATCTGGCCCGTTCACGACGACGGCAGAGAGGCGCGATGGGCGCTGGGTAAGAGGGGCGTTGAAAAGGCCAGAAGGGCAGGTCTACTGATATGGAAGAAGCGCGAGAAAAACGGCGAGCAGGTATGGGTGCCCTACAAGCGCGAGTTCGCGCCCACTGAGCCCGCGAGGCCACATCCGACGATCCTTCTGGACGTCAAGACTTCCCGCCAAGCAAAGGCACATCAGAAGGAACTGCTGCCGGAGGCGGTTCAGTTCGACACGGTCAAGCCCGAGCAGCTTATTCAACGCATTCTTGAAATGTCCACGGTGCCGGGCGATCTCGTGCTCGACGCGTATCTCGGAACTGGCACTACTGCGGCAGTTGCTCAGAAGATGCGACGACAGTGGATTGGCATCGAGCAGGGCGACCATATGCGCAGCCATTGCGAGCCGCGTTTACGTCTTGTCATTGAGGGCGAACAAGGTGGCGTCAGTGAGGATCTCGGTTGGGAGGGCGGGGGCGGCTTTCGTTTCTTCAAGCTTGGCGCGCCTATTTTTGATGATGCAGGGCACATCCGCGCAGGCATCAAGTTTGAACACTTGGCGGCGCACGTGTGGTTCTCAGAAACGGGAACGCCGCGGCCGAGCCGCGCTGCAAAGGAAGCGTTCCTTGGCGTGCATGGCGGCAAGGCTTACTACCTGCTCTTCAATGGCGTGCTTGGGGATTTGTCCAAGTCAGGCGGCAACGTCTTGACGAAAAAGATCCTGCGCAGCTTGCCTACGTTCGATGGCCCCAAGGTCATCTATGGCGAGGCGTGCGCGCTTACTGAAGATCAATGCCGTGAGCTTGATATCGACTTCAAGCAGACCCCCTACGACATCAAGGCTCGCTAACCCATGCTTAAGCTCAAGATGTATCAGCAGCGTGCCCTTGGGAGTCTGGAGAAGTTCCTGGAGGAAGCGCGGCTGCAAGGTCCCGGCGTCGCGTTTGCTACGGCCGTAGACAAGGGGTTGCGCGAAGACTACATACCACTTCCGGGCCAGCCTGACGTTCCCTATGCTTGCCTGCGCATTCCCACGGGTGGCGGCAAGACCGTCATGGGCGCGCACATCATCAAGGTCGCTGGCGCGACGTATCTGGACAAGGAATTTCCACTGGTCGTATGGCTGGTCCCGACGACTGCCATCAAGACCCAAACACTAGATGCGCTAAAGGATCCGCGCCACCCCTATCGCGCGGAGCTCGATGACGCGTTCGACGGAAAGGTAGCGGTCTTCGATATTGCGGACTTCCCGAGCATTCGCCCGGCAGACCTTGGCACAAAGGTCTGTGTGGTTGTCTCAACCACTGCCTCGCTGCGCGTAACTGACACCGAAGGACGGAAGGTCTACCAGCATCACGAAGACCTTGAGTCGCACTTCACGGGAGCAATGGCGGACCTTCCGTATCTGGAGAAGGGGCCGAACGGGAAGGCGCTCTTCTCGTTTGCCAACCTCCTGGCTGTGCATGGCCCGCTAGTGATCACGGACGAGGCGCACAACGCCACGACGCCCCTCTCCTACGAGGTCTACGAGCGGATCGCGCCCAAAGTGGTTGTCGAGCTCACTGCAACGCCGGACATTACCAGCTCCAACATCCTTGTTTCCGTCTCGGCCTTCGAGCTCAAAGACGAGAACATGATCAAGTTTCCGCTGATGCTCAAAGAGCACGCGGGCGAGTGGCAGAAGGCCGTTTCTGCAGCAGTGGCGCGACGCAAGGATCTCGCGAAGACAGCGCTCGGCGAGCCCGAATATATCCGGCCGATCGTCCTCATCCAGGCGGAGAACATCCGGGGCGAGGCGACCGTCGCAGAGGTCAAGCGTCACCTACTAGAAGTGGAGAAACTTCCCGAGAAGGCTGTGGCGATCGCTACTGGCGACCAGCGAGAAATTGATGGAGTAGACCTGTTCGCCAAGGACTGCCCGATTGAAGTGATCATCACTGTTCAAGCTCTTAAGGAGGGCTGGGACTGCTCGTTCGCCTACATTTTCTGCAGCTGCGCGCAGGTCAAATCCGACAAGGACATTCAGCAGCTTCTCGGGCGCGTGCTGCGCATGCCCTACGCGATCCCGCGAAAGCAGGAGGCCATGAGCAAGGCCTACGCGCATGTGGTGACGGACAGCTTTGGCAAGGCGGCAGGGGAGCTTACCCAAGCGCTAATCAATATCGGCTTCAATCCTCTGGAAGCGCGAGCCGCGATCCGCAAGGACGGCGCTGCCAAACCGCTGCCGCTTCCGGGCGGCAAGATGCACGAGCCCGTGCTCCCTTCGACCACGCTTGAGGTCACCAAGGAACCAGATCTCTCAAACGTGCCAGAGCGGGACAAGGCGAGGGTGGTCTTCGTCCCAAGCCCAACGGGCAAGGGCGGCACGCTCAGCCTAATCGATGAGATCGACCAGGCGACGGTAGACGCGATCAAGGCAGCGGTGCCGGCAGGCAAGCGCGAAGAGATCGCCGGCAAGATCGAAGTGCACCAGCTGATCACGATCGCCGCCAAGGCTCCCAGCGAGCGGGGAGCGGTATTCCAGGTCCCGCGCCTCTACCTCCTTGAGGATGGCGAGCAGCTAGAGCTACTGGAGCGCGGCCACGTCGGGGCAGCTTTTGCGTGGGATCTACTCGCCAGCCCCGCGGATCTATCCAGCTTCTCCATCTCCGAAGACGCCATGACGTTTGAGGTGTTCCTGGAGGGCAAGCAGGTGCAGTTCCATGCGGTGAAGGATGACGTCGCGACCTATTTGCCGGGCTTCGCCCAGGACCGCACCGAAGGCGACCTCATCGGTTGGCTCGATCACGAGATCCGCGAGCCTTCCGTCAAACAGCCAGTGCTCCGCGAGTGGATCCGGCGATGCGTTTCGGGGCTGTTAGAAGACCGCGGGTTCTCCCTCGCTCAACTCCTCAAGAGCCAGTTCATCCTGCGGAAGAAGCTCCGCGAGCAGCTCGACCTGTCCAAGTCCGCCGCCTACCGGGCGGGCTTCCAGCAGCTTCTCGAAGTGGGGGAGATCACCGTGCCCGATGGCCCGGATCACCAGTTCACGTATCCAGCCGACATGACCGAATACCCCGCGCACAGCTACTACGAGGGCGGCATCTACAAGTTCCGCAAACACTATTACCCAAAGCCAGGCGATCTGCGGTGGAAAACGCCAGGCGGCAGTGATAGTGAAGAATTCCTCTGCGCACAAGCCATCGACCTTCTTGAGGAGGTTGAGTTTTGGGTGCGCAACCTCGTGCATCCGAAGCAGTTCTGGATGCCGACAAGCCGCATGCGCACCTACCCCGATTTCGTGGCGCGCCTTAAAGACGGACGGCTCTTCGTCATTGAATATAAGGGAGCGGACAGATTCACCGCCGATCAGGAGAAGGAGAAGCGCATGGTCGGAGACTTGTGGGAGCAGCGCACCAATGGGCGCGGGATCTACCTCATGGCGCAGAAGATGGAAGGCGGCAAGAACATCCGCGAGCAGCTGCTCGCCAAGATTGCGGGGTGACGTGTGGACGATGAAGGCCAAGGTCTGCTTTTCGACCGTCGGTTTCTTGACAAGCATGCCGGCGACATCATCGCAAAGCCCAGCGTCGCGATCGTTGAGCTCGTAGCCAATGCGTGGGATGCCTACGCACAGCGGGTTGATATCGTCTGGCCGGACCCTGAGCTGGAGCGCCAGTTCGAGATCAAGGACAACGGAAAAGGTCTGAAGCTCGCCGACTTCCAAACGATCTGGAACACGATCGACTACAACCGAGTAGAGCATCAAGGTTCGACGGTCATTCCCCCCGAGGGGGTTTCGGGCTTGGCGCGAACGGCTTTCGGCAAGAACGGCAAGGGAAGGTTTGCGGCCTTCTGTTTCGCTGATGCTTACGAAATTGAGTCCATTTCAGAAGGTGAGCATTTCCGTTGCCTCGTCTCGCGTGATGTTTCAAGGCCCTTCAAGGTCGAGCAGATCGAGTTTGTTCCTGCTGGAGCAAAGGGCCATGGGCTCACAATTCGCGGCGTCGGCGAAATGCGGCCGATACGCTTCTCTGAAGCGGAAGCGCGCGACTTCCTCGCAAGCCGTTTCCTGGCAAATCCATCGTTCCATGTCTATCTCAATGGACGCCTCATCACGTTCAAGGACATTGCGGATGATGCCCTGGAGAGCATCGACCTCGACATTCCAGGTGCTGGCAAGGTGGTCATCCACCATATCGACAGCCGCAAGGCAGACAGGACGACAAAGCAACATGGCATTGCTTGGTGGGTGCAGAGGCGCGCCGTGGGTGAGTGCAAGTGGCGCGGATCTGACTACGCCAAGATCCTTGACGGACGCACCGATGAAGCCAAGCGCTTCACATTTATCGTCGAGGCGGATTTTCTGAATCAGGCCGGTGTCGTGAAAGACGACTGGTCCGAATTCAATGAAGACAACCCCGTGTGGAAAGTTGTCTATCCAGCGGTGCAAGAAGCAATCCGCGGCATCATTAGTAGCGCCACAGCGCAGAAGCGGGAAGCGAAGCGAGACGGCGTTCTAACGAGGGTAGCGTCCCAAGTCAATGCGCTTCCGCTCCTCAGTAAGGACATGGTGAGGACGTTCGTGGAGGACGTTGTGGATGCGTGTCCTTCGCTCGGGGAGAACGAGATTGTCCAGATCTCAGCCATCCTGGCGAAGCTAGAGAAGGCGAAAACCCAATACGGCCTATTGGACCTTCTTCACCAACAGTCCCCGGACGATCTCGACTCGCTGCATGACCTTCTGAAGGACTGGACCATCAGCATGGCGAAAGTGGCGCTGGATGAGATTCAGTCCCGGCTGCGGCTCATCAACGAGCTCAAGATAAAGATCAGCGTCAACCGCATCGATGAGGTTCACGAGCTCCAGCCGCTCTTCGAGAGGGGCCTTTGGATTTTTGGCCCCCAATTTGAGTCCATCCACTTCACTTCGAACAGAGGCATGACCACTGTTATCCGTGAACTGTTGAACAAGAAGCACGGCAAGGGAAGCCTTAAGCGTCCGGATTTCGTCGCCCTGCCTGACTCTAGCGTCGGTTTCTACAGCTGCTCCTCCTACGACGACGAATATCACGAGAGCGGCGTTGAGACCTTGGTGATCATTGATCTAAAGACTACGGGGCTAATGCTTGGCGAGAAAGAGAAGAGCCAGGTGTGGGGCTACATCAAGGAGCTTCTCGAGAGAGGCCACATCAAGCCGACCACCCAAGTTCATGGATTTGTCCTCGGCACCGAAATCGAACCAAGCGAAAACTCCGATGACAAGCGGGGGCAAAGTGGCAACTTCATCATCAGACCAGTGCTCTACGACACAATCCTCAAGCGCGCCGAAAGCCGCCTGTTGAACCTCTTTGAGAAGGTGAAAGAGGCTCCCTTTCTCAAGGAGCACTCTGCTGAACTAGCGAAATACTTCGAGCCGATCCCGACAAGTCAGGAAGATCTCCTGCAGAAGGTCACGGCGGCCGCCTGAAATGATGATCATCCCGGTGAGCCGTCAAGATGCTCACAGTCTGCGCCCAATAGCTGAAGAATGGCGCGCGAGCACAGGATCCAAGAATGGCCCAAGTTAACTATTCCGTCAGTGAACTCATTGCGATGCAGCGCCGCGGAGAGCTTCGGCTTCCGGAAATTCAGCGCCGTTACGTGTGGAGAGCTACGCGCGTTCGTGATCTCTTGGACTCCCTTTACAGGGGTTACCCGAGCGGCTCGATTTTGATGTGGGAAACGGACGAACCCGTTCCTACTCGAGAATTTGCAGTGGCTCCCGCGAGCACCGACTTTGCAGGAACGAAGCTCCTCCTTGACGGGCAGCAACGGGTCACATCTCTTGCTGCGCTGATGAGCGGCGAGCACGTGAAGGTGCGAGGCAGGAAATACCCGATCGACATACTGTTCAACCTAGATCACCCAGAAGGGCTTCTTGAGGTCACTGAAGTCGATGAAGATGAGGATGACCCGACTAGCGAGTTGAACGGTGAGAGCGATATCGATTTAGATGATGCAGAAGAAGCCGAAGACGGCTTCGCCGCGCGATTTAAGCGGATGACCTTTGTCGTGGGCAGCAAGCGTCTTGCTACTCAGCCCAATTGGATATCCGTTCGAAAGATATTTGATGATACGAGCGACACCGACCTCTTGCGTTCTGCAGGTCTCACGGGTTGGGATGATCCGCGCTACAAACTCTATCAGAAACGTATCGAAGCAGTGCGCAAGATCAAGGACTATTCCTACGTGGTCCACGTGCTGCCGAGAACGCTCAGCTACAACGAAGTGACAGAGATATTTGTTCGGGTCAACTCACTAGGGGTCAAGCTCCGATCGTCAGATCTTGCGCTCGCCCAAATTTCGTCCCGTTGGCGCAACGTGCTCAAGGATCTCGAGGAATTCCAGGAGGAGTGTGAGAAATCGCAGTTCACCCTCGATACCGGGCTTCTGGTGCGGAGCATGGTTGTCTTCGCTACCAAGCAAAGCCTGTTTCGCGCGGTCGCGAACCTATCGGAGTCACAACTTAAGGAAGGGTGGAGGCAGGGCAAGGACGCGCTGCGATTTGCCGTGAACTTCCTGAGCAAGAACGCCGGCGTAGAGGATGAGTCCCTACTGACAGCGCCAACGCTGATGATCCCGCTTGGCGTCTTCAGTCAGCTCAGAGGGAATAAGCTTACTGCCGAAGAGTCCAAAGAGCTTCTGAGGTGGTTTCACCTTGCAAACGTCCGTGGCCGCTACAGCAGGGGGTCTTCCGAGTCGCTGCTGAACCAAGATCTCAATGAGCTGTTTGGCGAGGGCGGGATAGCGGGCCTCCACAACAACCTCAAGCAGCAAGTCGGCCGCCTTGAAGTGACAGTTGATGACTTCAAGGGGCGCGGGCTCGGCAGCCCCGTGTTCAAGGCCTCCTATTTGGCGCTGAAGGAGGACGGGGCATGCGACTGGTATAGCGGCCTCAACATTTCCATGGGCCACCAAGGGAAGCTTCACTACATCCAGTATCACCACATATTTCCGAAGTCCCTTCTCAGAGAGGCTTATTCAAAGGCCGAGATCAATGAGGTTGCGAACTTCGCCTTCATTGGAGGGCAGACCAATCAGCGCATTAGCAATAAGAAACCGGCCGACTACCTGGAAGCGATCGTTGCTAGCCGTGGCGAGCAGGCACTGATTGCTCAATGCGTCCCCATGGACAGAGCGCTTTGGCAGCTCGACCGTTTTCAGGACTTCCTGGTTGAGCGGCGGCGCCTCCTGGCGGCACGCGTAAACGCGATGATTGGCTAGAGAAGCGCTGTGCCCTACATTTCAACGCAAGACTTGCGCCCCGCGGACGTCCCCGGGCGGGCTGCATCGATTGACGAGATACTCCGCTTTGCGGAAACGTATAGTTACGAGGATGCAGGCGGCTCTCGCGCGGCCGCTGCGATTGCGAACTCGAGGCGTCATAACTCGCTGGACGACCTGCGAACATGCCTCTTCTATGAATTTCGACGTTGGCGGCACTATTGAACTGAGCCTGACGAAGAGGCGCTGCCCTATTTCCGGGAGCTTCTCGTGAGCATTGCGGCAGAGGAGTTCACCCCCGTCGCAGTTGCAACGAACGAACTAGCTCTTGGAGGGTGAATTCTCATGGAACTTGTGGCGTGCAGGGAAGCTTTTCATCAACATCTTCAACGGCCGGGCGGTTGTCGTAGGAAATCGAGGCAATCGTCCTAGGGATTGAGGGCAGACGATCGTCCGCATTCAGTTGTCTCTGATAGTGAAAGTAGGTGTGATCGGGAATGTCCGCCCCTGGCCGTGTGCCGCCTGTGGCTTGAGGCAGCTCCCGACCCAAAACGGACACTCGACGGCACGCGCTTGACCTCGCGCCTGATGAGGCAAACCATG
>APMI01036008.1_pt1 | contig 11201 bp, 8 predicted proteins | sample 667938 | NCBI WGS metagenome assembly APMI01 (sample SAMN01084076, study PRJNA167559) | wastewater metagenome | biome: Wastewater | place: Denmark: Ejby Moelle, Odense | collected 2011-11-28 | reverse complement strand
TAAATAGGCCTAGATTATCGCAAATCAATCTTATAACAAAACACAAAATAACTTCAATTAAGCTATTTCCTATCTCAACTGCATCTGGCAATGCGTTTGAACCGCCCAGCAACAATCCACTGCGTGCATGCACATGGCTAGTTACTAAAAATTCTGAAATAAATAAATAAAAATCAGAAATAATAAGCAAACAAACCCAATTTGATAATGCACTCGTATGGAGGGTCATCGGATATTACTAAATCTTTAGTAAAATTAAATAATTTGAATATTTATTTTTCATTGTGTTTGAAGAGTTCGGTTTAACTGTGTAAAGTTATACCTTTGGACAGGCTTATTTGCTAAACTGATGCGCCATGTCAGAATAATATAGAGTTACTCAAATAGCAAAATCGGTTTTAAATGAATACTTATTATCATAAATTGAAACATTAATTATCGGCAAAGACAGAAAATTAGGTACAATCTGAAACTACTTTGTTTAAAATGTAAACTAATGAGCCAGTAAATGTTATTGCAAATATAAAATCGTTGTGTAAATATTATCAAATGGACGAAAACAAATTCATTAAGATTATTTATCAAAATTCATTAAGAGCCTTCAAACTATTAAAATGATTTTATAGTACTACTTATTTGTTATTATGTATATTAATAATGACAGCAATCGGAGACTCTTTAATTAATTTTATAAACTCATATAACATTACATATATTAACTACAAATGAGCCGAAATTATCAATACAACGATCGAAGAGGCAGAGACTGGAATGACAGAGACTACAGTCGAAATCATAACCAAAACAGAGATAGAGACAGAGATGATTATAGAAGCAGAGATAAAAATGAAACTTGGAAAAGAGATAAGAATTAATAAGGCGGTAATAATGATCAGAGTTGGACTAATAACAGAAATTACAATAACAATTATAGTAGTAGAAACAACCAGCATAAGCCATGGCATCGGTCAAACAAAAACAATCAAGAAAAAGACCCAATAATTCAATAGATAGCATAATGCAAAGTGCCAAAACCAACATGCATATTACTATCCTAATCTGCTGCATTCATAGACAAAAATTCTCCAAAATTTCGGGTGAACATAGTCACAAGCCAATCTCCACCGTATAAACACTATTCGCGTGCAGATGAGTTAAAATCAAAGATAACTCCAATATAAAAAATATGGACATCAACAATCAGGCAGTACCTGAATGACAGTGAGTTCGTAGAAATATACAGGAAGGGGAAAAGTTTAGCATATGGGCATGTTGACTATGGGAAAACTATTATTAACTATGATTAAGGGGATAAAAGTATGCATTATTAAAATTAAACTTCACAGTCCAAAATATTTAGTAGAGCCTATTTTAAAATATGGGAAATATTGGATATGGGCGTATTTACAGGCAAGGAAAAATAGAGTATAAAGATTGGTTGTGTTGCCTAAGGGCCAGGTGGGTTCATACATGCATTAATTGACAATAGAATCAAGCACTCTGCTTCCATAGACAAATATTATGCAATAACATTAAAAATAAGCAATAACACTCGAAATGCCAAAGACTGGTCTGATTTCAGAAGCAAATAGCACTTTGACCAAATGCGTAGTCTCGGATATAAAATAAAACTGAGCTATGGACAGACTGGTACTGGCGATTTGTTAAAATAATAAAATATTAATTTTTTTGCAGAACATGAACTTTAAGGCAATAAATGTTATCTTGTTACTGGTGATGGAGGTATATAATGTATCGGTGATAAATAATTCGATTATCAATAAGTGTTTAATGTCAAATTATTTTTAGGATAAATTTTAACAGCTCTAAAAATACAAGAACTGGGTGGCAAATTCATACTTAAAATATATGATTGTTCGTTCGATCTCACCAAACAACTTATCACTTTGTTATGTGTCTTCTATAGCAAGGTTCAAATTGTAAAACCTGTAACTAGTCGACCAGGAAACTCATAAAAGTATATACTCTCATAAGGATTCTTGGGTATAAGCTAATTCGAATAGAAATAATTAAAGCGTCTGTTGAATAATTGGACAGCAATTGAGCCAAACTTGTCATATTTTTAGAATGCACAATTCGTCACATCGATTTTATCATTTTAAAATTTACAAGACTAATCAAAAATTAAAGCCAACATTGATGCTGCTAATACATTCTTTTTGCAATAACAGATTGATAAACTTGAGTAAGGAATAAAACTTGTATAAGATCACGATGGCGATCAAGAATAAATTTAGGAAATTCTAAAAAAACGAAGATATAAATAACAAATGGGATATGCTTATGAGTGGTGTCGCATGTATGGTATCAGTGCAATCAAAGTTTAATACTAAAAAGAACCAAATAAACAATAGCAAAGGTCGTAGCCTATTAAGGAACAATGATAATTTTTACAATAAAATAAAATGTTTTACTATCAATTCTAACTTAATAGATTATGTTCCAATTTCTTTTTATTTCTGTCTCGAATAAGCACAGCCGAAACAACAGGTCTAGGTCCAGTTGTATCGGAAGGTCTATTGATAGTCTTACCATTCGCATACAGATTAGTAGATCCTCCTCCATCCAAATTCATCGCATGATCGCAATTCAAGCTCAGCATAACATCAGCAATTTATTTCATATATAGTCCATCTGATCCAGCATATCTGCCATCGATGGCTACAAAATACAGTCTATTGAACTCGTCCATGCAAATTGCGCTTCTAGGGTGCCTTGTGTTGAGCATACTTGCCTCACCGAAATTTTATACATTGCCACTAATTATTTGCCTTTATTTTACTAAAATTGGGCCTGCGCCGATTCCCTCGCTCACATTCCAATGAGTGCCTGCGTCCTTATTTGCGATTGGGCCTGGGAATGGGTTTGGCAGTCTGAATTTATATGTGTCTAAATCTGTTCCATAAGAATAAACAAATTAAGTTTAAAATTTTCCTTGTTTTGTCAACCCGAATGCGCCTACAGTTGGATGATTGTTGCCTCCTTCATTTATGTCATTTTTATTTTTTACTCTTCCTTTCTCAGCGATAAAAGATGAAGAAATGTTCAACTGCATGTTGAAATAACCGCCATTGAGTACTGAATACACCACATTTTATTCTACTTTAATAAAAATGTACATTGAGCTGCATACTGTTATGGGGTTTTGGGGAAATACCCTAACGCATCTCCATTAGAATCCTTAACAACAAATTCTAAATTGGTATCATTCATGTTGAATCTGGCCATTCCTCCAGTTAGTTTTGTTCCAAATGGCGAATTTGTCATATTAAGGGTATAAATTTCAATTGATGCTGGCAAGCCTTTATTGAGATCTGCAGGTTTCGTCCAGTTATAGCGCTGGCCTAAGCAACCCAGGCAGAGGGCGATCAATATTAATGAAGTGGATATGCTTTTCATTAATTTATTAATTATCCTACACTGTAAATATTTTACAATCTAAAATCATATTTAAGACTGATCGATTAGCATATTATACTCATAGTAGAATTACAAACATTTTATGCAATATATAATAGGCCTATAATTTAATTAAAAATGGCGAATTTATAATAAATTCTAATATCTTATGAAAAAAAGCGAAATCAAAATTACCTATATCGCCTTGGTCATAATATTCCTGAGTCTAGCCTACGCTCAAGATAAATAAGCAATAAAGTATGACAATGTCTCAGTCGGTAAGCCCCAGACGTTTAAATTGACTGGTTAAGGCCCATTTGTTGGAAGGTATTAATTACAAATTGATAAGAATGACGTGCCTAAAGATGTCACTAAGTGGTATGTGTTTGCCATGGCCGAACCGAAATAAAAAAGTAGTTAACTGTTGGGCTCGCCTACGAAAATATAAATTAAAAAGCAAGACACTCTGCTTACGTCTTGCGAGATTATTGAATAGTCGGATTCATGTTTCGTGAAAAATAGTTAATTCGATTACAAAAAAGATAGGCTTCACTTTTCAGTACATTGTGATGAGGCATGCTAGTTCCAATTTGTTACAGAAATCGACTATGCATATCCTTTAAAAATAAACAAGCCATTTAAACTTGATTTTGAAAAAAGTGCATACTCAAAAATATTCACAATTGATCTCAAAGATGAATCATTCTATGAACTAAGAGTCTTACTTTCACCGCGGGGCTTCATCCAATATGGATAACCTGTAGTTTTGTTAGCAAATTATGGAGACGAAATTCCAACTCAGCAAAAACACGATTTCAAAGGAATTCACACATGGGATGATGGGCAGGGTATTTTTGTTAGAAAGACCGATCTCAAATAAGATAAACTTACCATTCTTGTTGAGGGACCAGAGAAAAATGTGTTGAGTCTTATTGCGGAAGGCTGGCAGAAGTAATAGCGATTGTAGCTTATGGAATACTTCCCATAGTTCGATTGGATTAGAGGAGGCTAGAAAAGATAAGCAGTTATAAATTTAAATTAGAGTTTCACGCATAGAGTTAAAGTTGTTGTATTTTCAGGAGGACTCGAAATGCCTGAAGTACTTAAACTTGATGAAGGATTATCTGGCAAAACAACTCCTTTACAATTTGCGATGCCCTCACAGAAATACGGGTAATTCGAATTCAGAATATCAAAATAGTTGATTCAAAAGCAAAAATTAAAGAAAGTTCTAATAAGATTTACAGCTAAGAAATAAACAACATATATTATATTCTACGCTCGTGAGTAAGCCTCAATAACAACAATACTCCCCTACGTAAGCTAAAGTTCAATTCTGCAGCCAAAACAGACAGATCAATATTACTTCAAAGTTGAGTAGCTAATATAATCAAGTAAAACATAAAAAAGTTCAAAAATATAAGTTGTTGTCGGTAACATCGATGGAGATGTTGATGTAACTTTCTACAAATGCACAGCGACGTATAAAATGGCAGCGTAAAATTTAAAGAATTGCTAAATTACTGATAGTAATAAGGCAGATTTTAAGTAATTGGAGCCTATCAGACACTAAAATCGAGGGTCTGATAAAAAATATTGGTTTAATATATAATGGGAAGACTATTTTAAGAAAGCAGATAAAGATAAACCGCAAGTTGTGCTTCAGATGATTGTGTTAGTATAAAATAAACAAGATAAGCCAAGCTCGTATGAAATTCAGTACAAAAATAAAGATCGAATTCATTTACTTAGAGAAGGATAATTAGTCAAAGAAAGAGTATTTATCAATGAGAAGAGACATTATAAACTATCAATTCAAGACAGAGATGCAACTGAAGTGAGAATTCACTGCACTAGAATTTCAGGTTAAGCATTTTTCATTGGGTCTTATGTTGATCCTCGAGTCAACAAAGAACATGAAAAAATTTTGCCTTTATACAGTATTTTAACCTTTAAAATTAACCCTGATGCCAATGTAAATTAAGTATTTTTGGAAGTGCAAGGAGTTGACAATGCTTACTTTTCATTGACACCACAAATTATAAGAAAATCTGAAGCTAATCCTAAGAAAAATGGAACAACAGGCTACAATGAACTGATTGTCCGAGAATAAATCCCTTACGAGTTTCTTATCGCTCCCATGGATTCTATAGTACTTCAAGTCCATTCTGCAAGTAAATAGATAAATCTTAACTTAAAATCAAGCTCAGTCGTAAAAGTATGCATGACATAAAACATAAAAAGTCCACCATTTGCACCAAACTGCTAAATTCAAAATGATTTCTTCTTAGAAATGAACGAACCGATCACATTTGATAAAGGGCAAGTAGGAAATATCGGAATTAAGAACACAAATACAAATAAAAATGTTACTATTAAAATATTGATTTCAACCAAGAGAAATAAAACATCGGAAACTTGTGAATTAGCTGCAATGAATTAAGTCATGTTTAAAAGATTATTTGAAAGCGGAAAAGATGCAGATGGTAAAAATTATCACTGTTTATAATATAACTTAAATAAAAATTAATAAGTTTAACTTATAGTAGACTTGAGAGGAGAGCATGTATTCGATCAAGGTGAAATCACAGCAAGCATCAATGATCAATAAATAATAAAGATTCTTCACCCGGTCCACAAATTCACAAAAGAAGAAGTTGAACACGCATGTGCATCCATTAGAAAGTAAGGCAATCCTGACAGTTTCTGTTATTTGAAGGTCAAAATATAAGGAATTACGAATGTGAGAGCAAGAATCTTAGTACAGTATATCAGTGCAGCCATTAGACTCATGGACGGTATCGCTCATCCTGTTCACACTACCATTAAAAAATCATAAGCTAAACACTTCTATATGGGAATCCACAATATGTAAGACATCACTATTTTCTTATAAAACAAAGTGGGTGAATACAAACTCTACGCTAGCTTAATGAGTTACTCTGATTTCACATAAAAAGGCTCAGATGTAGCATATCCAACAAAATAAACAAACGATTTTGTCTCAAACAACCCATTCTATTATCTTTAACAAATTGTGATCATCACTGCGGCTAATATCACATAATTTTGCCCTTCTGAAAATGCTTTCAGTCCATTTGGTACGAAGTGGCTTAACTGTATTTTGTTGATTTCAGTATATTTGGATACTCAATCTGATATACAGAAGAACGGGAAATTTGTGATTTAAGCTACTCAGCAAAACAGATAACTTAAGGAAGCAGTGCCACTATCAGGTTACTTATAGAAGAAATCCACAGCTTACTACACGTTTGAAAATACTAAAAATGGCACTATATTGATCGCAATTAGTAATCAAAATAAAAATTGTGTCGACATATATATGAAATAAGGCTCTGAGCGAGCAACAGAACAATACAACGATAAACATATTAAAGCATCAAATGAATTAATCTATGATGAAGCCAAAATCGGATCATATTCAATAACTCTATAAGCTATTGATAATTGCCCGTATACCATCTCAATCACATCTGGGAAAAACAACCTAAACAGAATCAAAAGAGGAAGTTTTGCCGATATCAACTTGAAAATGGATGAAGAGCAGTATTTCCTCTATGAAAATTTAATGAATTAGACTTTTAAAGTATTGTCACTGCACAAATCTGGCGAAGTGATGATTTCAGTCAATCCAGTCCCTAAATAAAAGTTAAGTAAAATTCTTGAGGCAGATCTAAGTAAAACAAGTAATTGGAAATGGTCAAACAAAGACTCAGTTCGTATCGACAACTTCGACCCTCGCAAAAACAAAACAAACCCAGATTACTGTTTTTAATGTTTCTATCTGATTAAAATAAAAGCAATTAGACCAACATAAGCAAGTATTGTGATTCCAACTTCAAAAACAGAATTACCAATTACGACTGACTCAATGATTAGAGATATTTTAAGAGAAAAGGAGACAGTTACTTATCGAGTATTTACTCAATCGAAATCACAAATTTAAGTATATGTTCAGTATGGCACAATCCAAGTTGAAATTTACGAAGCTGATAAAAATAAGTCAAGTTTTAGTAAAAGTTTCTAAGCTTCCAAATCCCCTGTGCTTTAGAATTTCACTCTCAGCAAAACTGAAGATTATGAATATTTGAGATATATTCGAGTCAATATTACAGCTGCAAAAGATTCATACTTTGCCTTTTCTGTTGTAACTGACCCCGATCCTGAACGAAGAAGTGGAAGTGGTATTAAATTTGGTTTACCTGAATACATTTTCTTAGATTAAAATAAAGAGAAATGTGTGATCGGTACCATGGTAATGAAAGATCAGTTTTTAATCTCATTCCCAAGAGTTAACAGACTGACAATTAATATGTTAGAGACAACTTTAAAAATCAATGGTAAAATGGTTTCACATGAACGAGAGATTGGTAATACTGAAATGATAATAAAATCTGATTAAAATTTGTCAGATAAAACCGAAAATAAGAAATTTGAACTCTGTCTTAAAGCAAAATAAGGAATCTCTATAACATTAATCCAATCATCATCATTGGCTTACTGGCCATAGAGCTAATCAATTGTAATTCGTAAATCAGCTAATTTAACATTTGGATCTGAAGGCAAAGGCATTGTTTAAATAAACTAATGCTAATCCAGATCTTCTGTAATGCTTTTCTCATAATTTACCAATATATAATCAACATCAAGTGAAATCAGTCAGCGTAGAAAAAGTGGTAATATTATTGAGTTTTACCATTATGGACCTGTGTATGCGCGAATTACAGGCAAGAAATCGACTGCTAGATGGTTCCCTGTCAATGACTCTTCTGGAGCTGGCACAGGCTATGATATTTACAAACCAGGATCACTTAGAATTTTGAAAAATTAAGATGACCAGCTTCAACTTACAGCTGAGCCTCTTAAAATAGCAGATCCTAAATTAGTCAAAGGAAAAGTTATCAGCTTATTGTATGAGTTTTATGGCGCCAAATAATAAATGGAACTTTATGCTGCTTATAACTGCAAACAAGGTAACTTTGTCAAAAACTATGTTGAAGTTAAACTGAATCCTGATGGTAAATTTGAATCTGTGAAAGCATACTTTAATGTAATTGTGTGTTAATTTAGGTAAAATAATTGAAAGAAGCATTTGGAAGCTATCGGTACTTCTTAATGGGAGTTAAAGCTGTGCTGTTGATAAAATTCGAATAAAATATCGAATAATACAGATTTTACTACCCTTACCAGCAAGTTGTAAAATAAATGCTATTGAGCAAAGCTGAAGGCAAAGATCCACTCGATTAATAAAAGCAATAATAAATTCCACTACCTTAAAAATAAAGCCATATGCTAGAATACGTTGGATATGCTATTTTTGCTCTTGTCATAATTGGAGTCGTCTTGTTCATATACAAGAAGATTGTCAAGAGATGTTTAAATAGAAGAAAAAGAATTGAAGACGGTTCTTCAATGGGCAAATAAATGAAATATTTTGATTTGACTTAAAATAATTGAACTATCTGGTGATTTTGTGTGATTATGAATTTATCATTCAGTTATATATATATTAATAACAATAATAATATAAGTTATAATTTTGAGCATGATCGAAGAACCTAAGTAAGGAAATCAGAAAGCTGAATCAATGGCTAGAAGCAAACTTAATCCCGAACTCGTTAAGAAGTACGAATAAATATTCAAATCATTTTAAAAATAATAAGATTCAGGCTACGTGCAAACTAAAGATGTTCCTGCAGTAATGAGAATTCTAGGAGTAACTATTAGCTAACAATAAATTGTCGATTTGTTAGGAGATCGTGTTAATAAAGATTAAAATCCATTGGTTTCCTCCAAAATTGACTTCACTGATTTCCTTTCATTATTCGTACTTCATTCTTAACGCAGATTTAAAAATAAAATGAAATTGCGATGAAATAGTAACTCATGGAAGCATTCAAAGTGTTTGATACTGATGGACTTGGATTTGTGCCGGTTTCTGAACTGAGGTATTTTTTGAGAACTTATGGAATATCAATGGCAGAAGATGAAGTTTAATAATTATTGAAATAGTCTGAGCCTGAAGATGGACATGTGAAATATTAGAAATTCATCAACAAGTTGTTAGGACTTGATCAAGCATGAAATGATAACTAAAATATTATTCATTCTTAAATGTATTAAAAATGCAGAAAATTAACAACAATCATATATCTCTATCTTTAGGCTCTTTATACTAAATTCCTAAGACCTAAAATATTTATTTTTAAGTTTTACACTTAATTTGTGCTCCTTTTTACTAATTTTTCCCAACTTTATTCAACTTATACATGCCATGATCAGACAGCGTATATCCTTTTTAAATAGCTTATAGTCTCATTTTACGATTGAACATGTCACTACCTGTGAAATACAGCACTGCGAATGCGAATTATTCGACTGGGTAGTACTTGATGTCGATTCTGTGATGTAGTTCGTCTTTGAAATGGCAAATACCCATGTATGATTGACAGTTACGGTTTTATGTGTGTCTTGGCATGCCTAAGTGGTCGGTAAGAAATCCTTTTTGTTATAGTTTCTATACCAGTTTGGTTAACAGTGTTTTTTAGTATTCTCCATCTTTGCGAGTAATGAATATATCCATGTCACCGCAAGTTTATTTGCCTCTTCTATACGAACCACATACCTAAATATCATGCAGATGTTTAGCTCCGACGAGTTCGTATAGAGTTTATCTTACTAGTTCAAACATAAGAGTAACTTTTTTCCTTGGGATCCTTATTTATAGATCTTGCACATACTTAAGTCCTATTTTCTGATTCTTTGTTAGGATATCAGGATGTGCTTACACTTGTTACCTTAAATCATCAAGATTTCTGATGCCCCTCATGTACATTTACTTAGCCTTGGCTGCTCCGATGCCCCATACTCGTGTTATCTGTTATAAAGCTACATTTTATTATGTATTTTTTAACTGTTAAAGTTTATTGATATGGCCAGTCTTTAATAATTCTTTTATTTTATCGACAATTTTATCACCAATGTGCTTCGCAGTAGTTTTTAGCTTATCGACATCTTCATCTGTTTATAATTAATGGTCTAATGATTTTATTGTGCCAATTGCACGAGAATATGCTATTTTTCTACCTTTGTCGCCCTAATTACTGTACACTTTCAGTAGCTTGGCTAGTTAATCAATGATGAATTTATTATTAGATGGCTTTGTTATGTCTTTTAATTGCTTTTTCTATTGCTTCAATGGCTATGTCTTTTTGCATGGTTCTTATTTTTATTAAGTTTTATCTATTTTATTTCGCTTCTTTGGCTCACTGGATGGCTCATGTTCACGATGCTTGAGCACATGATTTCCAATGGGTAAAATTCTACCAGCTGCTACACAACTCTCAATAAAAGACAAGTCAAGTGCCTGATTATAAATAATATCTTTATTGAGTATATCCCTCAATTATTTTGGATCTAAAGTAGGATCACATAAAAGGTAATTCGCCTTGATTTTTCTACCTTAGTTAAGATCAGAGCCGCACTACAAAGTCTCCAACGACCCATTATTTTATAATATTTGGATAGAAATATACTCCACATCTCGTTTTGATAGGTTGTCGACTAATAATATGAATGACATGTCATGGAATAGACCATTTTGGTATTTTTACTTTGGCTTTTTTGGGTTGGTGCTTCGCATGTATTTTTATATTGCCAGTTGCTGATTTATCAGTATATAAATAAAGTAAATTCGGATGAAATATATTAGTCTCTAAAAAAATAATATTATTATAGTACAAAAGCTTGCATTATATCTG
>APMI01009450.1_pt1 | contig 11205 bp, 5 predicted proteins | sample 667938 | NCBI WGS metagenome assembly APMI01 (sample SAMN01084076, study PRJNA167559) | wastewater metagenome | biome: Wastewater | place: Denmark: Ejby Moelle, Odense | collected 2011-11-28 | reverse complement strand
TTTTATATATATTATATATAATATATAATGAACAACTAGACAGACAAATTGACTCTCGTCCACTAATAATAATCACAATCGAGTAAGCCAAACTTACTGATCGGTGTGACAGGTTCAGTGGCATCAATAAAACTCTGCACATTGATCATAAACCTTTAATCTCACTTCAATATAAGAGTGATCGCAACTGAGCACGTAAATACAGCCTAACTAATATCAGGCAAGGAAATTCATATTCAATCAACATTAGTGCAATGAGGAACAAATATAAAAATCGAAGCAGTACTAAGATAGAATATATTATGATTAAATGGAGTGGCACATGTGGAAGAAAAGAGGTGATCCAGTACTGCATATATAATTGAGAAAATGGGCCAATATTATGATTATTGCACCACTGAGTGCGAATACATTAGCCAAAATATCGAATGGAATATGTGATAATTTACTAACCCTGGTATGTAGAGCATGGCCAATGCAAAAACAACAATAAAATAATAATGAAAATAATAAAATAGTGTTAAAGCAGCCGATAATAGTGTGCCCATCAATGAACACCCTAATGTGGTAGCACCCCATAACCTAAACCCAATTGAATATATTAACTAATTGGGGATATTAGGTGTTGGGGCCAGTAAGTAAGAAGATGATGTGTGGAGATATTGGCAAAGGGGCAATGGTGTAAGTGCAGGATATCTGTTAGTGCTTGTTGAACAAAATTGGAGTCAATAAGAAATAGATACAGAAATAGAAATGATCTGTTTATGATGTATAATGGATTGTATTATATTATATAGATATCATTATTAATTAAGATAAATACAAAAGAATGATCACAAGAGCCACATTCTCAATATCTCTACATACAATTCGACGTAAGATTACACACACTTCGTTACATAAATTGTCGACAAACAAGCTGCCAAAGCCATCCCGTTTCTCTTAATAACTAGGTTTACAGAAATAATTCTAAAAAGTGCAGAGCCAATCAGTATAAAAATAGAAACAAACAATGTCAGCATATAATTTAGCAATCGGAGCTGCAATCTGTTTAATAGGGTCCATCATTATGACTGGGCTCATTAAGCAAGAAGTCAGAGATAAATTGAGGATCAGATTAATAATGATGAGGATAGCTGTAGCACCTGTCTATGACAAATTCTAAATGTATCTAGGATTGCTATCTAAAGTTGCATAGTTTCAATAGTAATTCTACAAGAATAGAATGTATTAAGATAGATCAACACTATCTGTTATTACCAGTTGCGTGTAACTTGAATTACCGATAAATAACAAATAACAAATAAAAGCATATTTCCAATTAATGGACAGATGTCTGTATCATAACTTATAAAATCAACGAAATTCACGTCAGAAGTATTAAATATATCAAAAATACTTATAAAAATTAGCAATAGTAGGACAGGGTATCTACAAATAGTAAGCAAACATGCAGAAGATAATCAGTAAGTTAGTCAAATAAGCAGATCTGCAGTTACTATACTTAATGAGTTACTTGGTATCTCTGAATATGCTAACTCTTAGCACAAGCGATAAATAAATGTATAGAACAAGATTACCAAAATTGAAAGAAGAAATTGCATCAAACTAACAAAATTTAGACACAATTTTATAGAAAAATGCACATCTGTTGCTTTAGCCATACAAATTTAAAGCACGAATTGAGAGAAAATGGATTAAATACATTGAGTCTGTTATATGAGTTCATATAGGCAATATTAAGAATTTTTATTAAAAATTTAAACTGTCGAAACTGCTTGATTATAAATACTATTATATTTGTTATGTATAAAATAAGTATGAATATATAAAAAATTAGAAATAATATTAGCTAATCCTAGCTAATTTATAAAATCCTCACGAAGATGAAGACATATATTTGGCTGCGTTAGAAGTCTGACAGAAATTCAACAATTTCAACGGATGTTAAAGAGATTACTTTAACAGTGTAGTTTCAGTACCTATGGCTACAATTTGTGCTTTATATTTCTTATCTTTGGCTAACATTTTCTCACATTATTTAATGACATCATCAATGCGCACTTTGAACCCTCTATCTTTGAACTCCTTATTATACCGATTATAGTAATTGGAGATAGTTTATTTATATTGTCCGTAGTCAATATTCTGATTTTATTTCAATTTAGTCTTATAAACCTCATAAATAATTCTCAATAGCCACTGTTATAATATTTACGATTTCAAACATTGACACACTTTCGATAACAGGCGACAATACTGCAATAATGCGACTGCTTATTAATAAGTTATTGGGTTTTGTAAGGCTCGTAATATCAATTTTGATGATTTTGATGTATGCTGAGTATTAGTGTCAGACATTGAAGATGATGATATTGATAATTTTAATGGGCCTTCGTTTTGCAGGATTACCTTACGCATGTATTCGTGATTTTACATCTATTATATCGATATCCTGTTCTATTATTTGTATGTCAGGCATCGCTATATGAAATTACGGAGTTAACTTGATATTTGCTATTTTATGTACGGTGGAGGTAGAATTAAATTATTTACTAACTATTATTGACTCTTTACTCCTGCTAATGGAGCCCTTCCTGTTATTAACTAATATATCAGCACTCCGAATGCCCAGATATCAGTCTTAGGACTGTACTTCTTTTAGCGAATGGCCTATGGGGTCATGTATATTGGACTTCCTAAACAAATGTCAGTGAATATTTAATTTGACTTTTTCGCAAATCCAAAGTCTGCAATTTTGCACACTCCACCATCGCCCACGAACACGTTGGCGACCTTAAAATCACGATGGATGATATGTTTAGATGCGAGGTATTTTAGTCCTTGAAAAATGGAGTACACATAAAGAGATATTTAATCTTCGCTAAATTTTTTCTTAACTCTCAACAACTTCTCAAGGTCACCGTATTGACAGAACTAAGTGACGATATAGCAGTTGTTGGAGCTGTTCAGTACATCGAAACATTTTATAACATTGAGATGATCCAACTATTTCAATATTACGATTTCTTGCTGTAAAAGAGTGAGAGCCACTTTCGATGTTATCGATTGCATTTTGACTACTTTGATGGCGACTGGTGAGTTGTTATGATTGGTGTCGACTCCCTTATAGACATCACTGAAGCTACCTGAGCCAAGCTTCCACTCATAGGAGAACACGTAGCTCTCAATCTTCTTGTACTGCTGCTTGGAGCCAGTATCTTCTCGTGCCGACTGATTCTCATCAATCATTTAAATAAGTCAGGCCAGGCTCGAAATAAATAAATCTTAATATACTTAGCCAGTAAGCGTATGTTTACGCAGCCCAGCATTACCCAATTGGCTATGGTAATCATTTTCAATCAGATGAACCAAACTGACGGTATCCAATTTAGGATGGAAGTCATCAATCATCAAGTATAACAAGTCGATATTTGCAAATTTTATTATTATATTGTTTATTAATGAAATATAACTTTAGAAATTATCTGCATATAAATTTGAAATTGTTCTAGAGTAAATCAGTAGAAGTATAAAATTGAGTATTCTGTTTTTGGTGTTCAACTTTCGTCTTCATCATCGTCGTCTAAAGATTCCTACATTTTCACCAGTATTATATTCTCATTCTTTGCCTCTTTAGGGCTAACCTTTTCGAATTTCATCTTCTATTGCAGATCCTATTATCTCAACTGCTTTTTTTATTATTAATTGCCTGGTTACTTCTTTAACACTGCAGCTTAACTGCGCATAGTCATTGTGCGTTAGTATCTTACTCTGAATCTTTCATACCATCCTTTAGAGAAGCTAAAATTTTCTATTTATTTAATTTTCATCTCTTAAGCATACTTTTTAGCAAAATTTACAACGTCCCTTCGCCTACAACTTCTATTATTGGTTAAATACTCCATCATTTTCTATTCTAATTGGGGCACCATTGGCTTCCTGCCTCCTTAACGTTATTTAATTTACTTAAGTCCATACCATCGTCTGACATTTTTCACATGCACACCGTACTACTCAGACTTGGCTTTGATGAGTGAATATATTGATATTTTATTGTCAGATTTGAGTAATTCATATTTAATTTCATCTATTATTTTCTTTTTGAACTCCACTGTGTATGATCTATATTTCTTTTTAACTCTTCCACCTACTATTTACTTCTACTAATTCTGCTCGTTGTTAAATTGATGCTATTTGTTAATTTGAAATTATTATTTGCATGATAGGCAAGTATGCTCCTACTTCAGTGATGATGAGTTTGTCTGCACAGTGACAGGTTCTAGTTAACCCTGTTTGTTGAGTTTATATGAAATAGGGTTGTTCTGCTGAATGCTTGCGATGAAGTAATTGGCTATGCTTGATATCTTTTATATTTAGATCACCCGCTTCATGGGTTGGCCTTAAATATTAATAATTGCCTATATTCGGTTATTATAATACTAAATATCATCACATTGGCAATTATGTTTAATTTTTAAATATGAAATCACGAAAATTTATAAACTCAAAAATCATTAAGCCTATGTCTAAGACGTAGATTTTCTACTTTGACTTTATGATATTCTCCTTGCAGAACTTCGACTACTTTAAGCGCTTACTAAAGTGTAGTTTTAATTTTATCATCATACTAAGTTTGCACCCATTAATTGACAACAACTTTATCTTTGCTTGCTAATTTCTATTCAAGCTGTTCTACATTCACTTTGTACTAAATACTTCTTTGCCTTTAATATGTATATTTTTGTTATAACTATTTAACTTGCGCGTTGATAAACACATGCTGTTGTTTCAGTAATGCTACTTATTTCTCTGCTTTGTTTTGTTATGCAAGTGTGCTCTATAAAGATTTCTCGTATTTTTATATTTATTGCTCTAGTTTCTGGTATCTTGGCATTCTTGATTAGTATTAGCACACTTTTTGTTATGCTATTTTCAAACATATTTCCATATCGTTTTTGGTAATGTCCTGTTATGCTTTTTTCAACTGCATTTCATAGTTTAGATTATCGTATAGATTTTGTAATTATTCATATCTTTTGTTCATTTAGTTGAGTTCAGTTGCCAATCTATTACCTTATCTTTATTTTTAGCTTCTACTCATTGTGCTTTGATTCAACGATTTTTCACTATCTTTCCTAATTTACTATAGCTGTTCTGCAGCTTTTTCTTCCATATCTCTGATACACTATCTCAGTTAATCTTCCTTAATTTTATAATCAGCAATCATAAGTTTGTAATGTTACTGAGTCTGTAGATGCATTTGCTTTTACTTCTAAACTTCAGACTCAAATATTGTGACATTTCTTCTAGCTGTTAACAATTACTCACTTGTACTTGCTTGCTTTTATCTGTAACTTTGTAACTATTGTAAGAACTATTGTTATAAACTTGAGATTTTCTTATCATTCTCAAGTTATTGCTGGGTTAAAGCTTATTTTAGCTGGCTTATTGTGTTTTATAATAGTTATTGCTTATTACGCTGGTGGAGTAATTATTGGGTCTGGGATTATGTGTTCTTTGCTAAATCTGTAGCATGCTTTGACAGTTGTCTCTTTAATTATTTTGTTTCAGTCTCACTTTTTGTGAGTTTTTACTACATTTAAGTTAACTATTGATTCATAGTCTTTCGTTCCTGCTCAAAACTATTAACACAGAAATCAAATGCCTTGTTTACGATGAATAACTAAAACTCTTGATCTAATTTTTTGCATGATAGAGTTTCAGCCTTCTTATGGAAATAATTCGAAAATAAAACGAACTAATTTTTAATCGAACTAATTTGTCTTAATTATCTATTTTTAAGTCTTGATTAAATTTGAGTAAACTAAGTTTCCATAAAATTGCGACCCCAATTCAAATTGATTTACATGATGTATTAAACTATTTTGTTAAGTTCATCATTTATGGATTGCTAGACTTGTTCAATAAAATTATGAGTGGTAGTTTTATATTTTTCTATTTGTTTCACTGATATTTCAGCTGATATTTAATGACTACTTTTGAGTATTTTGACAGATACAAATTTCTTATCATCATATAGTTTACTCATTCGTGTTTTATACTAATTCAAGCATTTCTCTTTAAGTTTATTCTAATACTGTGCTATACTCTATTCCCAAACCCGTGCAATATCAACTTCTCCATAGTTGGTTTATTTCTCATAAAGTACAAAATACTAAACCAAAAAAGCTGACGACAATATATTAAATTTATTATCCTGTAGTAAATGACTATCTGTGATAATTTTCTAATAATTTTATGGTTAAATTTGTCTCCATTATTCATATTTGTTGTCGATTTGGGATAGACCTTTTGAACTTAATAGTGATGTCGGGATTGATATTGAACTTGTACTTGAATTTGGTTTAAATGATTGAGCATAAAATTAATATTGCTGCTTCTGTCTTGAGTCTATAGATACCCTTGATGAATTTTAAAATGTACTTCTTAATTGATAGATGGCACAGCTCTTTAAATGTGTGTTTGATCTGATTTGATTTAAGAATATTCTATCATTTTCTGTATTTTCACTCTAGTATATGACAGTACAAGCAACAAGTGGTGCCATTTTAACTAATTTACAAGTACTGTTAGCATCAACTTAACAGTATAGCCAGTTAAAAGCCTCCCCATTGCAATTATACGCAACTTGCAGTTTGCCATATATAACAATATTAGCCAAATTATCTTAAATTTTTCCTTACAGCTGCTGTTGCTGCTATTCAATTTAAAGAAGAAGTGATCTGATAAAATTCCTAGCTGTTATACTTCGAGTAATAACACAGACTAAAGTGATAGGGTTGGGTCGATCAATCAACTCAACTATCTTACTGTTTAATGTTAAAGCAGAGTCAAGAATATGATCGGAAGTTTAAAGCTCTTATTATTTTGGAGGAATTTATTAAAATAAAGGATAGAAATTCTGGAGCATTTGTTTTGGGATTTCGTAGTGTTTTTTAATTATATCGGCAGTATTCAAATAAGTAATATAACAATATATATGCAATAACTAAGTGAACTTGCCAATACGATATACTCAGATTGTGTGCATCAAAACAGAAAGAATTATAAAACCTATGGCGAACAGTTAACTATTCTTGCTGTGCATCACAAGGATACTACTGATCCAAATATTAAAGATGCCCTGGCTATCTCGTTCTACAATTTAGCTAAAATGAGCAACAGATATCGTTTTGTGCTCACTGCTCTATAACTTAAATAAGAGAGCACAATTAGAATTAAATGGTGGCTACAAATGCTAGCATTGGCATCCTCTCGCGACAGGTACAATTCTATAAATGTGGTTCAGTCATACAGAAGCATATAATTAAGCTTGTCGACTTGTTGATCATCTACTCACACTCATTCAAGCACTGAAATTGCCTAAATAACAGTAAATGCTAGGAAGGGAAATTGCTGAATTAGTGCATAGGCCTAAAACTGCTAGTATATTCTCAGAAAGTGCATTGAATTAGTTGGAGCTTTCGCGCAAATTTGAGACTGACTGCCAGTATGTGAATAAAACATTTCATGTGGCAGATGTAATGATCATGGAGCCGATTGATCCAAACATAGGGATTCAATAACCGATATTGAGCCCCTAACAAACTTTTTTCATCTACGTAAGCTATCAAATACTATTTTAGCTGGTTTATCTTTCAATCGCATGTTTTACACGAGCAACATAAAAATTTTACTGTCGGGAGAGCAGTGACAGGGATTTTCATTTCAAAGCCATACAAATAGCGGCTTACATGTACTCCAGCAAATCTACTTACATGAGATTTTTGAGACGAACTTTCCGTGAGCATTATCTCGAACATCTTGACTAAATTGAGGAGGTAGACTAATACGGCGAGAGAAAAATACCAGTGGCGATCGATGCTGAAGAAGTTGCACTAATAACTATGCCATGGGATATCGAATAATTGAAAGAAATTGATAATAGTAATAATATAAGTTAGTGAATATTCAAAAAAATTTCAAATAGACCAAAAAATACAAGGGGCGACATCAATAACTCTCTCATTAATTTTCATCCAAGTTTTCAAGTAAGTCCAGTCCGCTCTAGTCCTGACATCTTCCCTGAGCATAATCTGTATAAATTCGGCCAATTTCTATGAATATTTTTGTCTCATCATTTAAAATCTAAGCGAAATTTGTGACCATATAATCTCCTTCAGGTTAGATTTATGAAATTTTGGTTTCGATGCAGGGCATGTAGCGATTTATAGCAACAATAATCCAAATGAAAATACTTCACTTTTGAATATATCGAATGAGTATGTGGATTCATGTACAATTTCGTTATTTACTGATTTTAATTTCTATGGTGAGTAGTAATTATGTAGACTTAGTTATTTTTAATGTTGATTATATGGTAGTAAATGCAGTACTTGCAGCATTATAAATTTACCTTTTTATAATGTGAATACTCTAGGGTTGAATACTCCTAGTACAGTGCCTCCTTAAGCTTGCATATAAATCATGGCAGATACTACACTTTTGATGATGTACCATATTTATTTTTATACAAAATGAGTTTTACTAACCCTTTTAACTCCCAATAGTGAATCAAGCGTAAATACAGGTTTGGGTGATTTAACTTTCAGTATGGTACGATTACAGCAATTTTGTTATTATATTTGCACCTAGATACTATGGATGAACTGGAATGGTTATTGTAAGAATAATCTAAATATGCGGAGTAAGTCTAGTGTGTTATCGTGGCTGTGGTAAGTTATACGCCATATGTCTGATGATGTACTAGATAATGATGAATGGGAGGGTATGGGGACTCTGTGCGGTAATGTTTGGGTGTTTTGTTGTAGTTGATTGATTTGTGTATGAGTTGTGCCCATTGTGTTATATATCAGTTAGTTATAGTACTTATTTATTACTAATTATTAACATTATATATATATGACAGTATAATAATTATAACGCACTCTCATAATAGATAGGTTGTAATATGGGCTGCAACATAGTGTCGGCATACACAGACTAATCAACGGGTTCAATCGGCTACCCATAACAAATAATAACAGATTTATATGATCGTAACTATAGTGCAGGTAATTTACTAAAAACTGTACCATCATCCCATCAATATTCTGTATTGGGATTCAATCAGTCATTTGCATAGGCTAGGATATTCTCGGTTGTTATTAAGAATGTTGAGTATTTGGTGTATAGTGCCGGTCGGTTTCTAGTTATTCTGGATTGTGGGAATGATAAAGGAGATAGTAAGACTTTAATGCATTAGGATAAAATTGTTGGTTTGGATGTCAAAAATAAGTTATGTGTTACTGCTACTGTCGGAGGCAGAATTATACTATGGGATCTATAATTCATGACCCAAAAGATAAACGTAAAATTACAAAATTCAATGATAATATCATCAATAAGTTTAACCTCATCATACATATTCTGCACAGACATATTGCAACCAGAATGCAACGTATATTGCTATGACATCCGCACGACAAAACTAAAATGCAGATCCCAGATACAGACATACTAGCCAATGTTAAAAGGTATAAGTTGGGGTACTAACCATCATATAACATGCACAGTCGATGGTCTATGGTTCTGTCGTGTTTCTTAATCAAATTCTAAGTCTTAACATGAGTTTGTGATCACGAAGGGCATGTTCAGAACATTTCCTAAGACTAGTATGACCTGTTTGGCTGTTGTCGATTAGAATTATGTTGTCAGTGGCAGCACTGACGGGTATGTTTTCCTATGGGCCTATTATCAATGCCAGAAAGTTATCAAAGTTGCAGATTAGTGTGTTACCGATATGGCGTTAAGTGGCAATAAAATTATTGTTGGCAATATAGGCAATAATTTGAGAATATTCGAGTATTAAGTGAAAAAGAAGAAATAACTAGATTAAGCATAAAAATAGAATGGTGAGATAACGCAAGATTTCGTATCAATATTAATAGATTCATATCAACGCGACCCAGTTCAATGTATCACAGTCTCAAAGCTGAACCCTACAATATACTATGCTCAAACTCGCACAGGTGTGTTGTACAACAAAATGATCCCACAAACATCAACAGACCATCAAACCCAAAGCGCATATAAGCAGTTAGACAATAAAATAATCTAATATGAAAAAGATTGTGTTAAGTATATTTTCAATGATGCGCTTTGGATGATCAAATTTGTATAAAATGTGTTCAGAATTAAAAAAGTTAGTATGACTGATGCAAATTACAGAAATTGGAAAGTTGATACAAAGTATGTTGTGTGTGGCAGTGGGTACAGAGAAATTTAGGATACTACACTATTTTGTTTTGTGCCTTAACTTTAACTTATTTGCTATTGTGGAACTACCGAAATATATTAAGCCAAATTGCATAACTTAACAGAACAACCTGATATTAAACCAAGTTAATTGCAAAAATAGACTATTTTTAAATTTGAATAGCCTGGTAAAGTGACACAGAACTCTCGTGGTATTGTATCGTTTTGCTTAAACTAAAACATATATTTAGTAATATTCTTTTAGACTTACTACAACATTCTAAAAACAGCATTACCAAAATAAAAATAACCTTCAATAATAAAACTGCCAAAATGGTCAGCTGAGCAGTAACAATAATACGACAAATAGATGCCAAAATAAATAAAAATATAAAACACAATCGTAAAATTCTAAACCAGAAATCACATGTACCGATGCACCAACATAAACATAAACAAATAGCAATAACAAGGAATTACGAATGAACTTAAAGATAAAACTGGGTTTATGCATTGTGTGCATTAAATTTAATAAATTGGCAAAATTAGTAATAACAGAATTGTTAGTTTTGGAGGCAGTATCGGTCTGATTAAATGATTATATTTTTATATTTTATTATTATATGTTCTACGGTTATTGCGTTATATTATGTATTACATTAGCATATTTGCAGTATACCCTTGATATCAAATCACATAAATGAAATAAAACAGATGCTAATTTGCACACAACTTATCACTATATTCACAGTCTCATCAAGAACAGGCATATACAGAGATGAAACAGAATAGAATAAAAAGTATTATGCTTCACTAAAATAGAAAAAAGAAAACTATTATTTGATGAATAACCTTAATAACATGAATAAACAGTTCAAAACAGTGAAATTAACCCTGTCAAATAGCATTAATAGAAGAATTACGTGAAATCAAAAAGTCAAGTCA
>APMI01042839.1_pt1 | contig 11210 bp, 11 predicted proteins | sample 667938 | NCBI WGS metagenome assembly APMI01 (sample SAMN01084076, study PRJNA167559) | wastewater metagenome | biome: Wastewater | place: Denmark: Ejby Moelle, Odense | collected 2011-11-28 | reverse complement strand
GTTGTACTCGGTGAGTGCTTTGCAGACTTTCTGAGCGAAGCCTTGGCCCCAGTAATCCGGATGAAATACATACTCGAAGTTGCAGCACTTCGCTTTTTCAGGCCGCTTTTTGCCGCAATGAAGAAGCCCAATCACGCGACTATCTCTAAGAATCCGCACACTTCAGAAGTCTCCTGATGCAGCAAAGCTTGAAATGAGTTCTTGGATACGTTCTTCGACATTCGTCAGATTCTGCTCGTACCGAATACAGGCGGCATGACGAGATAGCTTGCGATGTCTCGATAGTCTGCGGTCTGCATAGGCGTAATCTCTAGCCGTCTTGTTTTGATTCCGCGGGACAATGAGCCAATCTGCGTAAACGTTGTTTGAGTAACGTTTTACAAGACCAATCTCCAATTACGCCAAAGATGTCATTCGCGGTCATGAAAGATCGTTTCGCAAACATACTCTGCATGAGTGAGTGCCAGATCAGCGTTTGGACTAGATTTTGCGAGCATCTGAGTTGCCGAAAGAGAACCAAGAAAAAGCGTTGCTAGCTTCTTTGCGTCGACTTTCGTCGGTTCGTAGTGATCAAACGCGGATTCTAGCAGTTGCAGGATCTTTTGCTGATGATCGTGAATCGTACTCACGACTTCCAGATCAAATGAGGAGCACTCCATCATCGAGTTCAACGCAAGACAACCTTTTTTTCGCGCATCCGCGTTTGCATTTGCCGTCGATAGAATGAGATTTCGAGCGGTTGCAAGTGGGTTCTGACTCGACTCAAAATCGCTCGTCAGTGAATCTCGTATATGCTCGCAGTAGCTGTGTAGGCATTCCATAAAAAGGGAATGTTTGTCCTTGAACCTATGATAGAGACTTTGTCGGGGTATTTCGACCGCTCGAAGAATGTCTTCCAAGCTACTCATCGCAAAGCCTCGTTCCCAAAAAACCTCGGTGGCTTGGTTTATGACCGTTTGGTCGTTGAACTTGGCATTTCTTCCCATGAAGTGGCTCCAACCGATTCTACGAGATTTACAAACCCTTTACAAATATAGTTGACTGAATGGTCATATAAAAAGTGAATATGCAGTCAACTCATCAAACACGCCGTCTTGCCATCACGCTCAATGCGAAATCTCACGCTACAGAAAGTGTCAGGGGTGCATTGGAATTGTTATATGTCGCCATGAATGAAAAAGCTAAGCAAAGAGGTTTGCTCAGCTATGAAGTTTTTGCCGATCAAGGTATTGAAAACCAGTTTTGGGTTCTTGAGGAATGGAAGAGTGCAGAAGCCTTTGAACAATTTCTTAAGGAGCCTATTCCTGAATTGACCGAATTCCTAAGTACGGTGGGAGGTTGGCTCGAAGGAAACCCAGCGATTTCGGTCTTGGAAAGTCTGAGTTGATTGAACTGAAGTAGTTAGCCGTTCTCACCAAAAACGACGCAGTCCGTGGCCAGGGTTTCAGCAAGAGGTCTGGAAACTTGCCATGAAGTCATTATCGACTGATCAAGTGTGTCTTACAGGCTTGGTTAGCTCCCTCACAAAGAACGGGGGAGCTAAGTCAAATAGTCGATTCTCAGAACACTTTCATCGGCGTAAAAGTGAATGACCTCGATTCGTTCACCGTGTATCTCCATTACGCCTTAGCCTTCCGAAAACTCCCGATCGTGCCCGGCAAGTTTCCGTTCGTTCTCAGCTCACTGAGATCATCGGAATCCTTTGGCATCTGCAAAGATATGCGCCAATCTTCTCTCCCGGCCTCGTGTGAAGCGAATTCAACGCGTTTGAATGGCCTCGCCACCCGACAGGGAATATTCTAATTCCTCGCGTCCTCTATCGAGACCTTTTCGATCTCAAGGGACAATGCCAGACTCAGTAAGACATTTCTAATGCACCTAGATCCGGTTGGCATGTCTACGGCGACGATTCCCGGGTAGGGAAAACAGACAGTTCTGGCTACAGGCTTTGATCCCATTTCGATGTCCACAAAGGGATCGGTTGCTTCTTGTAATTGCCGCCAAAGATCATTGAGCGACCAGGTTGCATCGGTGTCGAGGCTCCGAAAAAGGGGCAGAAACGGATTAGTTCCTCTGGGAAAAATGAAATCGGCGGAGTTCCAGTCTGGGAGCCTCCAATTCAAATCCTGAAAGAAGCAAACGCCAGCGCGTACTAGGCAACATCGTTTATGTGTGAAGAGGACAAAGTCCAACCGGATTAGGCCATTGATATCTGAGACCGAGACTTCGTTCAGCTGACGAAGCTCGATCCCATAGTGCTTCGCAATAACCTTTGCTTCTTCTGAGAAACCCGAGGAACTCACCGCGATTGTCGCGCGTGCGCCAATCGACTGACTCTTTTTGAAGCAAGTTACTCGATCCAGGTCACGTCTTGCCTGAATCGCCGTCTTCGGCATTCGATCGTGATCAAAGCTTCCTCGCTATCGTTCCTTATCCGAATGCTCGCATCGACTTCACGCAATCTACCAGTTATCAATCATCGCACACGATCTGGAGATTTGACTATCCAATGGGCTGACCGGGCATCGGCTTCAATTCGAGCTACTAGTTGCTCGAATTGTTTCCAGTCTGGGTTGACACTTCTTTTTTGGGCCACGGTTTTCGCTCGAATCCAAGCAGTGGATTAGCAGGTTCCTGGTTAAAAAGACCTGGCTGCCGGACTAGGATTCGAACCTAGACATGCGGCACCAAAAACCGCTGTCCTGCCATTAGACGATCCGGCAACAGGTCAACAGTATACTCATCTTGGAATGGATACAGGCAAGAGAGTGAAAACTCTAGCTCACAAGCTTCAAGAACAGTCCGTAGACGCCTTCTTTGCCCATAACCCGATTTCGATGGGTTACCTTGTTGGCAATTTTGAAGACCCACACCTCAGATTTACTACAATAGCGATCAATAGCAACGGAGATGTGGTGGCGATTGCGCCAGCACTGTCCGAGGTTGCATTACGAAAAATCGGTCTTTCAGATGTTCGAGTTTGGAAAGATGGAGAAGATCCTATTGCGATCTTCAGCCAACTCGCCGCCGAATGGTCACTCAAATCAGGCGTGCTTGCAGTGGATACCACACTCCCTGCTCACATGCTGCTGAAAATGCAAAATGCGCTGCCAGCAGCGCTGTTCCAAGATGGACAACCTATCTTAGGCGCAATCATGGCTCAGAAGGATCATGCTGAGCTTGACATGCTGCGAAAGGCTGGCGCAATTGCTGACGAAGTATTCAAAGAGATTCTTGGCTTCATCAAGCCCGGGCTTACCGAACTTGATGTCGAAGAGTTCATCTTCCGCAAGTTTAAAGAGAAAGGCTCAGAGCCCTACTTCGCGATTATTGGTGCTGGTCCGAACGGTGCGGAACCGCATCATCTTAGCGACAATACTGTTCTCAAATCTGGTGATGTTGTGGTCTGCGACTTCGGCTGCGATCTAGAGGGCTATAAGAGCGACATCACCCGAATGGTCAGCCTAGGAAAAGCTTCCGAGGAAGTCAAAGCTGCCTATGAGTTAGTCTACAAAGCTCATATGGCGGCCCGAGCTGCAATCAAGCCTGGGGTTGCTGGTCAAGAAATCGACCGAGCGGCGAGAAAAGTGATTGTAGATGCTGGTCACGGGGATGCCTTCTTCCATCGCCTCGGTCACGGTATCGGAATGAATGGCCACGAAGACCCTTACATGGTCGAGGGAAACACAGTCCCACTTGAAGTCGGAAACTGCTTTAGTATCGAACCTGGCGTCTACTTCGGTGGCAAGTTTGGAATTCGCATCGAGAACATCGTTACGGTAACGGCAGACGGACACGCGATTCTGAACGACGAGCCATCGCCAACCCTGATCGAAATCTAAGCGATCACGGAATAGATGAGGATGATCCGAGCGGTCGTAGGAATTTTAGACCGCTCAGATCTTGTTGGGTGTGGGATACTTTCAACACCTTGACCACTTACGATGTCGTTTTGCCTGCCGGAGGATATATTCCGGACGATTTTGCTGAAAAGGTCGGCACAAACATAAAAGCTCTCATTGAGTTCGAGGGCAAAACCATCCTCGAGAGAACGTTAACCGCACTGAAAGAATCCGGAAGGATAAAGAAGACGGTGGTAGTCGGTACTGATCCGATTCGAGAGCATTCTGTATCAAAGCTTGTTGATACTGTTCTGCCGTCCGGACCAAGCGGCGCTGAAAACATGTTTCTTGGTGTAAAGCACCTTTTGGCGCAGCCGAATCCACCAACAAAAGTGATGGTCGTGGCCGCAGACTTGCCATTTCTGAATTCGGCAATGATTAATTCATTTTTGGATGCATGCCCATCGGGCAGTCATATCTGCGTCCCGCTAGTGAGTAAGCCTGAGTGGGATCAGAGGTTTCCTGAGTCGTCGGCGACTTTTGTGAGACTTAAAGACAACTCTTGGACCGCTGGTTGCGTTTATCTTTTTGATACCGCCGCCATGGAAAAAGCTATGCCAAAAATCGAAGGTCTCTTCCAGAACCGGAAGAGCATTCCAGGTATGGCAAAACTGCTTGGGCCAAAGTTCTTGTTCAAAGTCTTGATGAAGTCGCTCACCATTCCTGACGTAGAGCAAAAAGTTCAAGACATGCTTGGCATCACAGGAACGGCTATCAGGAACTCCGCCCCAGAATTGTCTTACGACATCGACGATTTCACTGATTACGAATACGCCATGAGGACGCAAGTTCATGTCAACTGAACCAATACACCCCCACGACGAGATTGCCCATGTTCCTTCACCCTATGAGGGAACCAAGATTAAGCCGGTTCAGCACCTGGCTATTAGTGCTTATTGGTTTGGAACAAACTTTATGTGGGGCGGGTTGCTCGGGTTGATGTTGCCCGGAGAAATCCGTCACATGGTGCCCGAGCTACGCATTCCGGCTTTAAGTCTTTTCACTGGATTAGGGGCGATTATCGCGCTCATCACTCCGCTCATTGCTGGCGCGCTCAGCGATCGTTGTACTTCGAGATTGGGGCGCCGCCGACCGTACATGATCGCGGGCATTTTACTGAACCTGCTCGGGTTGGCGTTAATGGCATTAGTTGTCAGTACGATGCCTTCGATCCATCCAGCAAATGCGGGTGAATTGAGCACTCTGCAGATTTATGCTACTCTCTTGGCCGCCCCGACGTTCACCTTTTTTCTACTCGCCTTCATGCTGGTCCAGTTAGGGAACAATCTTTCGACGGCTTCATTCTCAGGTGTTATTCCGGACCTCGTGCCGGAAGACCAACGAGGCATGGCGAGCGGTTTTATGGCTCTGATGCAGCAACTTGGGACGTTGCTAGGTTTTGTGGTTTTGGGACTCGCTCTCGGGAATGAGCCGGAATTCATCAAGTATTCCGTTGTCGGCGTTGCCCTAGTTGCTTCTGGGGCTTTTACGATTCTGGGGATGAAGGAGAATCCGCTTCCGAACGCGCCGCCGAAGATCAACTGGATTGCTTATGCCAAATCACTTTGGATAGATCCTAGGAAATATCCTGATTTTGCTTGGGTTTGGATCACTCGCGCGCTCGTGATGCTCGGGTTCTATTCAATCCAGCCGTTTGTCAATTACTACCTGATTGACGTCATGCATATTGAAAAGCCAGAAGGGCAAGCATCGATCGTGCTCGGGTCTTTGCTATTTGCGTCGGTCTTCAGTGCCGTCATCGGCGGACATCTCTCTGATAAATATGGGAGGAAGAAGGTTGTTTATGTCGCCAATGTGATCATTTCGATTGCGGCTCTAACCTTTATTTTCTGTACAAAAATGACCCATGTGTATGCAGCGGCGGTCTTTTTTGGACTTGGATTTGGCGCTTACTCAAGCGTGGACTGGGCACTCGGGACAGACGTTTTGCCGAGCAAAAAAGACGCAGCGAAAGAAATGGGTGTCTGGCATATTTCGATGACATTGCCACAATCAATCGCCCCACCGGTCGCGGGTTGGCTTATCGCTTTGGCTGGCAAAACGACGCTGCCAGCTCAAGAGCCTGGTGGAGACCCAATTATTCACTACACTCACACCGGTTACGCGTATGTTTTCCTGCTTGTGGCTATCTGCTTCGCTCTGGGAGCCCTTTTGTTAAGAAATGTGAAAGGCGCGAAATGATTATTCCGATGATGTAGATATGAGTATTACCCGGCGAGAAGTTCTAGGCGGCATGGCCGCATCGGGGCTGAGCCTAGCGTTTAAGCCTAGTCCTCAACTACTGAGTCCTTCTGCCTCTAAATTCCGTTTTGTTCACTTCACGGATATTCATATCCAACCGGAACTTGACGGGAATCTTGGAGTAAAAGAGGCTGTAAAGAAGATCAAGGCAATGAAAACTCGCCCAGACTTCATCTTGATCGGTGGAGATCATGTGATGGACCTTTTGAAGGTCACGAAGCAACGGGCGGACATGCAGTTTAAGCTTCTTGCCGATGCACTTAAGCCGCTTGAGATGCCCGTCTATAGCGTGGTGGGTAACCACGATGTTTTCGGTTGGGGAGATAAGGATTCTGACAAAAATTCCGCCTATTACGGCAAGAAAATGATTCAGGATCTGGTCCTCAAAGGTTCGCTGTATCGAGCTTTTAGTTTTAACGGTTGGCGGTTTTACCTTCTAGATACAGTTCAACCTGATCTTGTGGACGGATGGCGATCTGAAATCGATCCAGCTCAAATGGCTTGGCTAAAAACTGATCTTGCCAAATATCCAACGATGCCCAAAACCCTCGTTTTGCATTGTCCTGCGATCTCAACTATCGTGCAAGTTAGCGAAGGAGCAAACAAAGCGGCTGATGACTCGTGGCTTATCACAAACGGCAAAGAAATCGTTGACCTATCCATTCAAAATAACGTGAAGTTGGTTTTGCAAGGACATACGCACGTTGTCGAAGATATCAGCTATGGCGGAGTTCGGTTTATCACGGGTGGTTCGGTTTGCGGTAACTGGTGGCGTGGCCCGAGATTGGGATTGTTCCCAGAAGGCTACATGGTGTTTGATGTCTCTGGAGACACATTTACCAACTATTACGAAACCTACGGATGGGTCGCCAGAAAGTAACCTCAGACCCTAATCTTGCTGGTTCAAATGCCATAATAACCGTTGTTGAGCGAGGAGCGCTGCGATGCTTGTCACCAGGCTCGCTCGACGGTTAGATCATTTCAGATGATCTGCAAGTCCCAACGGCGCTCGTGATTGATAAGACCTGTCAAAACTGCACTGGTTTCTCACGAGTTTTTTTGCTCTATGAGAACAATGCATTCGGGTCCAAGGAGATGATATGGACACAATCGCAAACCCAATCAAAACTGACTTTCACGTAGCTGATCTATCGCTTGCGGCATGGGGAAGGAACGAGATCGCAATTGCCGAGACGGAGATGCCGGGCTTAATGGCAATCCGCGACGAATTCGCGGCTTCGCAACCACTTAAAGGAGCCAAGATTGCTGGGTCGTTACATATGACGATTCAGACAGCTGTGCTTATTGAGACGTTGGTTGCTCTTGGTGCAGAAGTTCGATGGGCTTCCTGCAACATTTTTAGCACTCAGGACCACGCCGCCGCCGCGATTGCCGAAGATGGAATTCCTGTCTTTGCTTACAAAGGTGAGTCGCTTGAAGCGTATTGGGAGTTCACCCACAAAATCATGGAATGGAGCGATGGTGGTACTCCAAATATGATTCTCGACGATGGTGGAGATGCAACCTTATTGATCATTCTAGGGTCAAGAGCTGAATCTGATCCATCATTGCTCGACCATCCAACCAGCGAAGAAGAAACCGTTTTGTTTGCTGCGATCCGAAAGAGACTTGCCGAAAAGCCAGGTTACTACAGCAGGATTCGCGACCAGATTAAGGGCGTGAGCGAGGAAACGACAACTGGCGTTCACCGTCTTTACGAAATGCAGAAGAAGGGAATCCTTCCGTTTGCGGCGTTTAACGTGAATGACAGTGTGACCAAGTCCAAGTTCGACAATCTGTATGGTTGCCGAGAGTCACTCGTTGATGGAATCAAGCGAGCGACGGACGTGATGGTAGCCGGAAAGATTGCGGTTGTTTGCGGATACGGGGATGTAGGCAAAGGCTCTGCTCAAGCATTACGGGCACTGAGTGCTCAGGTTTGGGTAACCGAGGTTGACCCGATCTGCGCTCTGCAAGCGGCGATGGAAGGTTATAAGGTCGTTACAATGGAATATGCTGCCGACAAGGCAGATATCTTCGTGACTTGCACAGGCAATTTCGGCGTTATTCGTCATGAGCATATGATCAAGATGAAGAATAACGCGATTGTTTGTAACATCGGACACTTCGATAGTGAGATTGATGTCGCATCAATGTCAGGCTATCAGTGGGAAGAGATCAAGCCACAAGTCGATCACATCATCTTGCCGGATGGACGAAGAATCATTCTCTTGGCGAAAGGGAGACTCGTCAATCTCGGTTGTGCAACAGGACACCCATCCTATGTGATGTCATCGTCTTTTGCGAACCAAGTGATGGCTCAAATCGAGTTGTGGACGAAGAAGGGAAATTATGCTCCTGGAGTCTATGTTTTGCCGAAACATCTTGACGAGAAAGTTGCACGTCTTCAGTTGAAGAAGCTCGATGCACAACTTTCTGTTCTGTCTACCGAGCAGGCGGCTTACATCGGTGTTTCTGTTGACGGTCCCTATAAGTCAGAGACCTATAGATACTAAACACAGATTGACAACCCCTCCGAGTCGTTTGCTCTCGGAGGGGTTTTTCTTTGTCAAAATGAACTTATGAGGCATGGAGAGCTGCTCATTGCAGGGCACTTTGTCGGTGGTCCCTGCGACCAATCAACCGGAAAAGACGTGGTACGAAACCCGTTTGACGGCAGCATTGTCGGTACAGTTGCTGAGGGTGCCGAACTAGAGCTTCGTGGTTGTATTGAGGCAGCACATGATGCTTTTGGTTCTTGGCGAAAAAGTTCGGTTACCGAACGGAAATTGCTATTGTTCCGTATTGCTGAACTCGTTATCGAACGCAAAGAAGAACTTGCAGAACTTCTCGTTTTAGAAGTTGGAAAGCCTATAACTTGGGCAAGAGCTGAGGTGGATCGCCTTGCAATCACCTTCGAAATCGCAGCCGATGAGTTGTCGACATGGGGGACAGAGAAGGTTTCCCTCAGACAAGATCCACGCGGAACTTACTGTTCAGCAGAATTCGTAAGGTTTCCTATTGGAGTTATCTTTGCGATCACACCTTATAATTGGCCCTTCAACTTGGCAGCACATAAAATTGCACCAGTTTTGGCGACAGGAAACACAGTCGTCTTAAAGCCAAGCCCGATGGCAGCCTTATCAACCTTAGCTTTAGCGCGACTGATTCACGAAGCTGGTTGTCCACCAGGGGTTCTGAACGCTTGGAACGGTGACACTCGACATCTGGTAAAAGCACTTTCTGACGAAAGAATATCGATGATTTCTTTCACTGGATCTGAAGAGGTTGGTTGGGGCATCAAAGAGTCTTATCCAACAAAGAGAGTAACTCTCGAACTCGGAGGAGACGCATTTGCCATTGTTCATAGTGATGCTGATTTAGAGAATGCAGTTTCACGAATGGCTTCAGGAGCCTATGGTTATGCAGGACAAGTATGTATCTCTGTACAGCACGTTCTGGTACATCAATCTCTTTACGATCAAGCAAGATCTTCCTTGATTAAGGCAACAATCGATTGCCCCTTCGGTGACCCAAGAGGCGAGAACATCGTCTGCGGCCCGCTTATCAATAAGTCAGCCTTGGAAAAGGTCACCGCCATGATTGAAGAAGCTGTATCAAACGGAGCAACAATTCTGGCAGGCGGCGGTTCCGATGGGAACGTCTATTTGCCGACTCTCATAGAGAATGTCCCCAAAACCAGTCAGCTATTCACAGAAGAGGTTTTTGGGCCAGTCCTGACTCTGGCTCCATACCGTTCGATTGACGAAGTAGTAGCAAGAATCAATGCGTCTCGATTTGGTATTCAATGTGGAGTCTTCACCGAGGATCAGGCATTCGTTGACCGCCTCTTTGATGACCTTGTCATTGGAGGAATCGTACACAACGATGTTCCAACTCTACGCTTTGATGCCGTTCCGTATGGAGGTGAAAAGCGTAGTGGATGGGGAAGGGAAGGTGTTCGGTCAGCAATGATTGAGATGACAACGCCAAAATCATTAGTTAGGAGAATGAATTGAATCCGACTCAGTTTCCGATCAAGTTTCAGTACGCTGTTGTTGCGTTCGTCGCCATTTGCGTTGCCTTTATCGTTGGAGCGGTGTTGTTTTACGCTTTCCTCGGTGAAAGCTTCAACGCTGGCTTACTTGCCGGCTTTCTCATTGTCTATTCATTACTTATCTGGCCCCAAAGGCTTGTTTTCGACGGGGAATATCTCAGATTGCGTTCTGGGCTGTATGTCGTGTATAAGGTCCGACTGAACGATATTTCTCGAGTAGCGCCCGGTAAAGCTTGGTCGAAATCACAGATGGCAATAACAAAACAAGATGGTCTCTGGATTGAGACGGGGGCCAAACGACGGTTTGCTGCCGTGGAAAACACAAAAGCGGTTTTGGATTTTCTACAAACCGCATGCCCTCAGCTTCATCGGTACGGAAGCGAACTGCGACTTGATGGGGTTTCTGAAACAAACTATAACGAAAGGTCCTAGGGTGATTATTCTAGGTCTTGTTTTGTCGAAATGTGCTGCATTTATACGACAGCTTGTTTCTTTTTGCCTTTGCAGGTGTCGGACTCTTAGATTCTTGATCGGTTTCGGTGGCTAGGAATCCCTAGCCACCGATTCGTTTTTAGTACGAATAATCGCCGTTGTGTGCGTCTTCGATGTACTTTGCCAGCAAATCGATCGATGCCTGAACGTCGGCGGCGCTCACGGTTTCATTCACGGTGTGAACGTAGCGAGTCGGGATTGAGAGTGTGATTGATGGGATGCCCCCATGGAGGCGTTGAATGGCTCCGGCATCGGTGCCACCGCGTGGAAGAACCTCCATCTGGTGCCTGATATTGTTCTTCTCAGCCAACGTGCGGAAGTGATCAACAACCTTTGGATGGCAAATAAGGGAGCCGTCCATGATCTTGATCGCGGTGCCAGCCCCAAGTTTGGTCACGTGGTCTGCTTCACCAACGCCCGGAATATCGTTGGCGAGTGTGATATCAAGAGCTACCGCAATGTCGGGGGCGATAGCTGAACGAGCCGCCGCCCCACCG
>APMI01015528.1_pt1 | contig 11212 bp, 9 predicted proteins | sample 667938 | NCBI WGS metagenome assembly APMI01 (sample SAMN01084076, study PRJNA167559) | wastewater metagenome | biome: Wastewater | place: Denmark: Ejby Moelle, Odense | collected 2011-11-28 | reverse complement strand
CCACATCCTTCGCCGAACGTAGCGACAGCCGGCGTACTCTTCGAGGGGCAGAAAGGTGTCAGCGCATATGTGTTAAGCTGCGAGTGCCGTCGGCTTTTTCGCATAGCGATCGAGGACATCCTGCAGGCCGCTGGGTGCCGTCCGGCGTGCAGGCTTGTAGAACGGCGAAAGAATGACCTTGAGGTGTTCCTTGGCGCGACGCGCCGTCACATCCTGCACGTGCTTTTGCCGGGCGATCGACTGTTCAAGTTCAAGGGCACTCATTCCCTCGCGATCCTTGGCGAGAAGGTAGTCCTGGATCTTTCGAACGTAGGATCGCAAATGCTTCACCGCGTAAAAAAAGGCCCATATGCGATAGACATAAGCGATCGGACCGGTGCCGAAAAGCGCGTGATAGACATCGTGTGCGACTTCGCGATGCTCAAATTCCTCGGCAAGATGCCACTTCCACAACTCGACCGCCTCGGCATCAGCTCCGTCGAGGAACTCGTCGAACTCTTCGTAATAATTGGTGACCGCAACCGAACTTACCGCCTCAAATCCTTCAGAATAAGCGCAATTGAAACGCAGTGACTTGGTCGCGAGAAATCGCACGTAGTCCGCTTCATATTCCTTCTCGATTTCCAGCATGCCTTCATAACCGGTAGCACGAAGCGCCTTGTTGAACGCAAGGTGCTGGCGGCAATGTTGCATCTCCTGCTTGATGAAAATGCCGAGTTCGCGGTGCAGCCGTTCGTGCTTTGCTGGGAGTGCCGCCTGCGCACGCTGCATAACCTTGACAAGGTATGGCTCGATATAGGCTGGTATGACCGACGCTGCGTTTTGCATCTGGGCGAACTCGCGGTTTGGCGCCCAGTGCGCACGGACCTTTGAAAAGTCCCATTTGGGAAACCGCACTTCCATGCCACTCTCCGAAAGCATTATTGTTGTCCGATGCGAAAAATAACAGTTTGTCGGCTTTTCCGCAATTTTCGTTTCTTAAATCTCATATGTGATGGCCAGAATATGGACAGCACGAATATGATGGCGCACATGTGGATGGCCGGACTCGAAGAAGTCTAGCACGAGGAGAGCGAGCATGGCACGACGCCGAACGAATCCGTTGCGCGAGCGCATTCAGGCACGCGCGCCAATCGAGCAGAAAACTGTTAAGTCCGCTGGCAGGGTACTGGAGATTCTCGAATATTTCGATGACCTGCAGCGCCAATCGACCGTGATGGAGATTGCGGATGCACTCGGTTATCCGCAGTCGAGTACGTCAGCGCTGCTGCGAAGCCTCGTAAGCCTGGGCTATCTCAATTATGATGCGTTTGCGCGGACTTACATCACGTCCAGCCGCGTCGCGTTGCTGGGAAGCTGGGTGAATTCCGATTTCTTCGCCGAAGGTACCATCATCTCGATGATGAAGGAACTGAACGAGCGCACTGGCGACACCGTTGTTCTTGCCGTCCGCAATGGGCTTCACATCCAGTATATTCACGTCATTCAGGCGACCAGCCCGGCCCGACTGCACATGACGCTCGGCACTGTTCGTCCGATTGCTGCGTCGGGCGCGGGTTTCGCATTCCTGAGCACGATGACCGACAACGAGATCACCCGGCTTATCATGCGAATCAATGCCGAGGCCGAAGAGGGGCAGGAACTCATCAAGGTCCGCGACCTTCTCGAAGAGATCGCCGTAATCAGGCGCAAAGGCTATGCATTCACGTGCGACATGGTGACGCGGGGAGGGGGAATTATCGCTGCGCCGCTTCCGCGCATCAGCGGCCAGCAGCGCATGGTTGTCGGCATTGGCGGCATCTCTGAAGTCATGCGTGGCCGCGAGGAGGAACTGTCGACGGTATTGATTGAGCAGGTCGACGCGCGGTTCGGACGCGCAAGTCGCAATGTCGTACATCTGCCGACACCGCTCCGTGAAGTGCCTCGGGAACTGTCCAGAATGCAGGCTTTCTGAGCGGCGCGCGGTCAACAGGATTTCTAAATGGCTGACTTAAAGACGGGGGCAGCGCCATTGGCCGGCCGCCGTGTCCTCGATCTGTCGCGCGTTCTTGCCGGACCGTGGTGCACGATGGTTCTCGCCGACCTTGGCGCCGACGTGACGAAAGTTGAGCACCCGAACGGGGGAGACGACACCCGTCATTGGGGGCCGCCTTACACGGGAGGTGAATCAGCATATTATCTGTGCGCCAATCGGAACAAGCGCAGTATCGCGCTCGATCTCTCGAAGGCGGCTGGGCAGGCGATCGTCCGAGCGCTCGCTGCGGAGGCCGATGTTCTCGTCGAAAACTACAAGCTCGGTGGCCTGGACAAATACGGACTCGATTACGCGTCGATCACGGCGATCAACCCTCGCATCGTCTATTGTTCAATTTCGGGCTACGGGCGGGCGTCACCGATCGCCGATCGGCCCGGCTATGATTACGTTATTCAGGCCGAAGGCGGGCTCATGTCGGTGACCGGCCCCGTTCGGGGCGAGCCGATGAAAGTGGGTGTCGCGGTCGCCGACCTGTTTACCGGAATGGCGGCAGCGCAGGCAATCCTGGCGGCGCTCATCGCCGCTGATCGCGACGGGACCGGCCAGCATCTCGATATAGCGTTGTATGACTGTCAATTGTCGATGCTCGCCAATGTGGGCAGTGCTGCACTTGTCGCGGATACTGAACCGAAGCGCTACGGGAATGGTCACCCGACCGTGGTGCCCTACCAGCTGTTCGATACGAGCGATGGTCAAGTTGTGATCGCCGTGGGGAACGACGGGCAGTTTTCGTCGCTGTGTAACAGATTGTTGGAGCGACCCGATCTCGCGACGGACGAGCGCTTTGCGCGAAATACGGACCGGGTCGCCAACCGGGACGCCCTGCTGGCCGAAATCGTCCCCCTCGTTGCGCGACGACCGACAGCCTGGTGGCTGGAAGGTCTGCGGTCGGTCGGTGTCCCGACAGGCGCGGTCCGCGGCGTCCGTGCAGCACTCGAGGCGTCTGAAAGCATCGCGCGGGGAATGGTCAAGACGGTCCCGCACCCGACCGCCGGCGAGGTGACCTTGATCGCGTCGCCGTTGAAAATGGATCGTACGCCTGTGGTCGAGCCGATTGCCCCGCCGACGCTCGGACAGGACAGTCGCGAAGTTCTTGCAGAGCTTGGTTACGACGCGTCCGTTGTCGAACAACTTATAGCCGACGGGATCGTCGCCTGAGCGAAGGGCGGGCGGGCATATATGTGATGATAGTGCCAGCTTGATCCACGACGTTTGAGAAACGGACACAATGTTAGTTAAGAGGGCCGCAGGAGAGCGCGCAGCATGTCAGGCATCGACGTCGTTATTTCGGGGATCGGCCAATCTGCCGTAGGGCGGAAGCTTGCGCAGTCGGGGTTGGAGCTCACGATTGATGCGTCGCTCGAAGCGATAGCCGACGCCGGGCTGTCAGTTGCCGATATTGACGGTCTCGCCACCTTTCCCGGGAGGAGGGCCGACGCAATTCCCTTCTCGCCGGTCGGAACGATGGACCTCAAGGAGGCGCTCGATTTCAAACTTAGTTGGTTCGTGGGTGCCCTCGAAGGGTCGGCCCAACTGGGCGCGATCATCAACGCCTATGCAGCCATAAAGGCCGGACTCGCTCGCCATGTCCTCTGTTTTCGAACGGTAAAGGAGGGGTCGGGGGGCGCTTCATGGAAGGAGAATTCCGAAGTCCGGTCGCAGCGCAAGCGGATCGACGGCGAGTTTCAATATATATTTCCGTACGATGCGATATCCGCGACCAACTGGCTTTCCCTCTACGCGCAACGACATTTCCACTTATATGGGACGACGCGAGAGGATCTGGGACAGATCGCAATCACCGAAAGAGCGGGCGCGGTCGTCAATCCGAAGGCATTGTTCCGCACGCCATTGACGATGGATGAATATCTGTCGGCCCGAATGATCTCTACCCCGCTCGGGTTGCTCGATTGCGACGCGCCGACGGACGCGTCGACCGTTATCATCTTGTCTGCCGCCGACGCGGTCGCTGATCGATCGCGGCCCACCATCAGGATAGATTCCGTCGGAGGCGGTATTTGTGGTCGTGCCGCTTGGGATCAAGCGGACATGCCCGACATGGCGGCGTTCGACGCGGGACGCATGTTGTGGAAGCGCACGGATCTAAAGCCCAAGGACGTCGACGTCGCATTGCTTTACGACGGCTTCAGTTTTCTCGCGCTTACATGGCTGGAGGCATTGGGATTCTGCGGTGTGGGCGAGGGTGGTGCGTTTGTGCGCGACGGGCGTCGCATCGCGCGCGAGGGGTCGTTGCCACTCAATCCGCATGGTGGACAGCTTTCGAGCGGTCGCACGCACGGTTTCGGGTTTGTCCACGAGGCGGTGACGCAACTTCGCGGGGCAGCCGGCGACCGCCAGGTGCCGAACGACCCGAAAGTTGCAGCGGTATCCAATGGCGGCGGTCCAATGGCGGGCGCGATGCTGTTGGTCCGCGACTGAGCTCAATCGAGAGGAAAACAATGACGGACGCGATTTGGTCGCCAGGCGAACAGACTACGGTGCTAACGGAGCTGGAAAAGGCGCTGGCACGCAGCGGTCCGGATTTCGACTTCATCGATTTTTCGGGCGAGAAATTCACGCTCGGCTTCCTTGACGCGCGAAGCACGAGTCTGGCGCACGGCCTGCGGGCGGCGGGCGCGAAGCGTGGGGAGTGCGTGGTCTCGATCCTCGACAACTGCATCGAACAGCTGTTGCTGCTTTTCGCGTGCTCGAAGATCGGCGCAATCCACGTACCTTTGAACACAGCCTACAAGGGAGAATATCTGCGGCATCAGGCGTCGGATGCTGGCGGAAGCGTGATCATCGCCGAAAAGGAATATGTAGATCGGGTGATCGCGATCGAGGCGGGGCTGCCCGAAGCCAAAATACTTCTGGTGAAAGGAGAAATGCCGGAAACGGCTCCCAAGATCCTCGAAGTCCGAAGCCTGGACGACGCGTTTGCCCAGACCGACGAGCCGACTGGCTTTGCGCCAGCCCCCTCCGACCTCGTGATGCTCATTTACACCGCTGGCACCACCGGTTTGTCGAAGGGTTGTATGATCAGTCACAACTATGTGTGCAACATGGCGCGCCAGCTCAAGACAGCGCAGAAATATACGCCGGACGATGTCATCTGGACGCCGCTGCCTGGCTTCCATTTCAACCAATACACCGCGACGGTGATGCCCGCGTTGATGTCTGGCGCGCGCGCGGCGATCTTCCCGCGCTTCTCCGTGTCCAAATTCTGGCCCGAAATCGAGAGAACGGGCGCTACGGTCACGCAAATTCTTTCCTCCATGATACGTCTGATTGCTGAAGCGGCTCCGAATGAAGCGCAACAGCGATGCGTTGGTCAACTACGCGTAGCCGCTGGCGCTCCGTTTCCGCCCGACCTTCAGGATATTTGGCGAGAACGTTTCAAACCGAAGTACGTACGCGGGCCGGCAGGATATGGCCTCACCGAGTGCGCGATCGTCGTCAGCATCTCCATCGATGAATCGCAGCCCGGACGAGCGTCGGGCCATCGCAACGATGATTTCGACGTGCGGATCGTCGACGAGAACGACCATGAAGTCCCTGCGGGCGAACCAGGTGAAATCATCGTGCGACCGAAGCGGCCCCACGTCCTGTTCGAGGGCTATTGGAAGCGGCCTGCAGACACGCTGAAGGTTCTCCGGAATTTCTGGTTCCACACCGGTGATATCGGCAAGTTCGATGAGGACGGTTTTTTCTATTTTCTGGATCGCAAGAAGGACTACCTGCGTCGCAGGGGCGAAAATATCTCATCGATGGAGGTGGAAGCGGTGTTCAGCCTCCATCCCGATGTTGCAGAAGTCGCCGTACATGCGGTGCTTGCCGATCTTGAAGACGACGTAAAAGCGACCTGTACGCTCGTCACCGGATCGACATTGAGTGCAGAGGAACTCTGTCGCTGGTCAGTCGATAACTTGCCTTATTTTGCGGTTCCCCGCTTCATCGAGTTCCGTTCTGAACTGCCGAAGAATCCGGTGGGTCGCGTCTTGAAATACGAGTTGCGCGACGAGGGAATAACCGCCGCGACGTGGGATCGCGAAAAATCTCAGGTCGAGCTCGTCAAACGCTGACGCTTGGACACTTTACGACAAAAGGCGAATCGTGTAGTTGAAAACCAACAACATGTCAGTTATGAGAGGATGGATGTCATGAAGCCCGTTGAGGATCTCGTCATCGTCAGTGTCGACGATCATATCGTTGAACCCCCCACGATGTATGACGCCCATCTTTCCGTGCAGCACAAGGCTATCAAGCCGGAACTGCGCAAGGACAAAAACGGCGCCGACTACTGGTTGTACGAGGGCAAGCGCACGGGATCGATTGGACTGAACGCCGTCGTTGGGCGCATGAAGGAAGAATATGGCTGCGAGCCCGTTTCCTTCGAGCAGATGCGAAAAGGGTCATGGGACATCGACGCCCGCATCGATGACATGAACGCCAATGGAATCTTGGCATCGCTCAACTTTCCGAGCGTCGTGACGTTCGATGGCGGCCTGTTCCACCGCTTCGAAAACAAGCAGAACGCGCTGACACTTTTGCGCGCGTACAATGACTGGCACATCGATGAATGGTGCGGTTCGCATCCCGGCCGAAATATTCCGCTCGCGCTCGTTCCCTATTGGGATATCGCCGCGACGGTCGCTGAAATCGAGCGCGTTTCGGCCAAGGGCTGCCACGCGATTACCTTTAGCGACAATCCTTCCCTCAAAGGGCAGCCGAGCATACACAACGAGCATTGGGAGCCGCTGTGGAAGGCGTGCGCCGATCACGATATGGTTATCAACATCCACATCGGATCCGGTGCACAGGCGCCGCACGCCTCGATGGAATCGCCGATCGATGCGTGGATCACGACCATGCCGATTTCGATTGTGAATTCGGCAGCCGACTGGTTGCACCTGAAGGCGCTACAACGCTTCCCGCTAAAGGTTTCGCTGTCGGAAGGGGGCATAGGCTGGATACCTTATTTCCTCGAGCGCGCCGACTTCGTCCACGAGCATCACAAGGCCTGGACGCATGCTGATTTCGGCGGCCGTAAGCCCAGCGACGTCTTTCGCGAGCATTTCCTCACCTGTTTCATCGATGATGCATTCGGCCTCGAAAACCTTGAAAAGATCGGCGAGAACAACGTCGCGTACGAATGCGATTATCCGCACTCAGATACGGTATGGCCGGAATCGGCTGATCGGCTGCGCGGGACGCTTGCCGGCATATCAGACACGGCAATCGAAAAAATCACGCATGGAAACGCGTTACGTCTGTTCAATTTCGACGCGTTCGGAATGATGGGTGGACGCGACAACTGTACGGTCGGAGCGTTGCGCAAGGCTGGCGCGCACGTGAACACGGACCCTCAGTCTTTCGGTGGTCCAGCACCCCTCGAACCTGGTCAGATCCATCGCCGTGTGACGTCGGGCGACATCACCAAGATGTTCACCGAAGTCGCCAAGAGCGACGGCGAGCTGGAAGCAGCCTGAGATGGAAAGCTACCAGCGGATGCTTCCGCTGCTCACCGACGAAAACCGCTTCTACTGGACAAGCGGCGCCCACGGTGTGCTGCGCATGCTCCGCTGCGGAGATTGCGACTTCTGGGTCCATCCGCCGCAGCCGATTTGCAGCAAGTGCCTCAGCAAGAACCTGTCGCCCTCGCCTCTGTCGGGCAGGGGCGAGATTTTCAGTCTGACGCTGAATTACAAATCATGGGGTCCCGGGCTCGACGTGCCCTATGCGATTGCGATCGTGCAACTCGACGAGCAGCGGGGGCTCCAGCTGACCAGCGGCATCCGCGGTATCCGCGCGGAAGAGGTGCAGGTCGGCATGCGCGTCACCGTCACTTTCGAACAAGACGAAGACGTGTGGCTTCCGATGTTTGTCCCAGACGAACGCTCGATGGCCGCTTGAACCAACATTACATTGAGATGGGAAAGTGTCATGGCAATCCAGACGTTACTTGAGCGGCAACCGGAAACCCGTTCGCTGGGATATGCGGTTTATGATGGCGATGGCCATTTGTATGAAACGCAGGATACGTTCCGACGTCACCTGCCGAAGCAATTTCACAGCAATTTTCAGTATGTCGAAGTCGAAGGCAGGACAAAGCTCGCGATCAACGGACATATCAGCGAGTACATTCCAAATCCTACGTTCGAAGTCGTTGCAGCTCCAGGAACGCACGAAATCTGGTATCGTGGCGAAAATCACGAAGGCAAGACGCTGCGTGAACTTACCGGCGTGCCGCTGGCTTATCAGCCCGAATTTGGCGAACCCGAGGCCCGCCTAAAACTGCTCGACGAGCAGGGTGTCCATGCCCAGCTGATCTTTCCGACGCTCGCGTCGATCATTGAAGGGCATATGGGCAACAACGTCGAGCTGATGGCAGCGTTAGTTCACTCGCTGAATGCATGGGTCCTCGACGAATGGTCGTTCAATTATAAGAACCGGCTTTTCCCATGCGCCTACATTTCGCTCGCCGATGTTGATGCAGCCTGCGCCGAGCTAGAGTGGGCTTTGAAACACGGCGCTAAGCATATCCTCATCCGCCCTGCGCCCGTGCCCGGCGTCTTTGGCTCGCGCTCGCCCGGTGCAGGCGAGTTCGACAAGTTCTGGGCGCGTGTCAACGAGTCCGGCGTGTTCGTCGTTCTTCACGTCTCGGACAGCGGTTACGACCAAATCTATCGCTGGTGGGGCAGCGGCGGCAAAGAAATGGTTGCTCGGCGGCAAAGAAATGGTTGCTTTCGATCGTGGCGATCCGTTGAAGGCGTGCATGGATTCTCAGGGTCGCGCCGTCGCCGACATGATCGCCGCACTGATTTCCCACGGCGTTATGGACAGATTTCCGAAGATCCGCTGGCTGTCGGCCGAAAACGGCTCGATCTGGGTTCCACGTCTCATGAAAATGTTCAAGCGAGCCTACGGGCAGCTGCCGAAAAGTTTCCGGCGCGATCCTATCGAGACTTTCCGCGAGTGCGTCTATGTCGAACCCTATTATGAAGAAGATCTGACAGAGCTGCGCGAGCACGTCTCCGTCGACCGAATGATCTTCGGAAGCGATTGGCCGCATGCAGAGGGGCTTTCAAAGCCGCTCGATTTCCTCAACGAGGTCAAAGCCTTTACGCCCGCCGAACAGGAAATGTTCATGGGAGGCAATTTGAAGGGTCTGCTCGACGGAAAGCGCTGAGGGGAGCGTTCACCGCCAGCGATAGAAAGGCCCGGAGGTAATCTCCGGGTCTTTTTCATGCTTGAGTTGCAGCCAAGCGTCCCCGCGCACCCAAGATAACGTTGGCAGGGGTGAAAAGCAGCGCGAGGATATCCGCTTCGGCCTGTTGCAAATCGTGGATGCTTAATATGCCGGGACTGTGACGCATCGTCGCCGGGCGCGCTGCCATCCGCTCAATGGCACTGTAGATAACGACGCTGCGCGCGAAGGCGGATTTCGGATTGAGGTCGTCGGGATGTGCCGCGAGCATCCGGTTCGCGATCGCGTTGATGAGTGGCATGGCCGTGGCCTGCCTGAGCGCCAAAAATTCGGGATGGGCGCTGTCGGCAAGATAGTTGCGAACCGTCAATATTGCCCGATGCCGCTCCCAATAGGCTGAAAAGGCGTCGATGAAGCTTTTCGCCTGCTCGGCCGGCGATGCGGCATCCCACGCAACACCCAGCGCGTCATGGACATCCTGAAGATCCTCGCCCGCTTCATTGCTTAAAGCGAGCAAGATTTCGTCCATGTCTTTGAAATAGAGATAGAATGTCTGGGAAGCGAGCCCGGCCGCCCGCGCGATAGCGCTCGGACTTATCTTGTGCGCGGGGTCGACGGCAATCAGCGCCCGCGTCGCATCCATGAGGCGGCGGCGACTCTCGGCACCTTTGCGGCCGATCGACTGGCCGTGTTTGTTAATCTCATCCATGCGCCGGAGGAACCGTGCACGGCGCCACGTGTCAAGTATCGCGGATCAATCAACCCCTGGATTTGGGCATTCCAAGCGATTTCTCGGCGATTATGCTGCGATGGACTTCGCTGGTACCGCCATAGATCGTCATGGCAAGCGCCCGTCGCATCGTCACTTCGACCATGTCGAGGTCGTGGTCCAGTCCTCGAACCAACGACGCCGGTGCGGCGACCGCAACAAGCGCGGATCCATCCTCGTACATCGTATCGGTAGTGAACATCTTGGCCATTGGACCGAAGCTAGGATCGTGAATCCCCTCGACGTCTGCCCAGATCTGACGCCGGCAAAGCACTTCGGCCACTTCGCTTCGCGTCGCGGCCTTCGCGAGGACACGCCGTACGGTTGGATCGCCAATCGGCGCACCATCATTGAACCGCGGCTTGCGCGCCCATGCGACAGCGTGCTTGACCATTGCGGTCTGAGCTGCATGATATCCTGCGCCGCCGTGCTCGAATCCCAGAGCCGAGGACATTACGCGGGCACCATCGCCGACATCGCCAATCCGATACTTGTCGGCGATGCGAACATCCGTCCAATAGACGATGTTCGTGCGCTCATCTTGCAACGTATATACAGGATGAATTTCGACGCCGGGTTCGTTGAGCGGCATGACAAACATCGTCAGCCCCTCGTGCTTCTTCCCGCTGCTGTCCGTTCTCGTCAGCATAAGGATGTAGTTCGCGTTATGCGCGTTGGTGGTGAACATCTTTTGACCGTTCATCACCCAGTCGTCGCCATCGCGAACCGCCGAGAAACGAGCACCAAAAACATCCGATCCCGAGCCGGGCTCCGAGAACCCGAGCGCACCCAGCGCTTCGCCCCTCAGGATCGCCCCGAGAATTTCAGCCTTTGCGTCCGGCTGCGACCACAGCTGCGTCATGTTGGCCACGAACTCGGTGACCGACGTCGGTGTTCGCGTCCAATTGAGGTCTTCCCAAAGGGGTGCGGCTGCCATGACCTCGTAGCGCGAGCGCGGCGCCTGCCCGCCAACGGAAATGTCGGGAAACGCGTAGCCGGCCTCCGCCATCTTCTTGTGGAAGCCGGGATGATGGCCAGACGTCGAATGGTGAATCTTCTTTTTCACGTCGTCCGTCATGTTGCCGACGACGAAAGCGCGGAGCTCGGCAGCATACGCCTCGGCCTGCTCGCCGAAACCGAACTCGATTTCGACATCGCCCGCCACTGGCAGCGACACCTTGGCTCTGCTCCATAGACGCTC
>APMI01026242.1_pt1 | contig 11213 bp, 7 predicted proteins | sample 667938 | NCBI WGS metagenome assembly APMI01 (sample SAMN01084076, study PRJNA167559) | wastewater metagenome | biome: Wastewater | place: Denmark: Ejby Moelle, Odense | collected 2011-11-28 | reverse complement strand
TCGCAGTCGGTGACTGGCCAGTTCACCACCAACCCCGGCTATGTCTGGTCGCAATACATGGCCGACTACTTCCGCAGTAATGCCGATGTGGCGTGGAAGGCAACCGGTGCCACCCCCGCTAACGCCAATGGCAATAACTGGGCGGTGGGCGGCGCGCGGATCAAAATCGATTCCGTCGGTGGCTTGGGGTATACCCCGTCGTTGGTGAGCCAGTACAACGCGTATTTGGCGGCCGGCAACACGGTAGATCCCAATGCCCTATATTCCATCTGGGGCGGTGCCAATGATGTATTCCAAGCGATCACCCCACCTTGCCGGATATGGGGCTGACCCCGTCGGCGGCAGCCGGTGGCGCACAGGGCATCGCACTGGCCCACGGCCTATCGACCAATTACAACAATGCACTGTTCGGCGGCATGGCCAGCGCTGGGTTGCACATCATCCCGGTGGACACCTACCACTTTCTGCAAGAAGTGGTGGCCAACCCGTCAGCGTTTGGTTTGACTAATGTGACAGGCGTGGCCTGCTTGACCCAGCCGCCGCCGGCAGGCGCTTCCTCGCTGTTCTGCAACCCGCTGTCCACCGTGCCCAATGGTGCCAACACCTATCTGTTTGCCGATGGCGTGCACCCCACCTCGGGCGCGCACAAGGCGCTGGCGGATCTGGCCGTTTCGATGATTGATGGCCCGCGTCAGATCGCAGTGCTGCCGCATTCGGCGGCGATGGTGGGGCGTTCGCGCGCCAGCATGGTCGATGCCACGGTGACCAGCATGGCGATGTCGAAAGGCGAAGGCATGCAATGGTGGGCCGATATCCGCGGCGATCAGCAACGCTTCAATCAATCGGCCGGGTTTGATGGCATGGGCGGCACCGGCTCGTTCGGGGTCGGCTGGCATAGCGGCAACGTGGTGTATGGCGCATTCGCAGGCTACGGCCGGCAGAAGATCGACTTCGGGTTTGATCGCGGCGATTTCCGCCAGACCGATGCCAGTATTGGTGGGTTTGCGGGCTGGGCCAGCGACAGCGGGCTGTGGGCCAATGGCCAGTTGAGCTGGACCAAGCTGAGCTACAAGGTTGATCGTCAGGTCAGCTTGGGCCAAGCAGTACGCGTGCATAGCGGCTCGCCGGACGGTAGCAACCTCAGTGCCGGTGCCAGTGCCGGTTGGACGTTCAAACACGGCAACTGGCAGACCGGCCCGGTGTTGTCCTTGCTGTGGCAGAACATCAGCGTGGATGGGTATGCCGAAAACAGCACCCAGTCCAGCGCGCTGGCATTTGCCAAGCAAGATGGCGATTCGTTGCTGGGCAGTGCCGGCTGGCAGGCCAGCTACAGCATCAACGAGCACCTGCAACCGTATGCGCGCGTGACCTGGAACCACGAGTATAAGGATGCCCCCGCGCAGGTGTGGGCGCAGTCGCAGTCGATGACCAATACGCTGCCCTACGCGGTGCCGGGTGTGGCCTTCGATGACAGCTACGGCACGCTTAGCTTTGGTCTGCGCAGCAAGATGTTGGGGATGGATGTCACCACCGGCAGCAATCTGAGCATCAACCAAAAGGGCGGGCACGACGCCAGCTTCTTCGTCACCGTCGGCGGCTCGTTCTAAGTGCTACGGCAATGCGCGTTCACGCGCGCATTGCATCTTTTAGGGGCAAGGTCTTAGACTGGCCGGCCTTCGCGGGTGTAGCTCAATGGTAGAGCTGTAGCTTCCCAAGCTACTGACGAGGGTTCGATTCCCTTCACCCGCTCCACACATCACTTAAACACCTGATTTTAAGGGGTTTTTTGTTGTTCGCGTTTCCGCAAAACGGGCCTTTTGGGTACCGTTTTGGGAACCGTTTTCATGCCGAAGCCTCTTTTGTTGACCCGCCCCTCTGGGCTGTTCGTCCGTTTTCTTGTGCCTGTTTCGCTTCGCAAACAGGTGGGGCGGACGTACATCGTCAGACGCGTGCCAGAGTTCCACCCTGACCGCGTTCGTTCATTCGTTGCTAACCTCACCGTGACGCTCTCGACAGCGTTTGAAGCGTTGGCACAAGAAGGGGGGAGCATGATTAACGACGAGGTAGCGCTGGCGCTCCAGCGAGCGCGGAACGCGGGTCAGTACGTGGTTGAGCGAGACATCAACGGCAACATCACGAAAATGCAGTCCGATGGCGCAGACGACCATCGCAACATGATGGAAGCGTTGGCAGTTTTACAGCCTGCAAAACCGCCATCTACCGCGCTGTCTGACGCCATTTCCCTGCACGTTCAAGCGTTGGTTCTCAGGCGATTAGCGAAAGACACAATCACCGAGAGCCAGCACACGCTCAAACTATTCTCAGGCGTTGCTCGCGGAAATAATCTCTCAGACATTAGCGCCGACGATATCCGCGAATTTTTGGAGGCAATTCGCTGGTGGCCGTCTCGGGCCAGTATCAAGCCCGAATATGAAGGCTTGACGGTGAAAGAAATTATTAAACGCGGACAAGAGCAAAACGTACCCCGTCCGTCGGTTCACACCGAAAACAAGCACATGCAGAGATTGAAGAAATTTTTCAATTCGCCAGACGTTGCCGATGAAATTCCGAAAAAATCAGTATTCACGGAAATGCTCAAAGAACACCCGACGGGCGACGCAATTCCGAAGCGTCCATTTACCAGCGTAGAAGTAAAACAAGTTTTCGGGTCTGATTTTTTGGCTTGGGGCAAAAAATACCCCCATCGCTACTTTGCCCCGTTAATCAGTCTTTACTCTGGCGCACGCGTCACGGAAGTGGCACAACTCTATCTTGCCGACATTGAAGAGCGGGACGGCGTTCTGTGTTTCAGTATCAGCAAGAGGTTTTTTGGGCAAAAATTGAAGAACGAAAACAGTCGCAGATTTATTCCTATTCACTCAAAACTATTTGAGGCGGGATTTATCGACTACTACCAAATGCTCAAAAGTTCTGGTTTGAGTTCTCGGCTTTTTCCGCATTTGCCTGTTGGAACAAGTTCCACCGAAGGCTACGCAAATAGCGGTTACGGAAAACAACTCAGCAAACAATTTTCATCGTACTGTAAAAAATTCAAATTTCCCGCTGGCACGGCGTTTCATGCGTTCCGCCACACTGTTGCGACGCAACTCAGCCGTAACGGATATCAGCCCCTTCAAATCGGCCAGATTACGGGGCACGTTCCGCAGGACGACCGTAACAAGCAACAGCAAGAGAGCGAAACGCTGGCAGTGGTCTATATTCAAGACCTACCACCAAACGAACGCGCGGACATGATTGAAAGTCTTAAATACGATATCGAGTTTCCCGAGTGGAACGACGCAATCCAAACATCGCTCAGAAAGACGCTCAGGAAAGAAAAATTCCATAAGTGAAAACGAAGCCCCCGAAAGGGGGTTTTTTTATGCGTCACTTCTGAGAAGAAGTTCAATCTCGCTTTTGCGTCCGTAGTATTTTTTTGCGAATTCCTCCCGTTCTTCAAGCTCTTTTCTTCTCTCCATGAATTTCAATTGCTCTCTTAGGCGTATCGTTTTTTTCATTTGTTTTTCGTATTCAGCGCGTTTTTCAGTAATTTGCTCATTCGTTGTTTTTTTCATTTCCAGTTCTCCAAAACAAGATGTTATTTATCATTGAAAAGGAAAATCGGAATGTGTCAATAGCAAGGTTTAATGAAGTTTGAAAGCGCGAAGCGAAGGGCCAAAGTCCAAGAACCGAAAAGCCGAAAAGCCAAAAAAAGGCCATTGATGATTTACATATACACGTCTGCACCTAGCGGTGACGTGTATAAGCCGAGCGCTAATAAAACAATAGACCAGAGCGTAATACGCTACCGTCTTGACAGTTTCCGAATTTCTTTTAACTTGAAAGTAGGGAATTGATTAGGAGGTAAGTAAATGGCATTAAGAAAAACAACAATATCGGTTCGATTGACGAAAGCCGAAGCCGACGCCTTCAAGAAAAAGGCGAAACAGACCAGCAAGTCCGTATCGGAGTATTTGCGAGATATCGCTGTTAATTCCATTCAAGACGCTTTGGAAAAAATCAGCATTGACATGCCGATAGAAGTCTCAAAGCACGTTCGTAAGGAGATGGAGGAGCAAGCGAGAAAGCGAGAATTTGCCGACGCAAAACTCCTGAGCGATTTGCGCACGCTGTTGAGTTTGCACACGTGAATAAAGTCACGGCACTGAAAGGGCTCAAAGATGGAAGCGTGCAGGGCGTTGTCCATTACCTATCAGCGACGAAGCGGGGCGAGTACTACGCGCAGGAAGGTGAAATTCTTCCAGACGCCAAATGGCTAGGAAAAAACAGTGAGGCGCTGAACGACGCGAGCCGAGACGGCGATATGGATTTCGCAAAACTTCTTGCGGGTTTTAATCCAGAAACGGGCGAGCAGTGGGCGACCCGTTCGCAAAAATCAGTCATGGCTTTTGACGTCACCAATTCAGGAGCCAAGCCGTTTTCAATCGCTTTTGCAATGGAGCATGACGAAGAACGGCGGGGGGAAATGGTGAAGGCCTTTGAACGGGCAAACGAGAAAGCCTTGGCGTATGGCACAGAGCAATTGACTTGTCGCACAGGTAAAAAAGGCCATGGCCCCCCCGTGAAAATCGACCAGTTGTTTATTAGGTCAGTCATGCATATGGACAGCAGGGAAGGCGAACCGCAAGTTCACTTTCACAATGTCATCGTGAATTCCGCCGTATGCGAGGACGGAAAAGTCCGAACACTGGACGCCCGCGATTTGTACAATCTTCAAAAGACGATGGGCGCGGTTTTCGACCGTGAAATTGCAAGAGAATTTGAGGGGTTGGGTTTTGCTGTCACCCGCGAAGAGAAACGCGACGATTTCGGAAAAATAATATTCAATGCCGTGGATTGGGGAATTCAGGGAATTGACCAGAACGCGATTGACGCCTTCTCCACGCGCAGAAAACAGATCTTGCGCCATGTCGATGAAACAGGAGACGACAACACCAAGGCCGCGTTGGCTACCCGTGCAGGCAAGGACAAGACCCCAAGCGAAATTCTTCAAGACACCCGCGAGCGGGTTCAAGAACTCCACCAAACGGGACGCATTCAATTCCAGAGCAACGATGATTTGCGAGCCATCCAACCGCGTGACATATCCACGCTGAAGTTCGGGGAAATGCTCACCGAGTTGCACGCCATGGAGAGCAAGTTCACCCGCAACGGCCTGATGGAAGCGGTTATGAACCATGGCGCGTTCAACCTCACCCCCGCAGACGTGGACAACGAGATGGCCCGTCTGGTCACGGCGGGTCACGTGGTCGAACTCCAACCCGACCGCAAGGGTCAGGCCCGTTATTGCTCAATGGCTGAACTTGCGTTGCAGGAGCGCAACGCCTCAATGGCAATCGTCCGCAAGGACGAGACCAGGCACCACCTGGGCGAGCAATCCATCCAGAACGCGCTGGAAGCCGTTTCACGGGGCGCGGACGGTGTCACCCTGTCCACAGAGCAGGAACAGGCCTTGCGCGCTGTCTGTTGCGTAACTGGGGGCATTGCCGTTGTCACTGGCCAAGCAGGAACGGGCAAGACCACATTCACGCGCGCGGTCTGTCGCGCGTTCGAGGAAGAGGGGTTCCGCATGATTGGAACCTCGACCTCACAGGTTGCAACGGACAATCTGAAAACTGAGGCAGGAATTGAAGCGCACAACGCGACAAGCCTCATCCATCAATTGAATTCCAACACTCTCACGCTCACCAGCAAGGACGTGTTGGTCATTGACGAAGGTGGCATGTTCGGCGCGAAGAACTACAACGCCATCGCCACATATGCAGAGAAAGCGGGAGCGAAAATTCTGGCAATTGGCGACGCCAATCAGTTACAGCCGATTGAAGCAGGGAACCCGTTCAAGGTTCTATGCAATGAACTGTCAGACAGCGAACAACGTCTATCCGAAATCAGGCGACAAAAAACGCCTGAACTTCTGGCAATCGCCAATGCGTTCTACGACAAGACGCAGTCAGGTAGCGACATCATCGCCAAGATGGAAGAGCAAGGATGTCTCACAGAAACGCAGAACCAAGCCCAAGCGATAAAAAAACTGGTGGATGATTACAGGAAGAGCCCGCTTGACCAAACAGAAAAATTGATTCTTTCGCAAACGCACAAAGAAGGAAAAGCCATCACCGAGCAAATTCGCCAGCAACGGCAGGAAGCGGGAGAACTAGGCGAGAGAAAAAAAATATCCGTGCGTGTAGGTGAAGAGCAGAACAAAACCGAAGAATGGGACTTTGCAGTCAATGACCGCGTGCGGTTCACGCGGAACAATCGAGATTTGAAAATTGCCAACGGCGTCGTGGGCACAATCAAATCGTTTGGTGAAAATTCTATGGAGGTGTTGATTGACGGAAGCGACAAACCGTTATCCGTACTCATCGACCAGAAGAAGAATTTTTTAGATTACGGATATGCGCGCACATGCCACAGCGCGCAAGGCTTAGGCGCGAAAGACGTTTATTGGCTTGGGAACGGGTCGAACATGACCCATGAAATGGGGCTTGTTGCGTTCACCAGAACCAAAGAAAACTTTGGCCTCTATGCCTCAAAAGACAATGTCGAGAAAATCAAGAGCGGTCTGGACAACCACGCAACAAAAGAAAGCGCGATGGATTTGCTCAAACCGCAAGACTACGCAATGTCACGTCTCAGAATTGAGAGCGAGGTTTCGGCGGTACAGCATAAGCAAAAAAAGCGAGATATTGACCAGCGGGTCAATCAATCGGTCGAGACCGATAGGAAGCATTGGAACGAAGTTCACGCAGAGACAACGAAAGAAATTGACCAGTTCAACCGCGCGAAAGCCGAACGAAAAAATATCGAAGAGCGATTGCGCGAAGTCGCTCAGGAGAACGGCAGGAAAATTAAATCAGCCGAGACCGAAATCGCGAATGCAGGCTTCCTGATGAAGCCTTTCAAAAAGAGCGGTTTGACTACTATCCAGCAAGAGGCAAAGAAAACGGCTCTGGCAGTGAGTAGAGAGTACGACGACGCTAAGGCGAAAGAAAAAGTTCTAACGCCAGGGATTGAAGTTTTTAAGCAAAAAGAAGACGCCGACCACAATGTGGCAATTCTCAACAGCGACGTAAGGCGAGACGCGTGGACGAAAACACTACGCGAAAGAACGATGAAACAAGAGGGCGTCCCAGAACACAAGCGCACATTCGGCGACGCGATTAAAGACGCGGTGAAGATGAAGCAGGAAATAAAAGACGCGCAGGAGTTGGCGATACAGCGCCGAAGAGAAGCAGACGAAAAATTCCGTCTTGAATTGGAGCAGAGCAAGCGCCTATTGGCGACGGTACAGCGCCTTGATAAGCCTTTCGTTCCTGTTGAAGAGAAAGGGCAAGAACAAACGCGCCAGCGTTATCACGGGCCTTCAAGGTAAAGAATTGCGCCCAAATATTTGTTGTGATATGAATCCATTTCCAACTACCACGGAACAGGGAAATGACGGAACCAGCAAAATTATCCGACGCGCAATTAGACGCATTGATTGAGGCGTCGAACGCAGAGAAGGTCAAGCGTAATCAGGCAGGCGCAACCAAGAATTTCGACATTGCCAAGAAGGCATTGGAAGCAAGCGCGAAACACTTCACAGACGCGCAGAAAGCGGAAATCCGCGCTTTCGTTGCAAGCAAAGCAGGACGAAAGCCGAAGGCGGAGGGCGAGACAGCCAAACCGAAGAAATCGAAATAGAAAAGTTCGGCAAAACAAAGGCCCCCATTCTTGGGGGCTTTTTTTTGGTCAATGCTTTCTTGGAAGTTCCCAACTTCTATCAATCCCGTTTCGTTCTAACGATTGAATGCCATGCTCAACTTGAGCGCGGTGTTTGCTTGCGATGATATCCAAACCCTGTTTTGTAATTACTTGCGGATTTAGGAATGTGCCAATTTCTTTATCAAGAACAATCCCTGATTTGCGGAGTTCAACCATTGCGCGGGATATCTTCTTTTCATTCCAGCCCATAACCTTGGCAAGCCCTTTTTGATTGATACTAATCAAATTTCCTGCTTGGCTGATGTTAAGAAGTTCGAGCAATAGGCGAATGGCGTTTGCTGATAAGCCATGTTTGTCGATAATGCTCGCAAGGCATGCAGTAAAGCAAAGCGCGAATGTGTTCAACGGCTTTATGCGCTCTCGCTTTTTGGAAATGTGAATATGTATATCGCCTTGGTCTGTTTCTGTATTGGCCTGTATCATTTTTCTTTCTATGTCTTTCATGCTTTCTTTGATTTTGTTCTCCATGATATTTTCCTATTTATTGAGACATAATCTTAAATTATGAGAAAAATGGGAATTGTCAATAGATGTATAAAAGCAAAGAGAAAGAATAAGAGTAAGAGAGAGAAAAAAAGCCAAACTAGTGAAAGCATTTAATTGCAATGCTTCCAGAGGATTTACGTTTTTTGGCTATGCCCAAATATTGAGATTTCACCCCCCAAATAGTGAGATTTGAAACCCCAAATATTGAGATTTCACCCCCCAAATAGTGAGACGAGTTAATTCAACCCCTTCCGACGACGCCCCCAAGGGGCTGTCGGCGCTGTTGGAACAGGACAGGGATGAGGCGGGGACAGTGCCCCGCCTGAGGGCCTTCGGCCTCATATTCATAGGGGGGGATCTTCTGGCCCCTTGCGGGCAGGATCCGACGAACCTTTTCGGCGCTTGCTCATCGGGTACTGTTTCGGGTACCGTTTCGGGTACCGTTTTGCGCGGAATTAAGACCCAAATGGGGCTTAAGTGATTGATTAGTAACGGGTGGGTGGAATGGAGCGTGTTCCCTTCACCCGCTCCAGTATTCAAAAAGCCCCTGACATTCAGGGGTTTTTTGTTGTCTTCGATTTGGGTAAAGCCATCACGCAAGTGCTCTGGGGCAAATCCAGATTGTCGAAACCGCCTGAAATATGAAATACCCGGGCATAATAAAATTTGAGCTGCACTGCAACATCCGGTTGCCCGCGGAGCTTGCTAGACTGGGGCTTCGAACCGAACACCGGAATGGAGCGCGCGATGAATTGGCTCAATGAAATGCTGCAAAACGACCCCGATCCGCAGGAATCACGGGAGTGGATCGAGTCGCTGAAGGCCGTGGTGGATCACGATGGCCCGCAGCGCGCGCACCAGTTGCTGGAAGGCATGGTGGAAATGACCCGGCGTGCCGGCGTGCATATGCCGTTTTCGCCCACCACCGCCTACATCAACACCATTCCTGCGCATCTAGAACCGAGGATGCCGGGTGATGCGCATCTGGAATGGCGGCTGCGCTCGATCATCCGCTGGAACGCCATGGCGATGGTGGTGCGTGCTAATCGCAAGCCTGGCTCGCTGGGCGGGCATATCGCCAGTTTCGCCAGCTCCGCGACCTTGTACGACGTCGGCTTCAACCATTTCTGGCGCGCGCCGTCCGACCAGCATCCGGGGGATCTGCTGTACATCCAAGGCCACAGTTCGCCGGGGATCTATTCGCGTGCATTTATGGAAGGCCGGGTCAGCGAAGACCAGCTGGAAAACTTCCGCATGGAAGTGGATGGTCGCGGTATTAGTAGCTACCCGCACCCGTGGCTGATGCCGGACTTCTGGCAAACCCCCACCGTGAGCATGGGCTTGGGCCCGCTGGCGGCGATCTATCAAGCGCGCAGCTGGAAATACTTGGAAGCGCGCGGCCTGATGCCCAAGAGCGACCGCAAGGTGTGGTGCTTCATGGGCGATGGCGAAACCGACGAGCCCGAATCCCTGGGCGCGATTGGTGTGGCCGGCCGCGAAGGGCTGGACAATTTGGTGTTTGTCATCAACTGCAACTTGCAGCGTTTGGACGGGCCGGTGCGCGGCAACGGCAAGATCATCCAAGATTTGGAAGGCCAGTTCCGTGGCGCCGGTTGGAATGTGATCAAGACCATTTGGGGCAGCTATTGGGATCCGCTGTTGGCCAAGGATACCCATGGCCAGCTGCGCAAAGTCATGATGGAAACCGTGGATGGCGAATATCAAAACTGCAAAGCCTTCGGCGGTGCCTACACGCGCGAGCATTTCTTCGGCAAAACACCGGAAACTTTGGCGCTGGTATCAAGTTTGTCGGATGACGATATCTGGCGCTTGAATCGCGGCGGTCACGACCCGCACAAGGTGTATGCGGCATACGACGCAGCGGTCAAGACCGTGGGCCAGCCCACCGTGATCTTGGCCAAGACCGTGAAGGGTTACGGCATGGGTAGCGCCGGCGAGGCGCTAAACCCCACCCACCAAACTAAGAAATTGGATAACGATGCGGTGCGCGCGTTCCGCGATCGCTTCCAGTTGCCGATCAGCGATGACCAGTTGAAAGATGGCGCGGTGCCGTTCTATCGCCCGGACGCAAAATCGCCGGAAATGGAATACATGCGCGAGCGCCGTGCCGCGCTGGGCGGGCATCTGCCGCAGCGCCGGCAAAAAGCCAGCAAGCCGCTGGACGTGCCGCCGCTGGCCACCTTCGAGCGTCTGCTCAAGTCCACCGGCGAGCGCGAAATCAGCACCACCATGGCGTTCGTGCAGATGTTCAATATCATCCTGCGCGACAAACAAGTGGGGCCGCGCTGCGTGCCGATCGTGGCCGACGAGGCGCGCACCTTCGGCATGGAAGGGCTGTTCCGTCAGCTCGGCATCTACGCCCCGCAAGGCCAAAAATACAAGCCGGTGGATGCCGACCAGCTGATGTTCTACCGCGAAGACGCGGCCGGGCAGGTGTTGGAAGAAGGCATCACCGAGGCCGGCGCATTCGCCAGCTGGATGGCGCTGGCCACCGCATACAGCAGCAGCGATTTGCAGATGTTGCCGTTCTACATCTACTACTCGATGTTCGGCTTCCAGCGCGTCGGCGACTTTGCGTGGCAGGCCGGCGATATGCGTGCGCGCGGCTTCGTGTTGGGCGGCACGGCCGGCCGCACGACGTTAAATGGTGAAGGCTTGCAGCACGAAGACGGCCATTCGCATGTGCAGAGCGCGTTGATTCCGAATGTGCGCAGCTTTGACCCAACGTTTGCCTACGAAGTCATCACCATCATGCAGTACGGCATGCAGCGTATGCTGGCCGAGCAGCACGACGAGTACTTCTACGTCACCTTGATGAATGAAAACTACACCCATCCGGAGATGCCGGAAGGCAGCGCCGAGGGCATCATCAAGGGCATGTATTTGTTCCAGGATGCCGGCAAGGGCAAAAAGACCGA
>APMI01020727.1_pt1 | contig 11213 bp, 10 predicted proteins | sample 667938 | NCBI WGS metagenome assembly APMI01 (sample SAMN01084076, study PRJNA167559) | wastewater metagenome | biome: Wastewater | place: Denmark: Ejby Moelle, Odense | collected 2011-11-28 | reverse complement strand
CTACCCAAACTCTGCAAGAACGAAAGCCGTATTATCGGCTAATTACGGACAAGTTCTAAGGCAATAGCCGGTACGCTGCTCGCGTAACGCGGCGTGCAGTGGCTGATGCGGTCATCGGTAGGGGGCGAGAGGGAAATTTCCGCGCTTCCTTTAAGTCTTGAGCCAAGCTACTCATCAAAGGAAACGCTGAATTGGATTACTGACCGGAGCCGATCAGCCAATTGCAACCCGGCTACCCTCTCTCAAAACAGGGCCCGTGGCTTTGCGTCCTACGGTTTCCCGTGGTTTGCCTTTGAATGTAAAAAATCCTAACACGAATAATGCGAATCGAGTGATTCCTTCCGGCCATGACTCGTGCTGTTCTTCGCACCATGAGGGGGCGGTGTGGTGCTGAAAATCTTGGGCGTCGGACAAGCGCAGTGACGCCTTCAAGGCGTTGACTTGGTGGTGCGGGAGCAAATTACTCATCTTCAGTATGAAGGAGTCCTTCGAACCAGCGGCAGCTACTCCGTCTGGAACGGTCGTTCCATCGTACATGACCACCAGTTCCTAATTCCCTGTCGTTCGTTTCCTAAGCCGCTCACTGCGCCTGATCGCCATGCTCGGCGGCTTCATCGGGCGCAACGGCGACGGCGAGCCGGGCGTCAAGAGCATCTGGCTCGGGCTGCAGAAGATTCGCACGGTGATTCAGGCACTACCTCTCATCGAAGCTGGGAATCCTGAATGAGTTGTGTAGAAGGCAATGGGTTTCATCGGGGCAGATGGCTACGGGGTTCAGGACGGTAGGATTTTACCAAGCAGCGGGTGGGGTGAGGTTTTTCGAGGTGCCCTCAAGTTCTCTTTCATGCTGCCGCTATAAATGAAAGAAAACTCTATGACGAAATTTCAAGAGAAGTCGTGCCATAAAATTATCCATACATGTGCCGTTACTGCAACTTTTGGGAATTCGATCGCAGTGTCTCGCACTGGGTGGTTGCTGATTTAATAGCGCTGACTCCCATTGGTATTTATCAAGCCGGTAACATATTTTGAGGGTTTTAGTGCAGCATGAAAGTCATCGCAATATTCGCTTTCGCTGTTGTTGCTTATTATGTATTCACGGCTATTGGAGGAATTATTCTGTGGCTTGTCGGTGGGTTTATTGATAATTTCCTCCTATTTTTTATTGGTATTGGTGCTTTTGTTTGGTTTTTTTCTAATAAATAGGGGTGTGCCGACCCATTGAGACCGCATTGATGAAAGAAAAAAAATGAATCCATTTAGAATTGTTTTGATAGCGGCAGCTCTAATTGCTGTAGAAGTTACCGAATCTCCATTTCGAAAGGTGCTGAATGTAATTTGGCTTGATTCCGATCAGCAAAAGGCGGCTCAGTGCCTGACGGTTAGTCACTTCCTTCCCGAAAACGCGGCGGGTATCTGGAGCGGAGCGGCGAACGAAAGAATTTCTTATTGGCTAGAGCATCAGAGCGGGTGTTCTACCGCCAAGGAGTGTATGCGACTCAGGCTGAGCGTAACTGATTTGGCAGAACGAAAGGCCCACCCGGATGGAGATAGGCCCGACTTAGATATTCTGAGCAAATGGGAGAAATCGGATTATTGTCAAACCCTGGTTGCATCGTATAAAGAAAAATCGCGGCAGGGCGAAAATGAAAATTCAAAGCAGGAAAAAGCTTCTCAGCCTCAGGTGCAGTCAGTTCCGCAAACTGCCGTTTCTGAAAGTGTCAAATTGACGGAAAGTGGAGTCGAACACTCTCCTGATGCAAAGCCGAATACATCAGAGGATGCTATGAATAAAGCATCAGGAAAGTCATGGCAGGACACTAATGGCTTTATTCATTATCCTGACGGATCCATCTCAAATGGCCCGGTTGATTAGATAGGAGGTATGTGCATCAGGGCAATCGCACCTTCATGTCATGAAGCCGAGTAATTCCGCGCGGAACGTATCGGAAGTGGCGGCCAGCATCCGCTTGGTCTTGAGGCTGCCCTTGCGTGACGTATTGAGGTGAAGCAGGTTCATCACGATGTGGCGAACGATGGCGAGGTTGTTGGCGGCGTATCCCGTGCGCACGGTGGCCTGGTCCTCGCCAAACTGGTCGTCGAGACACCAGTGGAGCCGATTTTCGATCTCCCAATGGCTGCGCACCGCGTGAGCAATCCGCTTTGCATCCGCAGGCAGCCTTGGTTCAGCGAATTTTGGCCGAGACAGCTGGTGTCCCGCCAGCACCTTGATGCCGCTCCAAGTTGGCGCTGACGTTGAACGACCAGGAAGAAACTTCCCGCGGCTTGGTTTCAGGATCACTCGATCCGTACTCTGGCAAGCCAATTTGGACGAGCGCCTTCCACCATCAGTCGGGAAATTAATCGCAATGGAGGTCGGCGTTGCTATCCAAACTAGTCAAATCGTGACCGGCGGAAAAAATAGCCTCCAGGGTTATTTTTTCCGCGCTACGATCTCCTGCGCCATGGCTTTGAGTTGATCTTGATTGCCAATCTGGATGAGCTCAAGATGACTCGGCGAAAGCTCCGAAAGCAGCAGCACTAGGCGAACCTCCGCCTCGACGACCACGTCCCTAAACTCTGCCGCGTAAAGCAAGAACCATCCGTTACCTTGATCGCTATCATTACCGAGGGGCCGAAGTAGCTCGATTCGCTTAGGAAACGGAACTAACTTGGACGGGCTGTCAGTCGCTCGCGTCAACTCCTCCACGGCGACCAACTCCGCGCGCCTCCTGTTTGCTGCCTTTACTTTAAATCCAATCTTGCGGGAACACTCCTCTCCTATATGCAAAGGGAAAAGAGGCATGCTGATGCCAATAACTCCGGACGGGAAGGTAATCGAAATGGATCTACGCTTGCGCATAAAGAACAGCCTCCATAGCTCCCGATCCTGCTCCGACAACGCATCAAGAGCGCCGACTCGCTCTTGATCCGACATGGTGACTAGTCTCGATGCAACGCCAGTGAGCGTCCCCACTCGGATAACGTTGAGCTCGGCTTCGTCCTTAAGGCGTGCCAATTCGCCATATAGGCTGCCCAATATCGATTTTGCTTTTTTACGAGGCTGTTTAGCCTCACCAAAAGGCAAGGTAATTTGTAGGGTTTCGACAAGGTCGAAAGCCAGCCAAAGCAATCCATCCCCTCCAGCGAGTCGCTCCTGAAGTACGCCACTCCGAAGTAATGTCACAGCAGAAGGCATGGTAGCGCGAATAATTCGGTAGACCTCCTCCCTGCGCCTCTGCATTTGTCTATCGGACAGCCCTGGCTTTTCGGGGCCGAGTGGCAGGGAAAAGGCTTCGAAGTTATCAGACATTGCGCACTCCTTACTTGTTTGAGGCCAAGGCTGATTGGCATTTAAAAAGTCGTTGACAGATTGCAGCACCAAACATTAATGCATGAACGCCAGCCATGCCCAACGCAGCGCTGGGGCTGGGCAGCTCATTACTCTGTCGTCCCTGCGGTGAGGAAGCCAGCACAAGGTAAACCTTAGGCCGACCATACCGAGGCTGGATAATTTCTCCGTAAGGCATGATGCCGCTTCCACTTGCGAAAAGCGCTTCGATTCCAGCCTCGACTCTTATATCTAGGTCTGCAGTCCCGCGCACAACGAGAAGCGCTCTAGGGCACTCAGCCGCGTCTAGCAATGCCACCATTCCAGCCGCAAGAGCAGGATATTCAAGCGACAAATAGCCGTGGCTATAGCAGCGCGCCCACGACTCCACCCCTTTTACTGCCACTTCTCTTTGGGTTTCGTAGCTTAAATGGTTGTACAGATAGGCGACTTTGTCTTGACCCGCACGGCAACACTGGATGCGATCGCCGGTCGGCCCATTCAGCACCTCTCCGAGCAGGGCGATCGCATTCCCTTCGTAAAGACCCCGGATATTTCTCTCCACCTCCCCTATATCCAACAGAATTCCGAGAGCCGTATCCGCTATTGACGCAACCTTTTCCAAATCCCGCCCACTGCGAAGCGCAATCACTTCTGGAGAGTGGCCATACCAAATATCGTTCAAAACATCCAGCACATCTCCCAGCTCAAATGGTCGAAAGTCCCCGTGAAAAAGTGGGCTAATGGCCTTAATCATCTCACGACTCCCTCGCGCCGAACCTACAATGAGGGAGGGCGCAGCCTTTTGGATAAAATGTAAGGCAATCTCGCCCTTAGAGATGTCACTATTGCGCCTTCGCCACCGAGAGCACTCCTGACGGTAGGCATCGTGAGAGATGCCCACATGGTTTCGCACTGCCGGCCACCGGTCCAGATGCTTATCCAACGCCTTATCCAACTCGCTGCGCAGCCATTCCTCAGAAAAATGGAAATAGCTTGTAAAACCTGTACTGGGGGATTCGTGCCCTGCAGCCGTCGCGCCGACTTCGAAGGGATTAATGTCCGCCTCGCTAATATTCTTGGTGGCGGCGAGCCAAGAGAACGATATGTGAGTGTGCGAGAAAACGTGTGTTGCCATAGCTGGGTCGCCACTTACCGACTTGAGTAGCCTATTAAGTGTCAAATACAATTGGCCTGCGCAATACCGTTGCTCTGGGCGATACGGATCACCAAACAGATAATCACCAGGCAATGCGCCTTCCCGAGTACGACGAGCCAGCCATTCCCGCAGCAAACGGATGGCTGGATCACTCTTTAAATCCTGCACACGTTTCCCGGCGACCGTTTTTACCCCGCCGTCACTTTCACGTGTAGCGATTTCTATGGTGGCGGTACTGCCCTTGAGGTTCAAATTGCAGACTCTCAAGTTCAGAAGCTCGGTCGCGCGAATCCGGATGTTTGCAAGAAGTTCGAAGGCGATGACGACCTGATCGTTCAAACGTGAATCCTTACAAGGTGCTTCTTCGAGCCACGAGCGAATCAAGCTAACCTCATCAGGCCAGACGACATTTGCTCTTGGCATAGGCAGCGGAATCCGCTTGTGCAGGGATACCCGCAAATGCACCACATCCAGCCAGCATGAAATAAAAAAATGCCAGCTGGCCAGTGCAGAGGCTAGGGTGCGCGCCTGACTCGACGAGAGACCCTCCAGCATTCCGAGATATATCTTTGCAAATTCAGTCGCAGTCAGGTCTTCCAGCGCTTTTTTGCGAAACACTGTCAAGAGCTTCTGTGCCGCTGCAGCAACATAACTCGCCGCAGTGACGGTTTTGAGGACGGACTTAGAGCGCGTCCCCGACTCAAGGAGGTCGATGACCCAGGCGACGATCAACGCGGCGGTGGGGCCAGTCTGCTGCGCTCTGGACGCGAGAGCCACGCAGGCTCTCAGCATCCTTTGTCTATCACCGGTATTGGAAAGAGACCTGTCGCGCCTACATACCTCAATCAACTCGGCGACAAGCCAAGATCCTTGGCCCGAACCAAATGGATCAAGATAAGCCCCAAGTGCCAGCGCAAACCCATCGCTAACACTTCCCACCCGAGGTCCAGTTGCTGAAACACCGAGGGCAAGCCCGCACTCCTCCCTTGCCAACACAGCGCGTGGCAGGGATGAGATTGGTGCAGTTCGAGTGCAGTGCCCATAAAGGGGGTCGGACAGGTTTTCCCTGAGCCAAGCCCTTGCGTCGGCGAGCAACAGCTCAAGCGTATAACGTGGATCAATCGACTCTTGTAGCATTCGATTAAGGTCGTTCTTCACGCCTACCACATCGAACGTACCCACGCGAGGCAAGGCCAAAGCGGCTTGCGTAAGGACACTCACGTAACGACGGTTCCAGCGCGCAGAGGCGTCGAGCCAGTCGAGGCAATACCGCCCATGCCAGGAGTAAATACCATCGAGGTTACCGAGCGCACGCTCAAGGTCCTCGCTCGTCGCGATGCCATCGTATAAAACCAGGCTTATGGCAATAAGAACTGCTGAATTTGGTAGTTTCAGATCACCATGCAGCATGCTTTTCATAATATGGTCGAAGCGAGCGGCTGCATACGATTCAAGAGGCGTAGATCTATAATGGGTTCGTCCCACATTATCCTTTCCAAATTTATTCGATAAGTTTTTTATGTCGAACAAATCCTGCGGAAAACTCAACATTTTCTTCATGATTTTCTTCCTTAAATTTTGGCCACGATTCCAGGGACCGGCTTAATATCCAGCGACTCGAAAAGCCGTTCCTGCGTGGAGGTAATTTCCTCCGCGACATCGGCGAGCTTGTCTCCGTTGGTAGAGCAGTGCGCCTCGACCCCGAGCGTGATATGGCGCATGAGAACATCAATCCGCGAACTACGAACCCCTGCATCTCGCAGCTCGCACTCCCATAAGTGACGGCCGAGATCTCCCGAAAAACGGTATTCCGATGGCCACCAATTCCTCAGTGCGGCGCTGCCCAACGGCACCGTCTGATAGACGTCGGGGTCGATCTCGAAGAATAGTGGACACAATTTACCGCTATTAAAATTATTCAAAGTATTTATCAACGCGTTCATCGCGGGCTCCTGCAAGCTCTTAAGCCGACGCTCGAGTGCTTCGCAATGCGCCCTCCACAATCTGAGTTGGTTGCGAAGAACCTCATTGATGGGAACTTTAATTTCGCCCGGATAAATGCCGACCCTTTTGTCGAACAAGCTGGCAAAACGCGCCTCAGGACAAAGGTTGTGGGTTGTGAATCTGAGCTCACGCACTTCGCGTGTAGCCAGGCACAGCACGGAGAGGGACGCGCACAGGCGAGCAAAGCTATTGTGGTAAGCAATGAGACGCCCTGAAAGACAATGGCGCCCTGGGGCGTATGACGCCACATCAGCAACCATCCAGTGATACCAAGCCTTCAGTGCCGCCCTCGTCGGTACAATCCTCGATCCCAGAGGCAAGCCTTCAACAATCGGCACGGGAGCCCCCCAGCCCAAGCAGTCGTACAACACGATGCTTGCAGCCCATATTTCCTTTCGCCGGACATGGCAGTAATACATCTTCGAACCGGGCACGACCGAAAAATCGTTAGCCACCAAGGCAGCAGACAGGCGATCAACACCCAACATGACCGCCAATGGCGCGGCAGCGATTAGGAATCGCTTGGTTGTAGGGGCCAGTGCTGACGCCCCTGCCGTGAGCGTCAGTTGACGCCCCGAAATCGATGCACCTGGGAGCAATTCAGCGAGCACTTCGGCTTCGGGATGTATTGCATGCAATGCCTTAAGGCGCGACGACAGGAAAGTCGGTAATGGTTTTACCGCAATCCGGTTAGCAGCCCGAAAGCAAGTTGTCCCCGCCGCCGGGATTGCAGCCTGTGGAAACAAGGGATCCAAATTGGTCATGATGACCCCTGCGTCGATGTCCAGCCTCATCAGCCAACTGTCGTCTCCCCGACAACTGGTGATTGGCAGGTTTTGAGTTAAACGCAGGCTCAAACCCGTGGAGAATGCGATCATCGTAAGAAGCGCCGCGTGATCGTGCTGCGCACCCTGCTCCATCAATGTCGCTGCCGATGCCTTTAGCTGCCCAATAGTCTGATGGCGACGGTGAAGAATAGCCTGGCGCTGCCGAGGCGGGGAATATCGGGTTTTGCGTGCCAACTCGTAGCCGGCAGCAATGTCAAATAGCCGAATGGGATTGCCACCCTGCGGATCCGGTGATTCATCTGCCTCAAAAATTCGGGCAGCCTTGGCGCGCGTTTTTACATAAGTCACGCTCCAATTTGTGTCCGCCTCCACTTTCAGTGCGAAACCGAAGAGTTCCGGGGTCAGTGTCCGACGGATGTTCTGAGCAAAGCCCGCTCTGAAACGTTGAGCCGTTGCTAGGCATAATGCGATTTCGACACCTGCAGCAGCCCGAGCATTGACGACCTCCTTCTCTTTCAGCGAGGCTAGCGTCAGACAAAGTGCATAGGGCGCATGCGCAGCCAGGCGTCTCAGCAGAGGTTGTTCCAAGTCACCCCCATAAGAGACGTCGGAAAACTTATTTCGAATGTCATCTTTCAGGGCTTCAAGACTGCGCTGGACTAGGTGAAACGTGTGTGACGGCCTCGCAAGCGTAACGCCATAGCTAGAAACAGCCTCACAAACCGAATCGACCACAGGTTCAATACACGGAATATCCGCCGGAGCATTAAGGACATGCAGTAACTGGAGCAAAGTGCACGCATTCTCTGCCTTGAGTTGAGATTTCAATTGATGAAGTGAAATTACAGTGCCTGTAGCCTGGAAGGCGGTAGAGCGTCTTAAAATACTCATACAAATCTCCTTTTGATTATTAGAAATATGCCCCACCGCCGGGAAGTGGACGCAATAACGCCTCGTCCAATAAAACGAAAATAAAAAAACTCTTTGGAAATTCAGCTGGGCGGCCAGCGGACCTCAACGAACGTAAAAAAACCGACCATCCAAAGACTAAGTCGGCTTTTTAAGCGGGCTTGGCGAACGAAGCCCGCAATATGTTCTACGGTGTAATCCCTCTGCCGAATGCAATGGGATATGAGATTTCGAGTGACGACTTGCGTATCGAGGCCGAGGAATGACCAATACCGCTCAGAGCATAATGGTCAAGAGACAAGCACCCAGGCCTCTAACGGCATAGGTACTGCATCGCGTGCAGCTCCGGTGAAAAGAGGACGAGGCTGTCCCTAGGGTGGTGATACTTGTTTTGAGAACCGCAATGCGGTTTTATGGTCGCAGCACCCACGAGTGCTGCGTTTCAGAAAAACTTTGAGAGGCACATTAAGTGCGATCGTTGCTTCTCCCTGCAAAAAGGACTTGAAGCAACTTGTGAAAATATGCCAAGAAACTGTTGGCAATGGTAGCTTTATTAGCTTCTCATAAATTTTAGATCTTTGCAAGCAGCCCGATTGAAACGTCCGCTCAGCGAACAGCCTCACTGCGAAAATAGACTACGGGCGACCACAGTAACCATTCTGTGTCTATCTTCTAGCAAGGACATGGCAAAAAGCGAGACTCGGACTTAGCTTGTTGCGGGCCTGAAGGACACTCGGTTTAAAAGTGCAGTGCCGGCTACACAGAATAACGAATAGCTCCGCTATGCCGTCAGAGCCGCATGGGAACGGCGCACTTTCACCAGCAACGGAACGTGGCGGTTTTTCTGCTCTGCACCACCGTAACCCAAACGCGTGTAGATGTCGCCACCCACGCCGGGAACGATCCATTTTCCATCGCGCTTCTCGTCATCAATCGCGAGAGTGATGTATTCAAAGCGATCGGAGATTGCCGGTACGAAGTCACGACGCAGACTCTCGTCTGCCCCCTTATACATAACCGGTGCGACGACGAAAATCCTCTTTGGTACCGCCTTGGCGATCAGATTGGCCAAGTTTGTGCGTACAACGCAGGCGCTGGAAATAATGGACTTAACGACGACGAGCGCGGAATCAGTCACATCACAGGGCTCTCGGTACTCCTTCAGGATCGGCGCAAAGGACAAGCCGTTCAGTTCGATCCGATCGTTCCAAAAGCAGACAACACGAATCCGCTCTCCGACTCCGCGTTCTTCGAGTCGGGCGACGATGCCCGCAGCGAGAGAGTCAGCATCCTCCACTGTGCAGACGATGCACAGCCGATTTGGCAGGTTTGGGCCGAGTTGAGTGAGTAGTGAGTCTGCCAAGCTGGTACCAAGCGCGTGTAGAGCAGCGCGGTATTCGGTTGGCGGAGTGTGATCGTCAGCCAGGATGGATAGGACCGCGCGATCTTCGCTTGTTGCGAAGGAAGTGTATTCCCTCATAGCAACTCATCCTCCATCGATTCAAACGTTAAGGGCGCCAACTTGACCAGACGGGTCTGGAAGGCCTGGAAATTTTCAGATAGGCAATCATGGGACAAAACCCCTGCCGTCACTGTTCCGTTCGGATGCCGGGCCTCCCAAGCGAAAAACCCCTTCACGATACTATAAGAAAAATTCTCGATTATCGCCAACGTTGCCTTGAAATCGTCACGCAGAGTGCGGAGAACGTCTTCCTCTGCAACGAGTGGACGGATCAGCGTCGGCGACAGCCTCCGGGCTGCTTCGATCAAGTCGTGAGCGGTCGCCGGGCTTCCGTGCAACGCCCAGGTACCGCAGAGGATACCCAGTACTTCCGCGAGATCATGGAACGTCGGCTCTGACTGCTTCGATAGCCACGCCAAGGCGGAAAGTTCAGTCTCCCATCGTTCGCACAGCAATGTGAGTGGCTCATCCCAAGGAAACCACTCGATGCGAGTGACGTCTCGCAGCTGAGCCGGGATCGTGGTCGTCAGCCTTTGAGCCGCAGCGGTATCAGACACGACGAGTACAAGTTCGAAGCTGTCCTGGCACTCGGCCTTTGACAAAATCGCTTGTCCGACGAAATCACCCGATAGACCATCGACTCCGTTCCCCCAAGTCACCGTTGGGCTGTTTTTGAGCTGAAAGTAGCTCCGATGCTCATCGAGAGCGTCATAGATCAACAGATCGTCAACGAATCGCAGAGGCACTTGGGTCTGAAGCATCACATGCCGACAATCGATACCCTTGGCGCGAGCAGCTTCGGCAAGCTTCACCGCAGCGAAAACATCTTCGTACCGCGCCCCCTTCGCTCCACTCCTGCCGCCTGTATGCTTCTTGCGCAGGTAGGCTAAAGTTGTCTCGTCGAAGAGTTCCAGGATAAGCACTTGCTCGGATGCGTCGCTCGAATTGTCCATTGATCTGATCAGTCTGGTGCGATGTTCACTTATTGCAGCTAGCTTACAAGAGAAGGGATGATGCCACGCCCATGCTGACAGACTTTGCTGCCCGGACCTGATCATTGATAGGTCACCGTTTGCCTCGGCTTAAGCCAAGATGCACACCAAAGTACGAAGAACGGACAGGGCAATCGACAACTCGAGTTGGGTCAAGGGGCGATTTTCAAGGAACAATGCCAAAGGTGCAAAGGCCCAGAATCGGACGAGTTTCATTGAAAGAGCATTCGCTGGTTTCCTATCGGACACCTTCCGCCTCACATACTTCCCACTGCCCACCGCAGAGCAAAGGGCACGCTTACGAGGGATTTTTTGAGGATGTGGTGTGACAGACCTCGTCTTTGCATGTGCTAAATCAGGCTGAAACTGTTACACTTGTATTTTTCTTGTTTTTCGTAAGTCTATGATTTAATTAAAAACAGGACTATCAAGCCCTTTTGTGACTGACAGAAATCGCTGCACATACGCAGCTATTTCCGAGCCCTCCGAAGGCATCGAACGTTCGAATCGTTTCGGGCGCGCCACAGAATCTGAGATTGAGGCCACCGTTCAGGTGGCCTTTTTCTTT
>APMI01062665.1_pt1 | contig 11220 bp, 5 predicted proteins | sample 667938 | NCBI WGS metagenome assembly APMI01 (sample SAMN01084076, study PRJNA167559) | wastewater metagenome | biome: Wastewater | place: Denmark: Ejby Moelle, Odense | collected 2011-11-28 | reverse complement strand
AAAGAGCAAACACCGCTGAATTCAGGGCTCGAGACGGCTCTCCGGCTGGCGGACAAAAAGCGCGACGACGAGGCTGTGCGCGTGCTGAAGGAAGCCGACCGCTACTTCACTGTGGCGAGCGACCCTTCCCAGGAGTCCGCGGTCCTGAACGCTCGCACGTGGCCAGGACTCGTAGTCGAAGGGCCGCCGGGTACTGGCAAGAGCCAGACCATTGTGAACATGGTTTGTGATGCTATTGGCCACCACCGGAGTCTTCTACTCGTATGTCAGAAGCACGCTGCACTCGAGGTGGTCCACAAGCGCTTGGTAGCTGAAGGGCTGGGTGGTCGCCTCGTGATGGTCAATGACGTCAACAGCGACCGAGTTCCGATTATCAGGTCCGTGCGCGAGCAATTAGAACAGCTTGCTCGCCGTAGCGACGACCCCGCAGCCCAGGCGAAGCGCTCCCGAATCGCGACAGCATCGCGCATCGAGGCGCTCGAAGCTGCACTAAACCGCCATCACGCTGCAGTCCATGAAGTAGATGAGCGCCTTGGCATTAGCTACCGGACACTTCTCGGCGAGTTGATTACGCTGGAGGCGGATTCGCCGCCCCTTGATGTGCCTGCGTTGCGACAGCTCCTAACCCCGGTCAGCTTGAATCAACTCGTTGCCATCGAGGAAGAGGTTGCCCCTCTTGTGAGGTACTGGTTGCCGGCAAAGTACGAAGATAGCCCGCTCAGCGATGTCCTTCCGTTCAATCCTGACCCGGCGACGGTTCTGGATTTTGCAGAGAGCTTCCGAGTGTTCGTGCAATGCGAGACGACGCGTGCCGAGGTGCTCAACACCCGGCAGGCCGAGTTCGAGGTCGACGACCCGAATCCCCATCGTGCTTGGTTGGCGGCCTACGGTACGGAATTGCTCGACCTAGCGGATTCCGAGAGAACGTTGTTGGCGCGCTGGCTACCGAACTTCCGACAAATGAGCGATAGCGAGACATCTGGCCAAGCCCTTACCGCTGCCGCTCGCGCGCTAGACGATGAGCTTGCGACTTGCAGAGACGAGGACAGCGATGCCGCGCTATCTCCCATCCTCGCGCTGTTGCCACTGGAGCGGCTGGCTGCCTTACTGGCAATGGCTCGAGAGGCCGCTGCGCCGCCCAGCTTCCTCCAGCGCCTGAATCCATTTAGGGCCCTGCGCAAACGCCAGGTTCTAAGATTCTTGACGGATTCAGGGGCTTCGTCCGCCAGTCAGCGAGTCAATGACCTGTGCAAGGCAGCGGCGCTCGAGGAACGTTGGAGACCGCTGCGAAAGCGACTTGGCAACCTTCATGAGACGCTACACCTCCCTGATATAGCGGCCGATGCTGGAACGGTTCTAAGGACGTGCAGTTCGAGCACTCTCAACTCACTGCTGAAAGCTGGCAACTACGCTGAGCATCTCGCGATGGCGCCAGATGCCGGACGCATCGACGCAATTGCCGCCAAAGGCACCAAATCGGCGGTGCTGCGACTCTTCGCTGAATTCGACGCGGCCTTTGCTCGCTATGAAGCTCGGCAGGGCAGTTTCAAGGCGCTGGAGCCAATGAAGTCCTGGATGCAACCGGGATGGGTGACATCGTTCGGCGAGAGGATTGCGCAAAATCAGCCGAATACGGCTCAGCTGCGACCACTTGAGGCCGCGCTGCCTACCTTGGTGGCCTATCAAAACTACCGACCTCGGGCTCAGCTACTCAGCCCAGAGGCCACGCGCGTGCTCTCAATCCTTCGGAAGAAGGAGGACGTACTTGCCGAAGTACCGAAAGTGGGTTTGGAGGAGGAGGTCCGGCGCATCATTAACCGAGAGGCTCGACTTGGCTGGAAACAAGCCTTGGAACAGAACAAGCCAGACCTTGCACTCGACAGAGACGAGCTTACAGCCAAGGTCGAATCGCTCGCGAACTTCGATGAGAGCTTCCGGAAGCTGAACCGCGACATCCTAAGGTTTGACATCGATGTCGGACGAATTGCGTCATTGCGAGCCTGGGAGGACATCACGCGCTTGACCGGTCAGCGAGCCAGACGGCTGCGAGAATTCATCGATATGGGGGCAAAACTAGGGCTGATGGAACTTCGACCCATCTGGCTGATGAACCCCGATGTTGCGAGCCGCGTACTTCCCTTGAAGTCAGGGTTGTTCGACACGGTAATTTACGACGAGGCGTCGCAAATGCCGGTTGAGTTCGCAATTCCCACCCTCTACAGGGCTCGAGTGACGGTCGTCAGCGGTGACGAAAAGCAGATGCCTCCAACTGCGTTCTTCTCGAGCCGAGTCGAGAACGACGAAGCCGACTCGCCGGTGGAAGACATGATGACGGAGGACGCGACGGAAGAAGAACGCGAAGTCTTCGAGGAGACCTGGAATCGTCGAGAGATTAAAGACTGCCCAGACCTGCTCCAGCTTGCGAAGACTTGTCTGCCACCTACGCAGCTCCAGGTGCACTATCGGTCTGCGTATCGCGAACTTATCAACTACTCGAACGCGGCGTTCTACGGCAACAACCTGAATGTACCAGTCAGACACCCCGAGGCCACGGTCTTGGAAGCAAAACCGATTGAGCTAATTCAGGTCGACGGCGTCTATCACGACCAGACCAACCAGGCTGAGGCCGACAAGGTCGTCGAACTCCTTGCGCGGATGTGGGCCGAACCCTTCGGTCAGAGGCCATCCGTTGGCGTGGTCACTTTCAACCGCAAACAGGCGGACCTCATCGGAGAAGCCCTTGAGAATCGATGTCAGACTGACGCCGCGTTCAGGGAGGCGTTCCGTCTCGAGTCAGAACGGACAGAGGAGGGCGAGGACATGGGCATCTTCGTCAAGAACGTCGAGAACGTGCAGGGGGACGAACGTGACGTCATCATCTTCTCGTCGATCTTTGGTCGTAATCGTCAGGGTTCATTCTTCAGACGGTTTGGCGTTTTGGGGCAGAAGGGCGGAGAGCGTCGCCTTAACGTAGCGGTGACCCGTGCTCGGCAGAAAGTCGTGATGGTTACATCGATGCCCATCAACGACATATCGGACATGCTCTCAACGAAGCGGGCCCCGGCGACACCACGAGATTATCTCCAGGGGTACATGGAGTACGCGAGAGCGGTTTCGGCGGGAGAGCTCAGCGGCGCCTGTGCACTGCTTGCAAGGTTGGGGGCTGCGAGCAAGGCGGCGGCGACAGAGTCAATATCTGGCGTCGACGACGGCTTCCTTGCTGCAGTGATGGGATTCCTGACTTCTCTCGGGCACGTCGTGAGAAGGACTGAGGATACCGACGCGTTCGGAGTGGACTTCGCGCTAGAGAATCCGGGGACCGGTTTGTTCGCAATCGGCATCGAGTGTGACGCCCCCCGCCATGAGTTGCTGCGCTCGGCTCGAGCGCGAGAGGTTTGGCGTCCTACTGTTCTCATGCGAGCGATACCAGTCATTCATCGCGTTTCTTCCCAGGGGTGGTATCACGACGGCGAGAATGAGCGTCGTGGCCTGCTCAACGCGGTTAAGAAGGCAATGGGAGAAGAGGTTTCTGCATGAGTGGGCCGAAGGTCGTTCGAGTAGTGACGCGCGAAGAGCTTCAGGCTCGCGCCAATGTGGTGCTATCGCGCTTGGATGAGGCGCTGCGACGCTGGGAGAGGCGCGTCGCCAACTTAGGGCTCTCTGACGGCGCGCTAAGCCAGAATATGCGCGCTCGTCGAGACGCCTTGGCTCGTATGATTGATGCCGACCAGTTCGCAGCATTCGAGCGGGATGCGACGAGCGAGATAGCTTATTTGGAGGCGAACTACGAAGAGCAGCGGGTCGCGGCGGAGCAGGAGCGCGCTCAGCAGATTGCTCGCAGGCTTGCACGAAAGGAGAACGCCCGTTGGCTCTCGACATCGCTGCGATGCAAATGCAAAGGAAATTCGAGGGCATCTGAGCTTGCTGCCAAGCTTGAATCGCTCGTCTCGGCACCGACTTCGGACCAGTTAGACAGCTTGTGTGCCGAAGCCACGCGATTGCTGGCAGACGGTGATAGCACAGGCCTCTCCGATGCCGCCAAAGCCATCGCGGAGCGATTGGCGCCAGGAGGGGAGCCTCAAAGCGCGGCATCCATGGCTAAGAGGCCGACTGCCCCTGACAACCGTATTGATGTACTCGTGAGACAGCTAGCCACGCTGACGACCATTTTGGGCGAGGAAGCCACCCAAGGCTTCCAAGCGCGACTAGAAGCCTTGCTCCTGGCGGAGCAGGGCATGAACCGCAACATGCAGCTCGACACTCTCACAACGCAGCTTTCAGATGCCGTCAAAGCGGCGAGGGAGGTCGATGCGCTCGTGAGCAAAGTCAGCGAACTCAACGCCAGCTTGGAAGCCCTTCATGCCGGAACTGACGAGTGGGAGCGTCTCTTCCAGGAGGGCATGCGCAATCGGTCCGCCACGATTTTGACCGAAGCGCTTAGCCTTGGTACGGCGCTCCTTTCGGAGGCAACAGCCCTCGTGGCATCCCGGGCGCGCAGGTTGGCTGTTCTTGATGGCCTGAGCAAGCTTGGGTACATCGTGAGTGAGGGCATGACCACAACCACCGAGGAGTTCGGTCGTCTCGTACTACGCAGGGCGGACTCCGCCGCCTACGGCGTCGAAGTTGTGGTCGGAAGAAGCGAAAAGATGCAGGTTCGCGCCGTCGCGCTTTCTGAAGAACGAGACAAAGCGAGTGATGTGCCCGCCGAATCGATTTGGTGTTCGGACTTCGGTCGTCTGCAAAAGCAGATGCAAGACGTCGGCTCCACTGTTGATATCGAGAAGAGCTTCCCCGTCGGCGCTGTCCCGCTCAAGGTTGTCACGCTTGTTGAGGAAGAGGTAATCGCGCGTAAAAGTCGGCTGCGCTCTGGAAGTCGATGAGACCGGGCCCCGACCGGTCAACCTAATGCACCAGCGCAAAGCGATTCCTGGTTGCAAAGAGGACCAAGCCATGAAGCTACAAGCCAGGCTGAACAGCTGCCGCGCTCTAAGGTGGTTGCCGTGTTGTCTGGCATTCGGTTTCAAGCGCTTGTACTAACTTCTTCATAACCCGATTCATTGCCTCACTGCGCCAGAAGGAGCGTGGGTTATGCCGTAATGCGCGAACGGAGCACTACATATAGTGCATCCGTTAGGTAGAATTGCTATATTTAGTACCCCCGCCATGGCTTGTATCAATGAGACTCATCGCGGTTATTCGGAGTAGTTGAATGCCTGACTCTGCAGACCCTTCGACCACAGCCGCGGCGAATCTCAGTGGCCATACTGACGACGAGTTAGGACGCCTTGTGGAAAGGCTCTTAACTAACGGGCGAGAGCCGTTACTCGTCGTCAACCAGTTCACTTGTGGAGTTTTTTCCAGGGCGAACGCGACCGATGCCTGGGTTCTTGAGGGGCTCGGCGATTTGGACACCGACGCTCTGAACGCTATGGCTCTGTCCGCGAGGCGGGGAGTAGTCAAATGGGCTGTGACCACGGCGGCTAACCCAAAGGACGCGGACTTGTCTGCCGTGGCGATTAAAGTTGCTACCAAGACGCTCGTAAAGGCCTGGCAGGCCACCGCGGCTAAGGTTACCAAGGGGCGCACTGGCGAAGTGAAGGCCAAGACCGCGCAGCAAGTACTCATGGCGTCGGCTTGGAGATGTCAGTTTGAGGGGTGCGGCGAAGACCTGTCGTCCCATTTCGCAATCGACGGGGCGGCTAACTACAGCTATCTCGCACACATTGTTGCTTCCTCAGTAGATGGTCCGCGCGGCGATGCTGTCGAGTCGCCATTGCTTGCAGATGTCGCAGATAACATCATGCTGCTTTGCGACAAATGCCATCGGCTAATTGACCGAGTTGCCCCCGCCTACTACACCACCGAAAAGCTTCGCGCCATGCGTGCGCAGAGCGTTGTTGATGTAAAGCGGCTACTCGAAGGCCTTCGGTATCCACCGGCTGAGCCCGTCATGCTCATCGGTAATGTCACAGGGCAGCCTCATCACTACTCGAAGCGAAATGTCGAAGACGCCATGCTTAAGGCACGGTTACGTCCCAACCGGGATATGCCCGAGTACTTTTGCTACAACGGCTATGTGCCACACAATCCCCATCAGGCATCGTATTGGGGAACTCTCTTTGAGGCGCTTTCTACTGATATTCCGCGCTGGAAGGCTCTCCTGAACGGGTCGGCCAGAGGGCAAGCACGTCCGCATTTCGCCGTATTCCCGCTGCACAGCACCTCAGTCTTGATGCTGGGAGGGCGCCTCGTCGGCGACACCGCCGGAGTGTCTGTCTTTCAGTTTCACCGCGACAGGGTCGCAGGTAATCAAGGCGGGCAGTGGGCTTGGCCGTCCGATGCGTCAGAGCCAACCTCCGACAAGTATCGGCTGGAGACTCTCAGAGACTTCTCCGGTGAAGCCGAAGCATGTTTGCTGGTATCACTGACCTTCGACATCGCGCTTGACAGGCTACCTCCTGGGTGTGTCGAAGGCGGACAGTTGGTACTACCTGCGGTTAGAGTTTCGGCAGTCCCTTTTGGGTCCGACGTCATCAGGCACCCAAAGGACCTTGAGCTGTTTGGAGCGAAACTGGATGAAGCCATCCGGATTCTTCAGGACCAATGGAAGGTGCGACGTATCCATCTTTTTGTGGGAGCACCCGCGTCAGCCTGTTTCCGCGTAGGGCAGAAGATGCAAGCCCGCAACCAAGCTAACTATATCTGCTATGAGACCGACCGGGGCAGCGGAAGCCTGTTCATGCAGACTATTGAAATCTCATCGATGGAGGTCTCTGGCCCCAGTGGTGAGAAAGTTGCGCTTTGATTTTGGACTAAGGGAGCCTCTCAAATATGGCCACAACTAACGAGTACGCGAAACGCATCCTGGAAGCCCTTCAAGGCAGGAGCGAGCTGGGCCAGTGGGAGACTTTCATCGTCGAGATGCTCCAGAAATTGGAGCTTTCTCCAACGGAGCGTGCTCGCGCTACGAAGCACTATGAGGCTCTCGGTCGCCACGTGGCTGCCAAACTCGGCATGTCTAACACTGACGCGCACGTTTTTGTTCAAGGCTCCATGCGCACGCAGACGACAATCTCTCCCCGAGGAAACCAGAATTTCGATTTGGATGTCGTGGTGAAGTTGTCCGGACCGAAGGTTCAAGGCATTACCAACTCTGAAAAGTTCTTCCAGGACTTTGGCGCAGCACTTCAGGGAGTCCCGGCAGCCGGTGACCCCAAAGCCAAACGTCGTTGTTGGCGTCTCCCCTATCCTGGCGAGCCGTTTTACTTTGACGTAACGCCCGCTCTTCCTGGGAGTCTTTCTTTTGTGGCAACAGACCTACGGGTTCGAGACCCAGATACGCGATGGAGTCCGTCCAATCCGGAGGAGTTTGCCGATTGGTTCTGCACCATAGCGAACAAGCGGTTCGTATTCCATAGGGGGCTGAGAGAAGCAGTCGTCATGGACGATACGCGCGTCACCCCAATACCTGAGGCACCCGTTGGCATTGACGACATACTCCGCCGGGGCATTCAGCTTATAAAGTTGCATCGGGACAACTATTACTGGAGCCTTCCTCCAGAGCGTAAGGATGCTCAGCCTATTTCAGTCATCCTGGTTACGCTGGCTGGGCATGTGTATGACCGGATGGTGACTCAGGAACGGGGGGCGTACTCCTCACCAATCGAAGTACTTCTGGAGCTAGTGGACCGGATGCCTGCAGGCATCACCCAAGACTACAGGGGTTACCACGTCTTAAACCCGATGTTGGCCTCCGAGAACTTCGCCGACCGTTGGAATTCCGACGGGGGCCTTCGTGCTCGCGAGTTCAAGACGTGGCACAAGCAATTGTGTGGCGACCTCGAGGCTCTGTTCCAAGAACGGTACAGCGCGAAGAGCGAAAGTCGTATCCGTAGCGTATTCGGCCAATACGGCGTAGATGCTTGGAAGGCATCACTGCCAGGAGCCCTACAAGGACTGCTTGCTGTTGTCCCTGGTCAGCCACCGACCAACCCGACGAGTGTGCGGCCACAGGGTTCGAAAAACACGTTGGCATAAAGCGGCTCTGCATGGTTAAACCTTTTGCCGTCGCCGCTAAGGCCGTTGAGGCGTGGTTGAGCGGGGCGGGGGCGTCCTTTGTCGTCAGGGTCGAAGGCAGTACGAGCTCGTCAAAGCCGATGGCGTGGCAGTTCAAGGCCTTACATCCGAAGCTGCTGAACGATACGGTCAAGCTCTCGCTGCCTCGGGACTTCCCAGCGGCTCCGGCCCAAATCCATCTGCACAAGGACCATTGTTTGGTTCTTCCTCACGTGGAGGAAACAGGAAAGGTCTGCTTGGGCGTCGAGCCGGCCCCTGACGACTACGCAAATCCCGTTCAAGCCGTAGGTCGCGTACTGCATGCGTTCCAGCATTTCCTGACGCAGTGCGAGAATGACGACTGGATTGTTGAAGAGTTCAGGCGGGAGTGTTGGTCCTATTGGACTCGATTTTGCGATAAAGCAGCTATGTGCCGTGATGCGCGGCCGAGACCTCGGCAGTTGTATGTCGCAATTCAAGGATTGACCGAGGTTGGGGAAGGCTCCTTGGCGGTTTACTGCGTAGGCAAAGAACGCCAAAAAGTCAGAACCGCAGTCGCTTGTCCCGGTGATGTTGACCCACACGTGCTAGCGCGTCGACACGGGTTGTCATCTGGGCAACTGGTTCGCGGAAAAGCGTTGTTCGTCCCACTACCGGATGCTCAAGACTGGCGACCAGGGATTTGGCCGCAGAACATTGAGGGCCTCGATATGCTGGTTGGTCAGTTTTCGGGGAACACAATTTCTGTTCGCACTTGGTTGCAGCAGTTTGCCGGAAAGCCTGGGCAGCCTTACCTCGTGGTTTTTGTACAAGGACAGTTTGCCTATGGATACCAACTGTGCCCGCCGTTGGTGCAAGGGCTGTCGTCGCTGACCATTGAACCCCTAGCCGCAATTCGCTTGGACGCCGAGTGGTCCTTGACGCGAGGTTATGGAGTGCGCGCGTTTTCCGAGCGACAGGCCAAACGAGTTCTGGTTCTTGGTTGTGGCTCGTTGGGCAGTCCGATTATCGAGTTGATGGCTCGAGGCGGCATTGGCCACATCACCATCGTTGACCCCGACTTGTTTCTTCCAGAGAACTGCTCAAGGCATGTTCTGGGCTTGTCATCGGCCTATCGGAGTAAGGCTTCTCAGCTTGAGGAGCGCTTGACCCGAGAAGTTCCTGGCGTCTCAGTGGAGGGGATACAAGCGTTGGCGAGTTCATGGATAAGCGACCGAGTGACTCCTGGTATGTTTGACTTGGTGGTCGATTGCACAGGAGAAAGCTCGGTCAGAGCGTTGCTAGGTCAGTACCGATACAGGGCTTTCGAGGGCACTCCTATCGTCCACGTTTGGCTTGAGCCGTTCTGTTCGGCTGCGCATGTCGTGCTCGTAGGGCCTGTCAATGTCTGGCCGATAGAGGACCCTGCGGATGCCTTGGTTAATGCAGCAGAGTGGCCTGAATCGACAAAACATGAAATCCCCGCTTGCGGCGCAGGGTTCCATCCCTATGGGGTGGCCGATACTTGGCAAGCTGCTGGTTTTGCGACCGAGCGGATTCTGAGTGTTATCGACAGCGCGTCCACCACTTCGGAGATTTGGTCGTGGGTTCGGTCCAAGGCTTACTTCGATGCGCTGAACGTTGGCACGCTACCTAGGGAGATTGTCCCCAGGGAGGGTAGCGTGCATGACTCAAAGATGCTGACGCGGAATTTTGACGAAGTCTTGAACCATGGCTGACCAAGGACTTCGATTCTGTTTGCCTGGAGCGACGTGGAGTCTCGAGATACCTCAGCACTGCTTGGATATGTTCAAGAGCCAGGTGCAACGCGGATGGCTGAAGCGCGAGGTTGTCGGCCAGCTCTACGCCCGAGACCTCACCACAGAGGTGGTGAGAGTCGAAGCCGCGACCAAGCTCCCCGCGCAGTGGGCCACGTTTGCCGGTGTTGGTTTTGACTTAAAAGACGCGGAGATTGAACGCAAAGCGTTATTCGAGAATGGACTTCACTGTCTCGGGTTTTGGCATACGCATCCAGAACCCATCCCTCATCCGTCCAAAACTGACCTTCAGATGGCAGCCAACCATGCTCTGGCTTCCAAACATATCTTTACTGGACTGCTGTTCGTCATTGTTGGACAGGCACCTTTCCCACAGGGGCTAGGTGTCTGGCTTCATGACGGTCATCGAGCGCTTAAGGCGATATCCGAATAAGCCATCTTTGCTGCTTTGTCCACATTAACGAAGAGTCACTTCGCGGCACACCGAAATCAAGATTTGCATGTGCATTCCTTACATCGCTCAATCGGTTGAGTGAAGGGGACTTCGTTCGACCTTTTGTGCCGTCACGGATACCTGCCTCTGGGCTGCCGTGAGTTCGGCAACCACTGAACAGGCGGGCTAACTGAACACATGGTTCTGTGTCCGCGTGTTGCATGCCATTCGCATGGTTACTAAAATTTCTGCCTTGGTTACCGAAATATCGTGGGCGCGACACTAACAAACAGATACATCCCAACCACACAGACTACAGTTGACATAATACAGATTATGCGCTGTCCGAGAGCTCGAAAAAAAGGCCAAAAGGCCTTGATTTCGCTGACCGCGACCAAACTGTTCGCTCCGCTGTGGACCATAATCCTCTGGTTCCTACGCCGTTGTCAACACAACGGCTCCCGGCGTCACGCCTCGGAAACCGTCTGGACGTAAGGAACGATGGCGATGTTGGCGGGCGGAACGGGACTGACCCAGCGTTCCGGATAGCGAAGTACGACCGCAGCGAGTTTGCCCACGCGCTGTCCGCCGCGGCCGATCACTGCGTAATTCAGGATGTTCGAGTTCTCCGGGCCAACGACATTCCACCGCGCCCGAATCACCAGGCGCTGAACCGTCATTCCATCCGTTGCATCTTCGCAGCATTGGCTTGCGTAGTCGCGGAAGATCCTGGGCGTTACCAGTGCCATGCCTTCCTTCACGAAATGCACGGGCGCTCCGGCCTCGTTGTACTTGATGGCCCCGTCGGCAATGCCTTGTTGCAGCCAGGTCATGAACTGGATGGCCACCGGATCCGGCTCTGCGTCCGCTGCCATCTTGGGTGGCACCGCGAAAGCCTGCACTGGCGCACTTCCCATTCCGTTGGGCCGGCGCGTTCTACGCACCGGCACCGCCCCGGCGGCTGGCGCAGCCTCC
>APMI01043722.1_pt1 | contig 11221 bp, 7 predicted proteins | sample 667938 | NCBI WGS metagenome assembly APMI01 (sample SAMN01084076, study PRJNA167559) | wastewater metagenome | biome: Wastewater | place: Denmark: Ejby Moelle, Odense | collected 2011-11-28 | reverse complement strand
TTTTCCGGGGTCGGAATATGTCGTCTGCATAGGATTATACTAATACGGAGCCTGGGATATCATTTCCGGCTTGCGACCCCTTAAAATGCAAACCCTTCCGGAGTGTAAAACTCCGGAAGAGTTTATGTGTGTGCCCTGCATGAGCAGCGCACACCCACTCCAAAGCTTTGAGAAAGAATCAAAAATACAACATTAAAAAGCAAAGCCAAAAAGTGGGTGAATTTTTCCAGAGGGTGCAACTTAGCGAACTTAGCGAAGCGATCTCATGAGCGAAGCGAATAACAAAGCGATCTCATGAGCTCCTTTAAAAATTAGCAATAAGCGAATAACGAACCGCTGTATACGAGAACCGTACTTTATTGCGACAGCAATACCGGTGTGAGAGGTGCTCCCCACCGGCTAATCACTGGTGGGGCAGCCTACTCAATTATGGGCAGGCTTTCTTTTCAGTCAACCAAACATATTTTTCATAAACTTCGATATTTCCCTCCTTTGTCCAAATGAATTCAGTGTCGTTAAATTCTTGTTTGCGATATATAATCTTGACCGTTTTCATTTTTTCTTTTATTGGTAGTATGTAGTAACCGTCATTGTCAGATTTCGTCATTAATTTATTGCCTAAATATATTGAAACATTTTCTACCGGATTGTCCAAAGTGTCGCGCACATAACCAGTTAGTGCGAAACAGTTTTTGTATAAGTCTTTTTTGGGTAGAGTGTAAACAACATTAAAAAAGGCTGCGTATTCTTCTAATGGTTTTAGCCCAAAATTTTGTCTACGCTTATTTACATTTGGTTCATCTCGTATGGGGTAGAAAACGTTTATCCCTGACTTATTTGTGCCTAATTGTGAGCCAAACTTTTGGAATTTTCTAAGATGTAAGTTAGTTCGATCTTCAAGCAGGGCATAATCTGAAGGTTTTGCTCTGCCTGTTTTTGCTGCATCTTTCAGTTTATCAATATATTTCAATTCTGTTTCAATATCTGCATGTTGAATAACAAGAAATAACGTCCGACTTGCGGTATCTGAAATCTTATCCTTACCCAACCATCCATATTTGTCTAGAATTTCCGAAACAATAATCGTGTTGACAGAATCTGTCTTATTGATTACTTCCCATTGCTTATTGACTTCTTTTGACGAGTAGCCAAACTCTTTTTCTAAAGGTACAAGTTGCTGTCTTGGAATTTGGTCTTGATAATATATTTTCTCAAGAACCTTGGATAGACTGTCTAATGTCTTACGATCTTGTCCATAAATATTGGCTGCAATAGAAAATAAAAATAAACAGAAAATTATTCTCATGGTTGTTAAATTTTGGTTTAAGCTAGCCCATAACGTTACGACGCTATGGCAAGTGCGGGAATAAATTGTTGCTCAACAGTTAGCCAAAACAAATGTATGTAAAGATTTCAAATGTTTCAACATTTACACAACTTAGCGAAGAGACGCTCCCCGTCAGTATTTGCTGGCGGGGCCGTCTACTCAATTGTGGGAAGTTGTTTGTTTTCATTTCTAGTTCCTTGATTAATTTGAGGCTATTCTTATTTTTTTGATTTCAAATTCTCTGTTTTGATTTTAAATGCTTTCTTAAAAGCAAAATCAAAATTGTCAAGAGTAGGAAAGTATAAATGAACTCAAATGGATAAGTCAAATAAAACTTAATTACCGTACTTGTCGGTGTAATTTCAAATCTGTACTTATACGGTATTTTATATAGTAGTGAAGAAACGCAAATATAGGTTAAAAAGAAAATTACAATTTCTATCACTATATATTTCAAGTTGATCAAGATGCTTCTTGATAGTCTTGTAATATAAACTATTAGCAAAAAGCCTAAATTAAAAGCTCCAAAAATCGGTAATATTATTAAACTCGATGCAAAAGTAATTGAATCAGTTGGACTCATTGTCAGATTATACAGAAGTCCGAAAACAACTGTCAAAAAAAAAGCAATAATACTATTTCTTAAAGTTATGTTCATTCGTATTCTTTGTAGTCCAAATGAAATTGATTGACAATTTTCGGTTTTCTTACAATTACCCACAACAGATGACGCTATAGCAAAAGCGGGAATAAATTGCTGCTCAACTGTCTGCCATCACTACTTGTCCCGATTTATCGTGAACCTGTACCGATTTATCGGTAAATGTATGTAAAGATTCCAAATGTTTCAACGAACACAACTTATCCCGATGAAACGGGGCATACCCGTATTTGTTATAGCGTTTGTTGGCATTCGTTATTTCTTTAGTCTAGTTATACAGTATTTAAACATTTCAATTTGTTCCCTAATTTTATCAATTGAAAATTCATCAAATACAAAAAACAGCGTTAAACTGCCTCTAGATTTAATTGTATTCAAGTCAAAATATGCGATACTTAAATTTTCTAACCAAGTGCGAATTTTAAAGTCAAGAAAGTCTTTTAATTTATTGCTTTCGTTTGTGTCAATTAGAAATTTCTTGTCAAAATCTGGTTGTTCAATTTGTGTTTCTTTCGAGCCAAAGAATTTTCCTATTTTGTCTAAATAATCTTCATTGCTTATGCTAAAAGAAAAATCATTTTTTAGTGTCTCAAAAGAAAATTTTGTTGTCACATATTCACTAGTTTTAATTAGAATATTTTTACCTAGAAATGGAATTTTTACTTCGATACTGTACGAAACAGTTTCAATGTGGTCAATATTGTTTGGGTTAATTGCCTGATAAAATAGATTTCTGTTGTCGTTCTTTGTCGCTAATAATTTGAATTTTCCCCCAAACTCATCGGCGATTTTCTCCCAGTTTGAAATAACAAGATTTAATTCCTCAAGCGAAAATCTACTTCCTTCTCTCTTCATTTTTGTCTTTTTATAATGCATGCTTACGGCCGACAATATGACAAGTGCAGGACTAGATTGCACAACTTTTTCAAGCCAGCACAAATGTATTTAAAGTTCCCATACGTTTCAACGAACACGAAACTTAGCGAAGCGATCTCATGAGCGAAGCGAATAAACCCGCATTTGCTATGGCGTTTGTTACCAGCAGTATTTCTGGCTTATGATTTTCAATTCTGTCAACAATCCCACGTCAATCGATCTGGTCATTTCTAACTCTTACATTAATAGGTACTAACTTCGCCTAAACACACTATTTGATTCCCTTTTTTTTCATAGAGAAATAATACTTCTTTTGTCTCCTTGCTGACGAAATATCTTCCACCCCCACAATCTTTTATTCTGCCTTTTTGCTTAATTTGTACTTTCTGTACCCTATTTCCGTAAGAATCAAATATTAACACTTTGTTGGTTCTTGTTAGTATTCTTAAATCATCCCAGACCTGCCAATAATCTGGATGTTCGCCTGGAAAAATATCAATGCTCACGAAGTTCTTTGTGAATACTACAGTGTCATTTTCTAAGTTTTTTCTAATCAGCTTTTCAACTTCACGATGCAAGAATTCTTCAAATACATATGTAGTGTCAGTTTTATATTTAGAAAAAAGTGAGGTCGTGTCAGTATAACAGATCAAATTATTAAAATAGAATTTTATAACACCGCCCTTGGGCTCATAATCAAGCTTAATTGTCTGACTATAAGACAAAATGCAAAATAAATTCAGAACCAAAAATATTAACTTATTTTTCAAGTGTATATAGGTATTTGTTAGTTTCAAATATTGCTGGTAACGGCCGACAATATGGCAAGTGCGGGAATAAATTGTTGCTCAACTGTCAGCCAGCACAAATGTATGTAAAGATTCCGAATGTTTAAACGAACACGCAACTTAGCGAAGCGATCTCATGAGCGAAGCGAATAAACCCGCATTTGCTATAGCGTTTGTTAGCACGCGTTATTTCTTTCAAGCATATTTATTTTATAAAACTTTCTAACTTGTTATTATGATAAAATATCCTGATCTTTTTCATGTATTGAATCAATTTCTATTGACAATCCTTTGCTTGCAAGAAATCTCAGTAAATCTCTCCTATTAGTAAACGAGCGTAAAGGAAATGAAAATGATAAATTTTTGCTTATTGACGTTTTTTTAATCAACTTAATTGTGATAGCGGGTGGAGTGAATCTTGAGTAAGAACAAATATACTTAATGCTTGAGATTTCATGATAATTAAAACTAATTATCCTTCCTTTAAATCGAAAGAAATATTTGATTTCAAACCAACTATCATAAAAATAGCAACTGCTTACCCAATAATATAATAATAGATATATTATTGCTGGTAATAATATGATAATAGCACATTTGTATATTATATTTTCACTGAGTGACCATGTAGGATTAAATGTGGTGTATACAAAAATGCAAAATATTAATGGCACATCCATATTGATGCCACTTTTGAATAAAAATTCTTTGTTCGTTTCTGGCATTTTTATTCTTGATTTCTGGAATTTATTTGTGTTTTGTCTTATAATGCGTGCTAACTAATTTATACAACAAATATATACCACTTCTCCCGATATTTCACTCAGGCAAAAAGTAAAAATAAAAATTACCAAGACCCATAATCCCCGCTACCTCCTTTTGTCCTCCGGGCACAAACAAAAAACCTCTCCTGCACGGGCAGGAGAGGCCAGCAGGCATTCAGCATCATTTAATTGTTACACGGGCTGTAAAGCAACGTTAACCGAGGTTAATTCGCCATCATTTACATACACGGTAGTGGTTTGCGGTACATTACCCTCCTTGCTTACCCTCGCCCATCACACATCTCCCCATCGCCCATCTCCCCATCTCCCATCGCCCCATCACCCATCGCCCATCGCCCATCTCCCCATCGCCCGATCGCCCCATCGCCCATCACCCCCTCTCAATCACGCCGAATTCCTGCTCGCGTTAATATTTCCATACAACGACCGCTGTACTATTTTCTCGTAAATATCGAGGTATTCATCCCGAAGTGCGGTTTTCTGCAGCGCGTACTGCTGTATTACCAGCAGCGGCAACACTATATGTTCCCTGATATCGATCGAATTGCGGGTCACGGGTTCCTCTTCCATCAGTATGTTGTATCCCGAAATCTGCAAAACCATTTCTTTCGAAAGGGTATATTCATTAAATAAAATCTTCCAGAAATCCCTGAATATTTCATCCTGCGCAAAATAGGCTGTCAGCTTGAAATTGCTTTTCGAAAGCGACATCATGCTGTTAAGGATCAGCGCTTTAAAAAATGGAACCTTATGGAATAACTCCGTAAGCTGTTCCGACTTGCCTTCATCAACCAGGGTTTTAAGGGCAGTGCCTATGCCAAAAAAACCGGGAATATTTTGTTTGAGCTGGCTCCACGATCCCACAAAGGGGATGGCCCTGAGGTCCTTAAATTCGAGTTTTTTGTCGCTCCCGCGTTTGGCAGGCCTGCTGCCGATATTGGCCTGGTTATAGTACTTAAGCGTGCTTTTGTATTGAAGGTAAGGCAGGAAAAGTTCGTGGTTTTTAAGTTCGGTGTATTTCCTGAAGCTTATTTCCGACAACCTGTCGAGGAGTTGCCGCGATTGGTCGCTTATTTGGTTTTGGTTCGCAAAATACTTATTCGAGAGCCCGGCCGTTAAAAGTTGCTCGCAGTTGTGTATAAAATGGTCTTTTGTGCCGTAGGTGCTGGTGATGGTTTGTCCCTGTATGGTGAGTTGTATTTCGTGGTTGGCGATACGCGGGCTTTGCGCGGCATAAAAACGGTGTGTTTTCCCGCCCCCGCGTGCCGGCGGACCACCCCGCCCATCGAAGAATATGGCCCTGATGCCATACTGCTCACAAACCTCCGAAAGCATTTCCTTGGTCTTGAAAATAGACCAGTTCGCCATCAGGAAACCTCCATCCTTTGTGCCATCCGAAAAACCAAGCATCATGGTTTGTGTTTTGCCCCTGCGTTCCAGGTGTGCAAAATATTCAGGGATATTAAAAAGTTCCTGCATAATGAATGAGGCATTTTTCATGCCTTCCATCGATTCGAAAAGCGGGATGATATCGAATGTTAAACCATCTGTTTCCCAGCCGCACCACCTGAACAATGCAAAAACAAACAGCACCGAGTAAATATCTTCCGAGTTGCTGATTACATAGCGGTTACAACCTTCTTCGCCGTTTTTCTCCTGTATCTGCTTGAGCTGGGCAATATTTATAATGGTGTCCTTGATCAGTGCATCGGGGTAAAGGTCGGGATGGATAAGTATGTTCGTGTGCAACAGTATTTCAACCAGCTGTTTTTCGGGGAGTTCGGCCAGGCTTTGTTTAATGTAACCTGCCTTTATCAGGATTTCCTGCACCGTGCGCTGGTGTATGTCGTGGTTCTGCCTGATATCGAGGGCTGCAAAATGAGTTTTAAAAATATGTATTTTATCAATCAGGCTATCCAACTCACCCAGGTATATGCTGTTGTAATTCTCAATCAGCGCTTTCTTCACTTTCAGCAGCGGGTTTACCAGGTCACTGTAGCTTATGGTTTTCCCGGCATCGTACATGGTCGGGTAAATGTCGGCCTGCACCCCGGCAAGGATTTCTTCAGTTTCGCGAAATGTTAACTTTCGCCTCAGGGCTTTAATATCGGCGTAGTAACATTTCATCAGGTTCATGCGCAGTTCGTCAGCCACCTGCATGGTGGTTTCGGCGGTTACAAAAGGGTTGCCGTCCCTGTCGCCTCCCGGCCAGAAACCGAGTTTTATAATGTTGTAATTATCGAACCGGCTGTTGCGGATATCTTTTTTGATGTTCGAAAACAATTCGCCCACAGCCTTATAGTAAATATTACGCAGGAAATAGATGATGTTGCGGGCTTCGTCAGAAGGCGTTGGCTTTTTTGTGTTGATCAGCGAAGTAAGCCCGAGTTGCTGCAGCGTAATATCAATGGTATTGATATCATTTTCAGTAATCAGCGACCTCAGTTTACTGATTATATCAAGCACCTGGGGCGGGTAAAACTGGGTTGGGTGGGCCGTAAAAACCAGCCGGGTGCCGAAGTGCGAGAGTTTTTGCGAGATATTTTCTCCTGTATTTTTACCATCAACCATAATAAAGAAGTCCTTCAGGGTCACATGGGTGGCATATTTTTCAAGTTCATTGAAAGCGGCATCTTCCACGCTGTCGAACAACACAATTTGTCGTTCAACATACTGGATCACCCTGAACAGAAAGTCAATTTTTTCGTCCTCGCTTACCAGGGAGGTATGCATCCTGAAAAAGGAATCCATAATCTGCCCCGGATCGTTACCCGCCTCAAGCCCTTTTTCACAAACATGATGCAGCAAAGGCAAAAGCATGCCCACATTGCTGATACCCTGGAAAGGCAGGTTCAGGAACAGGCTGTTGTAAATATTAAATTTGTTTCTTACTGATTTATCAAATTCCTGGATTCGGGTGGGCTCATTCATAGGTTATTGATGCTGTTTTAAGTTTTTAGTAATATGCCGGGTGGTATCATTTGCTGGCCCAAATTGCTTTCAGCTGCCGAAAAATTCAGAAGCCTTGTAAGACCGGCTCCTGAACTTCCTGATTCATAAATTATAAACTAATCAAGCTGACGATTGTTTTGCCCAAATGGGATTACTTCATTTAAAAACAATCATTGCTTTTCGGTACAAATTTGCAGAAAACTAGGAAGGTCACTATATGTAACGTCCCTACGGGACTATTAAGTTATCTGTGTTTTTCTCTCTACCTACATTTTGTCCCTACGGGACAGCCCCGTTAGGGGCTTAATATTGGGAGAATTAGAATCACCCCGCTGCAGCAAAGTCCCGTCAGGGACGCTATGTGTTTTTACCGAATAACAATGTTTCGGGTAAATGGTATTACTTCTTTTATGAACAATTAAAAATAAGAGCCAAATTTTCAGTTTCTTTGCGCCCAACATGTCGCTAAGTATTTCATCATTAAACTCAGGAAGCAACGGGAATTGCTATTATATAGGAAATGAGCACGAAGCTGTGCTTGTCGATGCCGGGTTATCGTGTCGCGAAACCGAAATCCGGCTTAACCGTTCGGGTTTATCCATCAAAAAGGTTAAAGCTGTATTTATCACCCACGAGCACCTCGATCATACCCGGGGCGCATCGGCCATTGCCCGGAAGCATCAGATCCCGGTTTATATTTCGGCTCATACCTACAATCACAGCATGTGGAAACTTAATGATGATCTCGTGAAGCATTTTGAACCTTACCAGGAGGTTGTTATCGGTGAGCTCAGTATCAATCCCTTTCCCAAGCTGCACGATGCCTCTGAGCCCTTCAGTTTCACCGTGAGCGGCAATGGAATTACAATTGGAGTGATGACTGACATTGGTTCAGCCTGCGAGCATGTAATCCGCAATTTCAGTAAATGCCATGCCGCTTTTCTCGAGGCAAACTACGATGAGGAAATGCTCGAAAACGGTTCGTACCCGGTTTACCTGAAAGCACGCATTAAAAGTGATCGCGGTCATTTATCCAATCACCAGTCGCTTGAGCTTTTTATGAAACACAGGCCTGCTTTTATGAGCCATGTTTTGCTGTCGCACCTGTCGCAGGACAATAATAACCCGCAGCTCGTCGAAAAGCTTTTTAAAAAACACGCCGGTAATATGCATGTTTCAATAGCATCGCGGCACCGGGAGTCGCCGGTGTTTCGGATCACCGGAGATTTTTTACAAACTGAGATTTTATCGCACGCCCTACCTGCTGCCAACTATAAGCAGGCGAAGTTATTCTGATTGCTGCTATAGGCTCTTTTTTGTTGCTGTGTATTCATGCCCGACAAAAGCGGGGCTACTCACATGCCTGCGCACATACCTCCACCTAAGAACCGCTGGCGCATTTTTATAAGGCCGGTCCCTTCCATGGAATCTTTTTCTTATTACAACATTTGGGTAAATTGATTTCACCTCATAGCATGATTTTGCGCATTCAGGGACCGACATTATAAAATTTCAGTAGTAGTTCGAGTTGGATTTTTTGAGCGCGGGGCATTTCAAGCAATGCAGAAGTGAGCCATGAGGGATTTTACTCAGCTCCGGAAATCATTCCTGATGGCGAACGGCTTGCGTTGCGTGGCAAAAATCCGACGTAGAAATACACTGAAATTTTATAAAGTCTTGATCTTTTGTTTCTTTTGGATCAAGCCAAAAGAAAGCCAGAGCCACTTTTGTTCTTATTGTTTCGAGCCATAAGTTGTGACGCCCCATGCTGAGCCGGCACCAACTTACGGGAAGGCAACGTTATTCTGAAACCCGGACCTCGCTGGTATTCCTATCTTTTGATTTTCTGTAATCAGATCACTCAATTTTGGATTGAAAGGGAGATGCCTGTTATCCATAAAATTTTACATAAAAAAACCACCCGGTTAAAGGTGGTTTTTCCTGTTTAAAATTAACTCTCTCTAATTGAAAGACTATTATAGAACGCCCTGGTCGAGCATAGCGTTGGCCACTTTGAGGAAGCCGGCTATGTTGGCGCCTTTTACGTAGTTAACATATCCATCAGGTTCGGTTCCGTATTTAACACAAGCTGTATGGATATTTTTCATGATCTGGTGCAGTTTCTGATCAACTTCTTCTGCAGTCCAGTTCAGTTTCATGGAGTTCTGGCTCATTTCGAGACCCGAAGTAGCAACACCACCGGCGTTGGCAGCTTTACCAGGAGCGAACATAATTTTGTTTTCCTGGATAATTTCGATAGCTTCAGGAGTTGAAGGCATATTAGCACCTTCGCAAACGCAGATACATCCGTTTTTCACCAGGGTAAGTGCATCTTCTTTACCCAGTTCGTTTTGGGTTGCGCAAGGCAATGCGATATCGCATTTTACTTCCCATGGACGTTTACCCTGAACAAACTGTGCATTCGGGAACTCGTAAGTATAAGGTTTTACGATATCCTGGTTCGAAGCACGGAGTTCGAGCATGTAATTGATTTTTTCGCCACTGATTCCGTCGGGATCGTAAACATAACCATCGGGACCCGAAATGGTTACTACTTTACCACCGAGTTCGGTTACTTTTGTAACAGCGCCCCAGGCAACATTACCGAATCCAGAAACACAAACAGTTTTACCTTTGAAATCAGTTCCTTTGGTTTTCAGCATTTCCTGGGCGAAATATACATTTCCGAAACCTGTAGCTTCCGGACGAACAAGGCTGCCACCCCAGTTGAGGCCTTTACCTGTAAGAACGCCTGAATGCTCGCGGGCTAATTTTTTGTACATTCCATAAAGGAAACCGATTTCGCGGCCGCCAACTCCTATATCACCTGCAGGAACGTCGGTTTCTGGACCAATAAGCCGCCATAGTTCGAGCATGTACGACTGGCAGAAACGCATAACTTCTGCATTCGATTTTCCTTTGGGATCGAAATCGGATCCACCTTTTGCACCACCCATCGGAAGTGAAGTAAGGCTGTTTTTGAAAATCTGCTCAAAGCCGAGGAATTTCAGAATGCTGAGGTTTACCGAAGGGTGGAAACGAAGCCCGCCTTTGTATGGTCCTATAGCATTGTTGAACTGAACACGGTATGCAAGGTTAACATGAACCTTTCCATGGTCGTCAACCCAAGGCACTTTAATGGTAAGAATACGGTCAGGTTCAACCAGGCGGTCGATAATACCTGCTGCCTCAAACTGAGGATTTTCGTTGTAAACTTGTTCGATTGATTCTAATACTTCACGAACAGCTTGTAAGTACTCAACTTCACCCGGATGTTTTTTCTCCAGGTTGGTCATGATTTTTTCAACTTCCATCACAAAGGAATTTAGGTTAAATAATTATATTTTAGTCTCAAAAATGTTTGCTTGAAAACCGTGCAAATGTATTTATTTAAGTAAATCACTGAAGTTTTTTTTAATATTTTTTTTCATTCCAAACAAGCAGCGGTTTATCCGCTGCAGAGCTTGTCGTTATTGACTTATAGATATTCTGTTATTTGTTCAGGATGTGAAATTTTAATGCTTTATGGATTTTTAACAATAATTTTTTCGCTTCAGGCGCTGAGCCGCGAACTTTATTTGAATTTTCCCTGCATCCGTAATCTGGTTTTTGATGAAACTTTTTGTACAGGAATCGATTAGTTTAAAATATTACTGGCCCCGATAAATGAACTTTCAGGTTAGCCGGCACAATAATTATTGGTTTGTGCGCTGGTTTATGCTTTCTCCAGTTGCGATTTCAGATTGTTAAGCCCGATCTGCAGATCGTTGCCAATCATTTTCTCCATATTCATAAAAAGCAGCATCAGGTTCATCGGGTATTTCATGCCTGC
>APMI01006692.1_pt1 | contig 11222 bp, 10 predicted proteins | sample 667938 | NCBI WGS metagenome assembly APMI01 (sample SAMN01084076, study PRJNA167559) | wastewater metagenome | biome: Wastewater | place: Denmark: Ejby Moelle, Odense | collected 2011-11-28 | reverse complement strand
CTCGATCCCGGCCATAAGCCCGGCCGCGCCCGCCCCCAGAACTGCAACATCCACCCGATCCATATGGCCCGCATAGCCGTTGCAACCGGCCCCGTCCATCGCCCGATTTTTTCGCCGAATGCCTCTTGCACCGCGCAATCGCCTTCGCTAAACACCGCCGCACGGTTGGGGCGTAGCCAAGTGGTAAGGCAGCGGTTTTTGGTACCGCCATTCCTAGGTTCGATCCCTAGCGCCCCAGCCAAACTTCCTTACAGCACGAAAAGTCCGGTACGCCAAAGGCTTGGCCATTCGTTCGCCATGGCTTGACCTTGCAACCCTTTGCCGGTCATCACTGGGTCATGACCCTGCGCCAGATACTTGCCGCCCTGTTTCGCCCTTTCCGCGCCACGCCTCAGGTAGAGGCGCGCGTCGCCTTGCGCGAGGATATCGCAGGCGGTGCCGCTGGCGAGAAAGAGGCGCGCGACCGCCTGCTTGGCGCGCTGGACCTGTCGGACCGCACCGTGGACGAGATCATGCGCCACCGGCGCGACATCGTGATGGTCGATGCCGATGCCCCGCCCGAAACCATTCTGCGCCAGGTGATGACCGCGCCGCATTCGCGCCTGCCCGTCTTTCGCGGCGATGGCGAAAACATTCTGGGCGTGATTCACGCCAAGGACTTGTGGCGCGAAACCGACCGGCTGATGCGGGAGGAAGGCAGCCTACAGGGGCTTGATCTGCTCAAAGTGGCGATGAAGCCCTATTTCATCCCCGAAACCACCAGCCTTGACGACCAGATGCGCGCCTTTCTGAAGCGGCGCACCCCCTTTGCGCTGGTAGTCGATGAATATGGCGCCCTGCGCGGCCTGATCACCCTGGAGGATATTCTGGAAGAGATCGTCGGCGACATCACCGACGAGTTCGACGTGGTAACGCGAAACGGTGGGCTGAAACCGGATGAGACCGGCGGCTGGCAGGTGGACGGCGCCATGACGATCCGCGACCTGAATCGCGCGATGGACTGGGCGCTGCCCGATGACGAGGCCAACACCATCGCCGGCCTTGTGATCCACGAAGCGCAGATGATTCCCGTCGAAGGCCAGGCCTTCAGCTTTCACGGCTTTCGGTTCGAGGTGCTGGCCCGGCGCGAGAACCGGATCACGCGGCTGCGGATCCGGCCCCTGGTCTGATCAGTACCCCGATTTTCTGATCAGCGTTTGCCGAAGATCGACCCCAGAATCCCCCGCACCACCGCCTGCCCCGTCTTTGTACCCAACTGGCGGACGAAACTTTTCGCAAAAGCCTCACCCATCGAATCCGACCGGCGGGCAGCGGGGCGGCTGGCGGGCTTGCTGTCAGCGCCGCCATCATAACGGCGGGCGCGGGCGAACTCTTTGTCTTCTTCGGCCTTGCGGGCATCGGCCTGCTGCTGCGCCGTGGCTTCTTGCGCGGCCTTGTCGGCCCTTGCGCGCAGCCGCTCATAGGCACTGTCGCGGTCGATAGGCGTGTTGTACTTTTGTCCCATCGGCGAGGCCGCGATCAGTTGCGCCCGCACAGCGGCATCCACCGGCCCCAACTGGCTGCGCGGCGGGCGCACCAGCGTGCGCTCGGCCATGCCGGGAATGCCCTTGGCCTCCAGAAACGAGGTCACAGCCTCACCCGTGCCCACATCGCGAATGGCATCCTCGATCTGAAAGCGCGGGTTGGGGCGATAGGTCTCTGCCGCCAGCTTCAGGTCTTTCTGGTCCTTGGCGGTAAAGGCGCGCAAGGCGTGCTGCACCCGGTTGCCCAACTGGCTAAGGATCACATCGGGCACGTCGGCCGGGTTCTGGGTGATGAAATACACCCCCACGCCCTTGGACCGGATCAGCCGGGCGACCTGTTCCACCTTGGAAATCAGGGCCTTGGGTGCATCGGTGAACAGAAGATGCGCTTCATCGAAAAAGAACACCAGCTTGGGCTTGTCGGGGTCACCGACCTCGGGCAGCGTTTCGAACAGTTCGGACAACAGCCACAACAGGAAGGTGGCGTAAAGCCGGGGCGAGTTCATCAGCTTGTCGGCGGCAAGAATGTTGACCATGCCCTTGCCCGTGCCATCAACCCGCATCAGGTCCATCAGGTCCAGCGCCGGTTCGCCGAACATCTCGGTCGCGCCTTCGTTCTCCAGCACCAGAAGGCGCCGCTGGATCGCGCCGACCGAAGTGGTAGAGACAAGGCCATATCGCGCCGAAATCTCGGTATCATGCTCGGCGATAAAGGTCAGAAGGGCCTGAAGGTCTTTCAGATCCAGCAGCGGCAATTGTCCTTCATCGGCCAGGCGGAAGGCGACGTTCAGCACCCCTTCCTGCGGCTCGCTCAATTCCAGCATCCGCGACAACAGCAAGGGGCCCATATCGGCCACGGTCGCCCGGATCGGGTGCCCCTGCTGGCCATAAAGATCCCAGAACGTCACCGGGCTGGCCCCATATTCCAGCGTATAGCCAATGGTCTGAGCGCGCTTGAGAAAGGCGTCATGCAGCTTGCCGGATTCGGAACCCGCCACCGCGATTCCCGACAGATCGCCCTTCACGTCGGCGGCAAAGACCGGAACGCCCTCGTTCGAGAAGCCCTCGGCCAGAACCTGAAGCGTCACCGTCTTGCCGGTGCCGGTCGCCCCGGCCACCAGCCCATGGCGGTTGCCGTATTTCAACAGCAGGTTCTGCGCGACGCCATACTGTTCCCCGCCACCGCCGACAAAAATCGTCTCACCCATTCCAGCACCTCCGGGGGCATTCGCTCGCAAGCATTTGTTGCAGGCACGATACGAGGGCGTGCTGCGTGGGCACAATACATTCTTAACCCATTTCTGCCAGTCTGTGCCTGTCGGGGTTTCGGGTTTTCCCCGACGGTTTTCCTCCCTGTCAGACTGGCCGCGCCCGTTAAAGGCGCGGCCCTTTTCATGTTTTTCGCACGGGCACGTCGCACGGGCACGGGTGCAAGAATCCCTGTTGACGGCCTTGTGAAAGCACCGTAGCGTCTGGCCCATAAAGTCGGCCAGTCCGACAGGGAGCAAAAAGCAATTGCAGAAGGGCCAGCCACGCTGGCCCTTTTCAATTTCTGGCATCCGTCTTTCGGCACCTGTCAATCCAGAATGGCAACATGCCGCGCAAACCTGCGTTACAGTGGAAATTTCGGACCTGACTTGGGGGGCGCACCGTGCTATGGCAGCGCCGGTTCAACAAGAAAGTGACAGAAATGTCGTCCTATTTCCTTCCCCGCACACTGGCCCTGGCCGTTGGTTTTGGCCTGGCTCTGTCCGGCACCGCCGCTTTTGCGCAAGAGACCGCAGCCCCCGCCCCGGCAGAAGCTGCCCCTGGCGCAGATCTCAGCATTGGCACCACCCCCGGCGCCCCCAAGCTGAAAGAGGAAAAGGATGCCCAGCCTGGCGAGCTGTATCTGGGTGGCACGTTCGAGCAGTGGGAGCTGCGCTGCGTCAAGTCCAAGGACGGCTCTGATCCGTGCGAGCTTTACCAGCTTCTGAAGGATCAAAAGGGCAATGCCGTGGCCGAAATCAGCATGTTCCCGCTGCCTCCGGGCGGCAAGGCTGCTGCCGGGGCAACCGTGATCGTGCCCTTGGAAACCCTGCTGACCGCCAACCTGACCCTGGCGATCGACACGGCCCAGCCCAAGGTTTACCCCTTCACCGTCTGCGGTTCGGTGGGCTGCGTGGCGCGCGTCGGCTTTACCCCTGACGAAGTGGCGCAGTTCAAGAAGGGCGCCAAGGCGACGCTGACCATCGTGCCGTTCGCCGCCCCCGACCAGAAGGTCAACCTGGATATCTCGCTCAAGGGCTTCACCGCCGGGATCGAGACCATCAAGGTTCCCGAAAAGCCCGCAGGCAACTGATTTTCGCCAGAGATTACGAAAACCCCGCGCACCTTGCGCGGGGTTTTTTCATGCCCGTCGCAGCGCCAGAACCGCGTTCAGCCCGCCAAAGGCAAAGGCGTTCGACAGCGCCACATTCACCTGTGCCTGCCGCGCCACGTTTGGCACCACATCCAGCGGGCAATCGGGGTCCGGTTCTTGCCAGCCGACCGTCGGGGCCACCACGCCCTGACGCAGCGCCATCAGGCAGGCCAGCAGTTCCACCGCCCCGGTGCCGCCAATCAGATGGCCGTGCATGGATTTGGTCGAAGAGACCATCAGCCGCCCGGCGTGATCGCCGAACACCTGCGCAATGGCCGCGCATTCGCTGCGGTCATTGGCAAGGGTGCCGGTGCCATGCGCATTGATGTAATCCACCTGATCGGGCCGCAGGCCGGCATCGGCCAATGCCCCCGCCATCGCCCGCCTTGCGCCTTCAGCAGAAGGCACCACGATGTCAGACGCGTCCGACGTCATCGCAAAACCCGTCACCTCGGCCAGAATCTCGGCCCCGCGCGCCTTGGCGTGATCCCAGTCTTCAAAGACAAAGATCGCGGCCCCCTCGCCCTGCACCATGCCGCTGCGATTGGCCGAAAACGGGCGGCATGCCTCGCGCGACATCACGCGCAACCCCTCCCACGCCTTGATGCCGCCAAAGACCAGCATCGCCTCGGCTCCGCCCGCCAGCATCACCGGGGCCGCGCCCGACCGCACCATCTGGAACGCCAGCCCCATCGCGTGGTTCGATGAGGCGCAGGCGGTGGCCACGCTGAACACCGGCCCCGTCAGGCCGAACTCCATCGAGATATGGCTGGCGGCCGCATTCATCATCAGGCGCGGCACGGTGAAGGGGTGAACCCGCGATTTGCGCTCTTCGTAAACCGCGCGATAGCTGTCGTCCTGCGTGATCAGCCCGCCGCCCGCCGTGCCTGTCACCACCCCGGTGCGGGGGCCAAGCTGGGCCAGATCAAGCCCGGCCTGCGCCACGGCCTGCCGGGCTGCCAGCAGCGCGAACTGGGAAAAGCGGTCCAGCAGCCCCAGTTGGGTCTTGTCGAAATGATCTTCGGGGCAAAACCCCTGCACCTGCGCCCCGATCTGCACCGCCAGCCGGTCGCGGTCGGGCACATCAAGGGGGCCAATGGCGCAACGCCCTTCGGCCATGGCGGCAAAGGTGCTGGCCACATCCGCGCCCAGCGGGTTGACGGTGCCCGCCCCGGTGATGGCAACGCGCTTCATTTCGCCGCGATCAACCCTTCGGCCGCCGCAACGATGGCCCCGACAGAAGAGATGTCAAAGCCGCTCTTCTCCGGCTCGTTCGCATTGAACGGCACCGAGATGTCAAACGCCTCTTCAATGGCAAAAATCGACTCGACCAGCCCCAGACTGTCGATACCCAGGCTTTCCAGCGTCGAGTCCATCCGCACGTCAGAAGGGTCAAGCACCGCCTGTTCGGCGATGATGGCGATGACCTTTTCGGCAACTGTTCCGCTCATGCGCATTCTCCTGTCGGCTGGTCATTACGCTGGTGAGTGTGACGGTTCAGTCACCGGAAGATGACGACCCGACGATCTTTTCGATCTCGCTGACCCGTGCGGCCAGCCGGGGCAGACGGCGCAGCGCCTTTTGCATCTCGACATGCGCCTCCATCTTGACCGCCGGATAACCCAGCAGCACCCGGCCCGCCGGTGCATTGGTAAAAATCTTGGTGCCGCCGCCCGCGATCACATCATCGCCGACAAAGATATTGTCGTTCACGCCGCATTGGCCCGCCAGCACCACCCGGCTGCCGATGCGCGATGACCCGGCAATGCCGACCTGACCGCAGATCAGGCTGTCCTCACCGATCTGGACGTTGTGGCCAACATGCACCTGATTATCCAGCTTGGTGCCCCTGCCAATCGTCGTGTCGCGGATCGTGCCCCGGTCAATCGTGCAATTCGCGCCAATTTCCACATCATCACCAATTGCAACCGCCCCCAAAGAATGAATGCGAGCCCAGCTTTGTTGGTGAATTTCTCCGCGTTTTCCAAGGGTTTCACGGATTTCTTCAACCCCGGACTTTTCGGGCGTCACAAAGGAAAACCCGTCAGCACCAATCACCGCGCCCGGCTGGCAGATGAACCTGTCGCCAACCGTGATCCGCGCCCCGATCCGTGCGCCCTGACAGATCAGCGCATCATCGCCAATCCGCGCGCCTTCTGCGATCGAGACATGCGACGCAATGCGCGCCCGCGCCCCGATGACAGCCCCCGCGCCAATGGTCACGAAGGGGCCGATGGCGGCACCCTCACCAATCCGCGCCGAGGGCTCGATCACGCTCATCGCGTGGATACCCGGCGCAATCTGCGGTCCGGGGTCAAGCATTCTGGAAAGACCCGCCATGGCCAACCGCCCGCGCGGGGCAAAAATCGCGGCCTTCAGGCCCATGCCCTGCCAATCGGCCCCCGGCCACAGCATGGCCACCTGTGCCTGCCCCTTGGCCAGACCGGGCGCATATTTCGGGTCCATCGCCAGGGCCAACGCCATAGGCCCTGCTGCGGCAGGCTCTGACGCATGGGTCACAGTCAGGGTCAGGTCACCGGCGGCTTCGGCCCCGATGGCTTGGGCAATTTCGGCAACGCTGTGCGCCATGGTCTCTCTCCGTTTATCGGGAAAGACTTAGCCCTGAACCTGCGGCAAAACCACCCCGGCCTCGTCCAGAGCCCGGAAAATCGCCGCGTCACGGCCATAGATGTCATTGCGATAACCGATGGTGCCGCGCGAGGTGGGCCAGGCGGTGAAATAGACCAGATGCACCGGCACCTTCACGTCAAGCCGCACGACGGATTCACGCCCGCCATCCAACTCATGCCGGAACAGCCCTTTGGGATCGGCGGATTGCCGGGCCAAAAGCGCATAGGCGAAATCGAACGGGTCGCCCAGCCGGATGCAGCCGTGCGAATAGGCGCGCACCTCATTGGCGAACAGGTTTTTCGACGGCGTATCATGCAGATAGATGTTGTACTGATTGGGGAACATGAACTTCACCAACCCCAGCGCATTGCCATCTGACGGCGGCTGGCGCATCGAAAACGGGAAAGAGCTGGCCGAATAGGCCGCGAAATTCACCGCCCCCCGCGGCACGACGCGGCCCGAACGGTCCACCACCTGAATATGGCTGACCGCGTTCGGATTCTTCTGCAAAAGCGGCAGGTATTCCTTGACGATGATCGAGCGCGGCACCCCCCAGGACGGGTTCACCACCATATATTCCATCTCGTCCGAAAACTCTGGCGTGCGGGTGTCGGCCGAATTCTTGCCGATCACGGCGCGAGTCTGGAAGGTTACTGCGCCGCCATCCATGATCTTGGCGGTAAAGTCGGGCTGGTTCACCCAGACATACCGGTCACCGCGCGGGGCATCCCCCATCCAGCGCAGCCGCTCCATTGCCACTGTGACCGCCTTCAGCCGCTCTTCTGGCGGGGTGTTCAGCGCGGCCAGAGTGCTGTCGCCCACCACCCCATCGGGCGTGATACCATTGTCAGCCTGATAGCGTTGCACCGCGCGCACCATCGCCCGGTCGAAGGTGCCGCTGGCCGAATGCGGCAGATAGCCAAGCGCGACCAGCCTGTCACGCAACGCCACGGCCTTGGGGCCGCCGGCACCGGGCGACAGTTCGCCAGGCACCTCGTCTCCCCAGCCACCAGAGGCGATAACCCCCTCCAGTCGCAGCCTTTCTTTCAAAAGCCGCGCATATTCCGGGGCCGAAGGCGGCAGCGCCCGGAAAAAGCCCCAAGGATCGCCCGCCGCAAAAGCGGTCAGCAAGGCGCCTGCCTCTGGCCGGGCGATGTCGCGCACAATGGTCTTGTCCAGCTTCTTGGGGGCGATCACGCCAGCCTTCAGGTCACCGGCAAAGGTGACAAAGGCGCGGCTCATCGCAACCTCCAGCCGGCCACGGTCGCCTTCGGTCACGGCATCGCGGAACGCCGCAACCAACGCATCGCGGCCATAGCGCGCAGGCGGCAGGCCCTGCTCGTCGGCGCTGTCCAGCGCGGTCAGAAACGCCTCGCGCCGGGGCGCATCCTCCGGGCCGGTCCACAGCGGCTGATAGCCACGCGCCAGATAAAAGGCGGCGATTCCTGCCGCGTCTTCGCCCTTGGTGTTCGCCGCCTCGGCCACAGAGTTGATGAAGGCGGTGGGTAACCCCTGCCCCTGCGCGCTTACCGTCAGCGCAAGGCCCATGGCAGCCGTCAGCAAGGCCTGGCGAAAGGTTTGACGCAAATGCAGCTTGAGAATCGTCACGGGCGGACCTTCAAGATCGATATGGCAGTATTGCAGCCAGTTTCGACCATATTTTCCAAGGAGTAAACCGCTCCCCGTCCGATCTTTTGCATCCTGCGGCCAAGCCGCCGCCATGCCGGGCAAAACGGGCGGTGCGGAATTCCCCACCTTGCGCAACCCATATTCAGCAATTTTTTGCCTATTGCCGCCAGACTGAGTCGCAGAGGCGTTTCTGCACTTTGGTCCGGCAACAATCCGTGCCATACAGTTCCTGCTTGTGGGACAAGTGCTAAATCGCCGGGTACAGGCGGTCAAAGACCAGCGATGGGACAGGCAAGAATGGCTATGGCGGACAATCCGGGTTTTACCCGGCGGGGACTTCTGGGTATTTTCGCGGCAACGGCCGTGGTTGCGGCGCCCACTTACAGCAAGGCCTTCGGGTTGCTGCGCGGGGCGGGTGATGTACGCCGGATCAGCATGTATTCAGGCAGAACCGGGGAATCCATCGACACGATCTACTGGATCGAAGGCGAGTACATTCCAGAAGTTGTCAAGGAAATCAATCACTTCATGCGTGACTGGCGCACGGACGACATCAAGAAGATGGACCCGCGCAACTTTGACGTGATGGCTGCGGCCCATCGCCTGATGGATACGGATGAGCCCTATATGCTGCTGTCCGGTTATCGCAGCCCGGCGACCAATGCGATGCTTCGGTCCCACTCCAAGGGGGTTGCGCGCAACTCGTTGCACATGAAGGGCCAGGCGGCGGACCTGCGGCTGAAATCGCGCAGCGTTGGCCAGATGGCGCGCGCGGCCAAGGCCTGTGCGGCTGGCGGTGTGGGCACCTATCCGCGCTCCGACTTCGTACATATGGATTGTGGCCCGCTGCGCACCTGGGGCGGCTAAAGTCTGGTCAAGTCAATATAAGTTGATCTGAAAGCGGCGCCCTTTTGGGCGCCTTTCTTTATCCTGCGGGTTGGCCGATGTCATTCCTCGTCGGGATTGACGGGCACACCCGCCCGCCCCCGGAACCCCTGAGCCACGACGAACTTTTCCGAACTGTCCGACCGGCTGGCGGGCGGCTTCACATTTGCCACCTTGCGGAAACTTTTCTTCAGCAGGGTCTGCATTTCAATCTCGGCCCCGCCGGCCAGAACCTTGGCAACAAAGGTGCCGCCGTCTTCCAGCACGTCAAAGGCAAATTCCAGCGCGGCTTCGATCAGCGCGATGATCCGCAAATGGTCGGTGCCCTTGTGGCCCGAGGCCGCCGCCGCCATGTCGCTCATAACCACATCGGCCTTGCCACCCAGCCATTCTTTCACCTTGGCATCCGCATCTTCCGACAGGAAATCGAGCTGATGCAGCTCTGCCCCCGGAATCGCCTCAACCTCTTGCAGATCGACGCCCAGCACGGTGCCCACTGGCTTTTTCGGGTTCTGCGCCAGTGCGTTCACTCGAACCACCGCCACCTGGCACCAGCCGCCCGGCGCGCAGCCAAGGTCAACCACCCGCGCGCCCGGTTTCAGGAACCCGTATTTATCATCCAGCTCCAGAATCTTGTAGGCCGCCCGGCCGCGATAGCCTTCGCGCTTGGCGCGCTGGACATAAGGGTCGTTCAACTGGCGTTCCAGCCACAGGGTTGACGACAGCTTGCGCCCCTTCGCCGTTTTCACCCGCACCCGCAGGTCGCGCTGGCCCCGGCCAGAGGTGTTCTTTTCGCTCATAGCTTCGGTCCGTCTTCCAGAACGCCATCGGCATTCATCTGGGCATAAAGAAGCCCCTCGCGCAGGCCACGGTCGGCCACGGAAAGGCGGTCGGTCGGCCATATCCGCATCAGCGCCTGAAGGATAGCCGCGCCGGACATGATCAGCGTATGGCGGTCGCGGCCGATACGCGGGTCGGTGCGCCGCCCTTCGGGGCCAAGCGACAGGTAATCGCGGATCACCGTGTCGATCTGGTCGGATGTCATCTCCAGCCCGTCCACCTTGGTGCGGTCATAGCGGCGCAGGCCAAGGTGGCTGGCGGCCACGGTGGTCACCGTGCCCGAGGTGCCGATGATCTGGAACCCCTCGCGCGGCTGGGCGGCGTTATACGGGCTGAAACTGGAAAGGTTTTCCTCGAAAAACCAGCTCATCAGCGCAAAGCGGGCGCCGTCATCTTCCACATCCTGAAACTGGTCCTTCAGCGTGGCGACGCCAAGGGGAACCGAAATCCAGTCCACCACCCGTGCAGCGCCGGTGTGCAAGCCCTGAAAGCCGCGGTGCAGGCCCATGATTGCGCGCGACCGTTCTGCCGGGTCCACCCCCGACAGGTCGATCCAGACAAGTTCGGTCGAACCGCCGCCAATGTCCACCACCAAAAGCTGCTCGGTCCGCGCCGTCACCAGCGGGGCGCAAGAAATCACCGCCAGCCGCGCCTCTTCCTCGGCCGGGATGATTTCCACCTCCAGCCCGATTTCGCGCCGGATCTGGCGCATGAAGTCCTTGGCATTGCGGGCCCGCCTGCACGCCTCGGTCGCGACCAGCCGCATCCGGGTGACGCCCTGGGTTTCTATCTTTTTCTGGCAGATGCGCAGGGCCTGCATCGTTCGCCCCATCGAAGCACGGCTAAGCCTGCCCGATGCCTCCAGCCCCGCCCCCAATTGCACGGTCTTGGAAAAGCTGTCCAAGACATGAAACTGGCTCCCGCGCGGTTCGGCGATCAGCATACGGCACGAATTTGTGCCTAGGTCCACGGCAGCATAAAGCCCGCCGGGACGAGTTTTCTCAGCGGCCGACGGGTAAGACCGGCGGGAAGCGCCTTTCGACGCCTCGACCGCAAGCTCTTTCGCGTCCGCCGCTTGGGGACGCTCGGGCGTCATGACCGCCCTCCATATGTGGTTACCCCAAAGGTAGCGACGTGATGACCATGTTGCAAGCACCGATCCCTATACGTCGTGGTGGATCGACAGTCACGTCGTGGGGTTTCAGTCATGGGGTCAGGCGAAGGCCGTCGCCTTCGCCACGCGATGCGGGTTAAACCGGAACGGATGGGCCTCAAAGGCCCGGCCAGCGCCCGCCCCGCCATCGGCAGGCGCT
>APMI01084745.1_pt1 | contig 11223 bp, 13 predicted proteins | sample 667938 | NCBI WGS metagenome assembly APMI01 (sample SAMN01084076, study PRJNA167559) | wastewater metagenome | biome: Wastewater | place: Denmark: Ejby Moelle, Odense | collected 2011-11-28 | reverse complement strand
GGGCGCCCCCGCCGCGGGGCAGCGACCCGTCGAGGCCGCCACGCCTGCGGTAAGCCAAGGCCGGGGGCTGTCTGCCCCCGGACCCCCGAGGATATTTTCAGAAGGGGAAGTTGTGGTCGCAGGTGGGGTATATTGATACCGTTATTTTCAAGATATTGTTTTTGCTTGGTATTTAGTTTTGCCCCGTGCTTGACGCATCGCGCCGCTTCGGCGATAAGCCCCCATCCGAGATTCCGGGGGGCAACCCCCGCCGCTCTTCATGGAAATGAACCGATGAAAACCTTTACCGCTACCCCGGCGGACATCGAGAAGAAGTGGATCCTGATCGACGCCGAGGGCGTTGTTCTGGGCCGCCTTGCCACGATCGTCGCCAACATCCTGCGCGGCAAGAACAAGCCGACCTTCACCCCCCACATGGATATGGGTGACAATGTGATCGTCATCAACGCCGACAAGGTGCAGATGACCGGCAAGAAGCGCGACGACAAGCGTTACTACTGGCACACCGGCCATCCCGGCGGCATCAAGTTCCGCACCGCCCGTCAGGTGCTGGAAGGCAACCACCCCGAGCGCGTGGTGGAAAAGGCCGTCGAGCGGATGATCACCCGTAACCGCCTTGGCCGTCAGCAGATGTCGAACCTGCGCGTCTATCCCGGTGCGGCCCATCCGCATGAAGCTCAGCAGCCGACCGTCCTGGACGTGAAGCCGCTGAACCCGAAGAACACCCGGAGCGCGTAAACCATGTCCGACATCAAATCTCTCGACGATCTGAAATCGGCCGTGGGCGCTGTGGCCCCCGCTGCCGAAGCTGCCCCCGTCCGCGTTGCGGTGCGTGACAAGCTGGGCCGTTCTTATGCCACCGGCAAGCGCAAGAACGCGGTTGCGCGTGTCTGGGTCAAGCCCGGTTCGGGCAAGGTTCTGGTCAACGGCAAGGACATCAACGCCTATTTCGCGCGTCCGGTTCTGCAAATGATCCTGAAGCAGCCCTTCACCATCGCCAATGTGGAAGGCCAGTTCGACGTTTACGCCACCGTTGCCGGTGGTGGTCTGTCGGGCCAGGCCGGTGCGGTGAAGCACGGCATCTCGAAGGCTTTGCAGCTTTATGAACCGGCCCTGCGCGGTGCGCTGAAGGCGGCTGGCTTCCTGACCCGCGACAGCCGCGTCGTGGAACGGAAGAAATACGGTAAGGCCAAGGCCCGCCGCAGCTTCCAGTTCTCGAAGCGTTAAGCGTTTCGGATTTGGTTTCGGAAAGGCGCCCCTTGGGGCGCCTTTTCTTTTGCCGGGCCGGGCGGCAGACTGCCGCCAAGGAGGCCGCCATGTATATTCCCCCGCATTTCGCCGAAACCGATCCATCCGAGATTGCTGGCCTGATCGAAGCCTGTCCACTGGCCAGTCTGGTGGTGCAGACGGCGGAGGGGCTGGTGGCCAACCATCTGCCGTTATTGCCCGAGGGCGATGGCCGGATGATCGGCCATGTTGCCCGCGCCAACCGGCTGCATGAGCTGGTCACGGATGGCACCGAGGTGCTGCTGATATTCCGCGGGCAGGATGGCTATGTCTCGCCCGACTGGTATCCCTCCAAGGCCGAAACGCACAAGGCGGTGCCGACCTGGAACTATCAGGTGGTGCATGTCGCAGGCCGTATCCGCTGGGACGACAGTGACAAGTTCAAGCGCCGCGCCGTTGGCCTGTTGACCCGCAAGATGGAAGGGCCGGCGGGCTGGAAGATGGCCGATGCGCCGCGCGACTTCATGGACGGGATGCTGGCCGCCATTGTGGGGTTCGAGGTGGCGGTGGATCGGGTGCTGGCCAAGACCAAGCTGAGCCAGAATCGGGCCGATGCCGATTTTGCAGCCGTCAGGGATCGATTCGAGGGGCAGGGGCGGCATGATCTGTCCGCCCGCATGGCACGAATGCCCCGGGGCGCGGAGAAATAAAAAGCGGCCGGGTTTACCCGGCCGAAGTTGGGGATGGCAAAACTCGGATGGTCGGCTCAGGCCCGCCAGAAGGGCTTGGTGGCCTCTTCCTCGGCAGCGAAGGGATCAAGGCCGATATCGCGCAGCAGATGCGGATCAAGCCATTTCAGGGCAAGACGGGTGCGGCGGCGGTTTTCCCAGGCAAGAACAGCCATCGCAACGGCAAAGGCGATCCGCGACAGGGGCGGCAGGGGACGTTCGGCGATCAGAAGGCTCGGTTGCATGGGGGCACCTAATTGTATTGATACAAGAAGCAATGTCCTGTATGGAAAGCATACAATCGCGCAGTTGTTCGCGCCAGAGGAACATTGTCATGGATACAACTTGGACGCCTGTTCTGGCCAATGACGTTGGTCCGAAATATCTGGCACTGTCGCGGGCCCTGCGCGAGGCGATCCGCGCGGGCACCTTGCCCGAAGGGTGCCGGTTGCCGACAGTGCGCGATCTGGCCTGGCGGCTGGATGTGACGCCGGGCACGGTCAGCCGCGCCTATCAGATCGTCACGCAAGAAGGGCTGCTGGAGGCGACGGTCGGTCGCGGCACCTTTGTCGCCGCCCGCGCGCCGCGGCTTGGTCCGACCCAGCCGCTGTTTCTGGAGCGTGATCCCGGCGTGGCGCAGGGCCGGGTTGACCTGCGGTCGCCGCAACTGCCCGATGTCGGACAGTCGGCGGCGTTTTCGCAGGCCCTGCACCGCATTGCAGACCAGATCGGGCCGGACTGGCTGGACTATCCCAGCCAGCGGGACGGCAGACAATTGCGCGAGGCGGTGTGCCGCTGGCTGGAGGCGCGCATCATTGGATCGGTGAGCGCCGAGGATGTCACGCTGACCCATGGCGGCCAGAATGCGATCAATCTGGTGCTGTCGATCTGCCTGCGCGGCGACAGGCCGGTGGTGCTGACCGAAGACCTGTCTTACCCCGGCTTTCGTTATGCCGCGCGCCTAGCGCGTGCCGAGGTGGTCGGTGTTGAAATGGATGACGAAGGCATGCGGCCCGATGCGCTGGAGGCGGCCTGCCGCCGCTATGGGCCGCAGGTTCTGTGCCTGACCCCCGACACCCAGAACCCGACAACAGCGCGGATGAGTCTGGAACGGCGTATGCAGATCATTGCAATCGCAAGGAATTTCGACCTGCAAGTGATCGAGGATGAATGCTATGCGCCCTTTGCCAACGATGTCCCGGCGCTGCGGGCGCTTGCCTCGGAGCGGGTATGGTATATCGGCAGCTTCTCCAAATCGGTCTCGGCGGCCCTTCGGTTCGGCTTTGTCGTCTGTCCGACCGGGATGGGTGAGGCGGGGCGGCTGACGGCGCAACACGGGTTCTTTGCGCTGTCAAAGGCGGTGTGCAGCCTGTGTCAGGATTTGTTGCTGTCAGGGCAGGCCGACATGATCCGCGAGGCGGTCCAGCGCGAGATGGGCGACCGGCTGAATATGATGGTCAACCGGCTGGGCGCGTTCGATCTGGCCTGGCAGGCCGGGATGCCCTTTGCCTGGCTGCGCCTGCCGATGGGTTGGCGCGCCTCGACCTTTACCCGCATGGCCGAGGATGAAGGGGTGCTGGTTCGGTCCGCCGATCAGTATGCGCTGGTTCATGGTCGTGCGCCCAATGCGGTGCGGCTGGCGGTTGCGGGAAACATTCCCCGGCAGCAATACGAGGCGGGGCTGGCCAGCCTGGCACATCTCTTGCCACGCCCGCCGATGGACATGGCGGTCTGACCTGCCGGATTGTGGCGATAATGTCCCGCTCCCATGAGGCATCTGGTCCGCCTGTTGCAAGAGTGCCGCAAAAACAGGCGATACCGGCGCGGCGCACAAGATCGTGACAATGGTCAGGTTTTCCGGAATTGCCGCCTTCGCACAATCCGTGCAGGATTGCCGTAGAGCAGAACAAAAGGCCCGAAAAAATGGGACATCTGACAACCTTTCACGCGCCCCATGGCGGCGCGGACTTTCTTGCGTGGCGCAAGGCCCGCAGCGGCGCGACAGAAATCATTTATGACGACGGCGTGACCCACCGCATGATCTGGCGCGTTTCCGGGGCCAACCCGAATGAGCTGCGCCTTTCCGACGCGCTGCGCGTAGCCGTGGGCGCGACGCGGGTGGTGCCGACGCTGTATGACGAGCTGAAGAAGCGCGCCATCGCGATCGAACGCATCGCCGGGTAATACTGCCAGTTATTCAGGCATTTGCTTGCCTTTCGTACCGCCCTCACGCAATTTTACTTGCGTGGTTGGGGAAGTGCTGACAAATTTGATCAAAACTTCACCAATGCCAGACGGGGGGCATGATGGCGGCGTACTCACTTTTTGACCGCGTTCGGCGATCGGAGGCGGCAAGTGGCGTTGCACTGATTTCGCCAACGGCGCTTTATGCGATCCTGTTGCTGGCGGCACCGCTGGCGACGGTGCTGATTTATTCGGTCATGACAGACGGGCCTTCGGTCGGTGTGGTCTGGCAGTTGAATTTTGACAATTACGCCAAGGTCTGGACCGAGCCGATCTATCGCGCGGTCATGCTGCGGTCGCTCTTGGTGTCTTTCGCCGTGACGGCGGTGACAGTGATCCTTGCCTATCCGGTCGCCTATTTCGTCAGCTTCAACGTGCCGGCCTCGAAAAAATCGCTGTGGCTATTCCTGATCACCATTCCGTTCTGGACCAGCTATGTCATCCGAGTCTTCATCTGGAAGGGCATCATCCTGGGCTATAACGGGGTGATCAACCAGGTGCTGATGGGCATCGGCCTGACGTCAGAGCCATTGCAGGCCATCAACTACAACGTCGGTGCCATCATCATCACGCTGGCCCATGCCTATGCGCCATTTGCCATTCTGCCAATCTTTGTCAGTCTGGAAAAGATCGACCGCAGCCTGCTGGAGGCGGGCCTTGATCTTGGAGAGAACCGCTTTCTCACCTTCCTGCGCGTAACGCTGCCCTTGTCGATGGCGGGCGTGATTGCGGCGGTGATGATCGTCTTCATCCCGACCGTCGGCGACTATGTGACCCCCACGCTGATCGGCGGTGGCAAGGTCAACATGATCGCCAACCAGATTCAGGTCGAGATGCTGAAACAGCATCGCATGGCGCTGGGGTCGGCCATTGCCGTATCTGCCATGCTGATCGTATGCGTCATCTGCCTGGTATTCCTGTTCCTTAACCGCCGTTTCCTGGGGGCGCAGAAATGAAGTTTCCGGTCCTTCGCGTCTATACGGTCATATATCTGATCTTTCTTTACGCGCCCATCGTGCTGCTGCCGGTCTTTGCCTTCAACTCGTCGAAGGTCATCGCCTTTCCATTGGAAAGTTTCAGCACCCGCTGGTTTGCCGAGATGTTGACTGACGATCTGCTGTTCCGCGCGGCCAAGGCAACGCTGATCATTGCGGTCTCGTCCTCGATCCTTGCAACCTGCCTTGGCGTTCTTGCGGCCCGTGCGTCGACCCGCTTCCGGTTTCCGGGAAAGGGCGGGGTGATGGGGCTGATTATGTTGCCCATGATCCTGCCCGACATCATTGTGGCGATGTCGCTGCTGGTGGTTCTGCTGGCCATAGGGATAAACCTGTCGCTGCTGACGGTCATTCTGGGGCATGTGCTGATCTGCACGCCGTTTTCGGTGGCCATTCTGACCTCGGCGTTTCAAAGCCTTGATAACTCGCTGGAAGAGGCCGCCTATGATCTGGGTGAGACGCCGCTTTCGACCTTCCGGCTGGTGATCCTGCCACTGGTGATGCCGGGCATCGTATCATCGCTGCTGATCTGTTTCACCATCTCGATCGACGAATATGTCATTGCCAGCTTTCTGGGGGGCAACCAGACGGTGCTGTCGGTCTATATCTTCGGCCAGTTCCGCTTTCCGGCGAAGGTTCCGGCCATGCTGGCGCTGGGAACCATCCTGGTCGCCCTGTCGATCGCCCTTCTGACCATTGCCGAATATTTCCGCCGTCGCGGTATCGCGAAAACCGGCGCCAAGGATACCGGAGGCTTCCTGTGACCTTTTCCGATGAAAAACCGACCATGATCGAATTCAAGGACGTTCAGAAATACTATGGCGATTACCACGCCTTGCGGGGAATCACCGCAACGATCAAGGCGGGAGAGTTCTTCTCGCTGCTGGGGCCGTCGGGCTGTGGCAAGACCACGCTTTTGCGCACCATCGCCGGGTTCGAGGGCATTTCCTCTGGCGCGGTGCTGATCGACGGCAAGTCGATGGCAGAGGTGCCGGCGAACTTGCGGCCCACCAACATGGTGTTTCAGTCCTATGCCATTTTCCCGCATCTGACGGTCGAACAGAACGTGGGTTTCGGCCTGCGCAAAGACCCGCGGTCGGCCGAGGAAAAGCAGAAGGCGGTGGACGAGGCTTTGGGGATGGTGGGCCTGAAGGGCTATGGCAAGCGGGCCGCCCATGCGCTTTCGGGTGGTCAGCGGCAGCGTGTGGCGCTGGCGCGGGCGCTGATTTTGAAGCCGAAGGTTCTGCTGCTGGACGAACCGCTTTCGGCACTGGACAAGAAGATCCGCGAGCAGATGCAGATGGAGCTGATCAAGCTGCAACGCGAGGTCGGCATCACCTTTGTCCTTGTCACCCATGACCAGGAAGAGGCGCTGGTCATGTCTGACCGCATCGCCGTGATGTTCGAGGGCGAAATTGCGCAACTGGCCGACCCGGAAACGCTGTACCGCAAGCCCGCCAACCGCAAGGTGGCGGAATTCATCGGCACGATGAATTTTCTGCCCGCCACTATCGTGGCGGAAGATGCCGGCAAGATCACGGTCGATGCCGAAGGGTTCGGCCGGATCGCGATCGACGCCACGCAGGTGTCGCGTGCCAATCCGGGCGATGGCCCGTCGGTCGGCTTCCGGCCCGAAACGCTGACGCTGCTGTTCGATGGCCAGACCGCCAGCGACCAGGAAAGCAATGCCACGGTGTCGGAAGTCGTCTATTACGGCGACATGACCTATTACGACGTCAAGCTGGCGGGCAGCGATACGCCGCTGCGCCTGTCGATGCGCAACACGCCCGGTCGTCCGGTGCTGGATATCGGCGCCCCGACGCGCGTTGCATGGTCTGCCGGGGCGATGGTGCTTTTCCGCTAGACGATCCGGCCTTGGTTGACCGGGCGCGGAATCCTTGGCCCGGTCAAAAGCGATGATTTGTCTGCGGGATTTAGGGCAGTATTGTGCGGATGCCGAGAGGGATCATCGCGATGACTGTTGATTCGGAACCGCCTGTACCCCAGATTGATCCAGCGCAAGACGCGCCGCCGCAAACCACAGGCACGCCTGTCGAAGCGGAGCATGCTGCTGGCCCCGCCGACGAACCAGAAGCCAAAACGCCCCCCGCTCGCTCGTCCGGCGCGCGTCGGCGCAGATCGCGGCTGCTGGTTCTGCTGGGGGTCGGGGTGACGGGCATCGGCGGTGCGCTATGGGCGGCGGTGACCGGAAGTCTTATTGAAAACGGGCGCAACTATGTCTCGGCAACGATGGATACATTCCGGCGTGGCGAGGAAATCCGCGCCTTGCAAAACCAGCTTGGACAGTTGCAGCAGCAGTATCAGAGTCTGTTGAACAGCGACTCTCTGGGTATTTCGGCCTATGTCGGGCTTGCCTATCACGACAAGCAATTCTGCTTTGAAGCTTTGCGGAACTGGGCGCGTGACGGAAACTACACTTTCGAGCCAACGGCGACACCGGCCCATTTCATGGCACGCGTCAACTATTATGGCGCCCCCCTGATGATCCGCTGCGCCGGGGCGCAGGGGGCAGACTGGACCTATATCATCCTGACCGCGACCGAGGCGCAGCAGGCAGCCTTGAGTGGCGCCCATCAGGAACTGACCAACCGCTTTGCCTCCTACGGCGCCTATCCCGATGCGGCCAATCCGCCCGACAAGTCATGGGCGGCCTCTGGTCCCTGGGCACAGGTGGGTTTTGTCGTGATCGAGATGCCCTTTGCACAATATGAACTGTGGGTGCGTGGGGTCATTCCCGGCCCGGTGGCTGATGCCGTGACGCGGCCAAGTTCTCAAGTCATTTCGGCTGTGCGCAACGGCTATCTGTTTTACACCGTACGCGAGCCGGGCAGCAGCCTGACCCTGCGCAGTCCGGCCGTAGATGCCTATCAGGTCATGGATGCCACCAGCACATGGCGCGCGCATCAGGATGTGTTGCCCCCCGGCGTGAAACCGGGCGCCACTACGCCGGTGCGGACCGAGGTGATGACGATGCTAACCGGGAACTATCTGGGCACAGTTGGCGGATCGACCGAGGAACATTTTCTGGGGGCCGACGCCAATCTCAAGCTGACCAGAATTCCCGGCATTCAGGACAGCGGCAATTTCCTGATCCAGTTGCAAAACTGGTAGCGACGCTTATCGCTAGCGGTCCGGCGGCAGAAACCCCAATCCGCGCAGATAAATACCGATCCCGGCCTCCAGCAGGTCCTCTGGTGTATAGGGGCCGCGCATCGCAGGCGAGCCGCGCATGGCAAGCTCCACAACGCCATGGCTCATGGCGCGGATATGGGCGGCGACCATGGTGGCGGGGGGGCGACGGGCCGCGGGCAAGTTTTGCGACAACACGGTCGCAGCCTGCTCCATCACCGAATTCGCCCGCTGCGCCAGTGCGGCAATGTCGGGATGCCCGTCAAAGGATAACCCGCTTTCGAACATCGCCATGTAATGACCGGGATATTTGCGGGCAAAGGCCAGATAGGCGCGCCCCGTCGCCTCGAACCCGGCAAGGGGGGTGGGTTTGCCGTCGTTCCAGGCGTATTCCATCAGCGCGGCGAAGATATCAAAGCCCTGCCGTGCCACCTCGGCCACCAGATCGTCGCGCCCTGCAAAATGGCGATAGACGGCAGCCGGGGTGACGCCTGCCGCCTTTGCCGCCTCGGACAGGGTAAAGCCCAAGGGGCCCTGGCCGGGGATAAGCTTTAGCGCCGCCTCGACCAAAGCCTGCCGCAGGTTGCCGTGGTGATAGCCGATTTTCACCCCTTGGGCCTCAGCTTCGGACCGCCGCAGATCTGGTCATCGATCTTGCCGATGGCCGCCTTGTCACGACCCTTGTAGTCAACCGCGATCAGCACCGTCTGGATGGCGGCGATCCGCGCGCGCTTTTTGTCGTCGGACAGGATCACCGTCCATGGGGCGTATTTGAAATCGGATTTCTTCATCGTCTCGTCAATGACGGCGGTGTAGTCATCCCATTTGGCCAGCCCGTCAATGTCGATCTGGCTCAGCTTCCATTGTTTCAGCAGATCCTGCTCGCGATCAATAAAGCGGCGCAGTTGTTCGGCGCGGCCAACCTCCAGCCAGATTTTCACAAAGATCATGCCCTCTTCGACGATCATCTGCTCGAACTCGGGCAACTGGCGGAAAAACTTGGCGCGCGCATCATCCTTGCAGAACCCCATGACCTTTTCGATCATGGCACGGTTGTACCAACTGCGGTCAAAGATCGCCATTTCGCCAAGAGCAGGGAACCAGTCGATGTAACGCTGGAAATACCATTGCGCCGCCTCGCGCTCGGTTGGCTTCGACAGGGCGACCACATTGGCCACCCGCGGGTTCAGGTTCATGTGCAGCGCGCCGATGGTGCCGCCTTTACCCGATGCGTCGCGCCCTTCGAACAGCACGATCACGCGCTTGCCGGTGGCCTTGATGTCGGCCTGCATCTTGACCAGCTCAATCTGCAAGGCGGCCATCCGGGCGTCATACTCCTTGCCCTTCATCTCTTCGCGGTAAGGATAGCTGGCGGTCAGGATATCATCCTTGCCCGCCTTTTCGATGGCCTTGCGAACGTCCTTCGGGGCACCCTCGCGGAAATAGCGGCTGATCGCGCCGTCAAATGGCAGGTCCATGGCAGTCCTCCGGTTTTCGGGCAGGATAGGGCGTAAGCGGGGGCGGGCGCAATCGGCGCCGGCCCCTTCACTGCCTATCTGGAAAGATTGGCCAGATCAAAGGGCGTGCCCTGATAGATCTCGTTGATCCAGTTGCCGTAAAGCAGATGGGCATGGCTACGCCAGCGGTTCAACGGCTTTTGCGACGGGTCATCCTTGGGATAGTAGTTCATCGGCACGTTGATCGGGGTGCCACTGGCCACGTCGCGGTCGTATTCCTGCTTCAACGTCTCGTTGTCATATTCGAAATGGTTGAAGATATAGAGCGCGCGGTGGCCCGCATCTTCCACCAGACAAGGCCCGGTGTCCGGGCTGCCGATCAGGGTGCGCAGGCCCGGCGCGGCCTCAATCTCGGCCTGCCGCATCTCGGTCCAGCGGCTGACGGGGATGACGAATTCATCCGAGAAGCCGCGCAGATAGGGCGAGGTGGGTGCAAGGTTCTGCTGCGGAAAACAGCCGAACGCCTTGTGGTCCAGCATGTGTTTCTGCACGCCGTGGAAATGATAGATCATCGCCATGCCGCCCCAGCAGACGCCGAAGGTGGAATAGACATGGCTTTGCGTCCAGTCCATCACCCGTCGCAGTTCGTCCCAATAGGTGACCTGCTCGAACGGCAGATGCTCGATCGGCGCACCGGTGATGATCAGGCCGTCAAACCGCTCTCCACTCGCCTCGACCTCGGCGAAAGAGCTGTAAAAGGTCTCCATATGCTCGGCGGCAGTGTTCTTGGTCTGATGCTCGGTCATGCGGATCAGATGCAGGTCGATCTGCAAGGGCGTGGCGCCGATCAGCCGGGCAAACTGGTTCTCGGTCTGAATCTTCTTGGGCATCAGGTTCAGCAGCGCGATCTTCAGCGGCCGGATGTCCTGCCGCGCCGCCCGCTCGGGCGACATGACCATCACGCCCTCGTTCCGCAGAACGTCGAAGGCGGGAAGGTTTTCGGGCAGGGTGATCGGCATGGTGAACCTATGGATTGAGGCCCCGGAGGTAATGTCTTTTCGCCCTGATATCAAGCGCAGGACGGGCGTTGACCCATGGGGCTGCGCATAGGATGCTGGCCCGTCTGATCAGGAGGCCCGGATGACCTGCCGCACCATGACCGCCCTTGTCTTGCTGATGGCTTTTGCCGATCCCGTCGCCGCACAGGACGAGGGCCCCGAGATGGAACAGCAGCGCTGTGTCTGGGCCTGCCTTGCCAATTCGCCCGGCGCCGACAGTGACGAATATAGTGCCTGCGTGAAGCAGTATTGCGAGGCGATCGGAACCGACCCGGGGGCAGAGACTCCGGCACCCGCCGCAAAGCCGAAGAAACTGGGCCCCACCAAACCGCCGCGCAAAAGACCGGCGGCGGCAGTGCCCGCA
>APMI01024839.1_pt1 | contig 11229 bp, 9 predicted proteins | sample 667938 | NCBI WGS metagenome assembly APMI01 (sample SAMN01084076, study PRJNA167559) | wastewater metagenome | biome: Wastewater | place: Denmark: Ejby Moelle, Odense | collected 2011-11-28 | reverse complement strand
CGGAGGCGACCCTGGCCGACGACCTCTATGCGCCGGTCGCGGCGAAGCTGCGGGTCGAGCGCTCGGTGGCCAAGATCGCCGTCCTCGCCGCCATGTACGGCCAACGCTCCGGCGCGGCGGGTGAGGCGCTGCGCGACCTGCAGCGTGCGTATCCGGTCGCGATGGGGTTGCTCGATGAGGCGTATGCCGCGGGGCTAGCTCGTCGTCCTTTGCGCACCTTCGGGGGGCGGCTGATCCGGCTCGACACGGCGTTGGCTCCCGAGGCCGGGCAGGGTGGTGGCGAGGGCTGGGACGCGGCGCGAGGGCGGTTCGCGCGGAACGCAATCATTCAGGGGGCGGCGGCCGAGCTGTTCAAGGCGTGGGCGGCGACGGTCCGGCACCTGGTGCGGCCGCTAGGTGGTCAGATCGTGCTGTGTCTGCACGACGAGTTGCTGGTCCATGTGCCTGAGCAGCAGGCGGAGGCTGCCGTGGCGGTGCTGCATCGGGCGTTGGCCGACAGCGCCCGGAGATGGGTCGGGGCGAGCGCTGGGGTGCCCGTGCGTTTCGTCGCCGAGGTCTCAGTCATCCACCGTTGGGACGAAGCCAAGGGCTGATTCCCGTCAAGGGAGACACGGTGGGCTTGCCCGACTATTCACGGGTTCGAACTGAAGCGCTGACACATTGGGCCGCGAAGCCCACACGTCAGCGGACTAAGCGCTATCTAAAGGGCACCGCTACAAGGACCCACGCGCTCCATGTCTCTTGACATGACGTGGCATGTCACCGGTGGAGTGGCTGTGGGCGGCCCAATCAGATGCTCGCGAACGCCAAGGTTGGGTAGTTCCTGAAAGTCTTTGCCTGCATGACGGCGCGACCAACCTGACCGCTGGCACAGGTGAACCTGCCGACCAGGACTGCCGTGTCACACCCCGCGGATGGCCGGCCGGGTGCGCGTCACTCCGCCCAGATAGGCACAGGTGCCCCGACAGCTGGTAGGAGACTTCTGCGGCGCACGAGTGCTGAAAGTCCACATACGGTAGGGTGCATGTATGGATAGCGCCTCGGAACTCCTTAGCGTCCGCGAGACCGCCCGTCGGCTTGGGGTGCACGAGAACACCGTGCGGGCGTACGCCAAGCAGGGACTGCTCCCGGACGCGCGAGTGCCGGGGACGTCGTTTTACAGGTTCCGTGCGAGCGACGTGGAGCGCCTCAAGACGCAGCGCGGAGCGCCGGCTGTGAGTCTTGCTGCCGAACGACGAACGGCGAGTCCCGAACTTGCGACAGCAAGCCAGCTCGCGCTGTGGCCCGAGACCAACGCTCGCGAAGCTCAGGATCGGCTTCCAGAGTTGGTGCGCAGGCTGTTGTTCGAGACGCCCGGGGCTGGCCAGATCTCGATTCGGACAAGGGATGGGGTCGCCCTGGCCGGTAAGGACGGCGTAGCGACCCTAGATGGGCAGACGCAATTGCTGCCGGCCGGACAGATTTGGTTCGAGTTCGGCACCGACAAGGACTCTAAACGCAAGGCCACCAAGGACTACGACGGACGAAAGGGGGGCAAGGCATCGCAAGATGTGGCCTTCGTCTTCGTGACAGTCCGTCGATGGCAAGGCAAGGACACGTGGGCCGCCGAACGACGAGCCGAGCAACTCTTCAAGGATGTCGTCGTCATCGATGCTGATGACCTCGAAGCCTGGCTGCAGGTTGCGCCTGCTGCGCACCTGTGGATCTCGGAAACTCTCGGTCTTCGACCCCGGGACGCGCTGACCCTGGAGACTTGGTGGGACCGCTCTTCCGCGGCGACCGAACCGGCTCTTCCGCTGAAGCTCTTCATCGCCGGGCGAGCTAAGGAGGCGCAGCGACTGCGCTCGCTGCTTGGCGAGGAGCCGAGGATTACATCAATCCACACCGAGTGGGTCGACGACGCCTTGGGATTTCTGCATGCGTGCCTCACGCCCGACGACGATTATGCGAGTGAACCCGCCGCCGTCACAATCGTCCGGTCGACGGACGTCTGGGATCGAATGGTGGCACTCCCCGGGCCCGGGATCTTGGTGCCCGACTTCGACAATGCAGACGTGACCCGCGCCCTCGCTAGCGGTAGGCATGTCGTGTCCATCGTTGATAGCGGCTCTGCCGTGCGCCGCAGCGTCGACATTCGCCTGCCGCGGGTTGGCCGAACCGAAGCGGCCGAGGCCTTCCGAGCAGGCGACGTCGAGTGGCACCAAGCCGATCGCCTCGCGGTACTTGCTCGTCGGAGCATGCCCGCACTGGCGCGCCGCCTTTCGCGCTCACCCCGCGTGCAGCAGCCCACGTGGTCTCGGCCGCCGCTGGCCGACACGCTCGCCGCACTGATGCTGGCCAGTCGTTGGACCGATCTACCTGAGGACCTCCATGTCCTGAGCGAACTGGCCGCCACCCCCTTGGCCGAACTGCATCGCGCGATCGCCGACGCCAGCCGTGGACCCGATCCGGCGATCAGGAACTCGCGAGACATCTTTGTATTTACCTCCTTGGAGGAGGCGTTCCTCGAGTTCGGCAACCGGGTGTCATCAGACCTGGCATCGCGATGGGCAGAGATCGCAACCAGCGTTCTCCTGGACCCAAATCCCTATGAAGGCCTCACTTCACACGAGCGGATCGCAGCTCAAATGAAGGGACAGCGCCGAACCTACTCTCCTGCTCTGCGACGCGGCATCGCCGACAGTCTCGCCCTGGCAGGAGCGATCGAATCAGTGCCAGGTGGCAGCAATCACGCTTCCTCGGTGGCCGAACGGGTCGTACGCGACGTGCTGCGTCAGGTCGTTGGCGGCTCCGAAGGTCACACCTGGGGAGCTATCGCCGACGTGCTTCCGCTTCTTGCCGAGGCCGCTCCAGAAACCTTCCTGTCGGCCCTGGAAGATGACCTTGCAACCAGCGAGCCGACCGTCGGCCGCATGTTCCAGTCCGTTGACGATCCGCTGGCACTGGGACCGTCCGGGCAACAGCATCATCTGTTGTGGGCCTTGGAAGTGCTCTGCTGGTCGCCGGACCACCTCGTTCGCGCAACACAAATCCTGACCCAACTCTGCCGCTACGACCTGCCGAAGAACTCGGGCAACAATCCCCTCGCAAGCATGTCGACCGTCCTTTGCGGATGGATTCGGAACACTGGCGCAGACCTTGCGACCCGACTCCAAGCGCTCGATGCCTGCCGGGTCCTGAGCGCGACGACAGGTTGGGCCCTGCTCAAGGCGCTCTGGCCCGACAGCAATGCCTGGGCCTCGCCGCCCAATGAGCCGCGCTATCAACTCTGGAAGCCCCCCAGCGACCGGATGCCGAACAGCGAGTGGTTCGCGTTCGTGACCAGCCTGGTCGACCGAGCACTCGAATGGGTCAGGGCAGATCCCACGGCCCTGCCCTGGCTTGTGGAAGCGCTCTCCGCAGTTGGCCCTGACGAAGCGAATCGGATCATCGAGTTCCTCGAGGACGAAGCATCGCGCGGCGACTTGGAGGAAGACAATCGGCTAGCCCTGTTCGAACAGGCGCGAGAGACCGTAGCGAGGCACGAGCGTTTCCAAGACGCGGACTGGGCGATGCCCGCGGAGCGATGCTCCCGCTTACACAACCTGGCCGAATTGCTTCAACCTGCTGACGATCTACGCCAGTACGCATATCTCTTCAATTGGCACCCGGACCTGTCCGATGCAGACCTGACCGACTACGAGCACTACCGGACAGCGCTGGAAGCCAAACGGCGCGAAGCACTCGACGTCCTGTTTTCCCGCCCCGACGCATGGGAACAACTCGCCGCAGTAGCGACCCGGGCTGGGGCTCCGACGCAGGTCGGTTGGGCGCTGTCAACCTACGAGCCGGTTGATGCTCTCGACACCATGCTGGAATGGCTGTCATCAGAGAGCGCAGCGCTCCAGCAAGCGGCCGCAACGTGGGTACGTAGCCACCTCACGGTCCATGGGCCAGCGGATCTCAGGCGAGCACTCGGACGTGGCGACGTCGGGAGCCAGGCGCTGAAACGATTCGTGCTCAACGTCCCCACAGCGAGCCGGTTCTGGGAGATTCTCCGCGAGTTCCCAGACGCTGAAGCCCTCTTCTGGTCCCAGGCGCCTTTCGAGGTCGTTCCCCAGGAAGATCTCACCAGGGCTATCGAGTTGCTCCTTGAGCGAGGACGAGCTTGGTCAGCGATTGCGATCGCAAGTCACGGCGTCTTCAACCCGACAGCAGCCCAGAAGGAGCATCTCCCGAGCGCCACGCTGGTCCTATCCGTCTTGCGCGCGGCGATCACCCAGGACCCGGGTAGGGAGGGTGTCACACAGATGACCGGCCACGACGTAGGGACATTGCTCGACTACTTGGCTGCAGCCATGGTGTCGGTTCCCGAGTTAGCATCTCTGGAGTTCGGCTACTTCAGGCTCCTAGAGCACAACCGCGAGCCACGCGCCCTCAACCGGGCACTTGCCTCGGATCCTGCCCTATTCGTTGATCTCGTTCAACGCACGTTCCGGGGCGCGAACGAGCCTCGCCGTCAGAGCAAGGGCGCGGATCCGCTAGCGGAGCACGCTTGGTGGGTCCTTCGCGGTTGGCACGGCTTCCCGGGACGACAGGAGGACGGCACACTTGATGAAGCCGCAATGCAGGAGTGGATCAGACAGGCTCGTCTGCAATTATCCGACCTCGACCGAGCGGACATCGGTGACGAACTGATCGGCCAAACCTTTGCTCACGCGCCTGCCGACTCCGACGGAATCTGGCCACCAGTTCCAGTTCGAGATCTCATCGAGTCCATTGGGAGTCGCAACCTAGAGAACGGCGCAATCACCGGTCGCCTGAACAGCCGTGGTGTCACTTGGCGTGGCGCCTACGACGGCGGCAGCCAGGAGCGAACTATGGCTGAGCAGTACAAACAATGGAGTCTGGGCGTCCAGGTGCAGTGGCCCCGAACTGCACGGATCCTGCGTGCCATTGCAGAGTCATACGAACGGGACGCCGTCCGTGAGGACGTACGAGCCCAACTGGACCAAGATTTGGACTGACGTTGTTGGAAGCCTAGCGATGAGCGCATGACCGTCACTGCGGTCGTCGCCGATTTCAGGCAGCGCCGCACCTGCCACCACCTGACCACCCCGGCCCCAAAGCCCCCGAGGAAGCACCCCCAACCGCGGAAGAGCCGGACAGACCGGCTGATCACCCACGCCCGAAACCACTCAGCCCTGCGCGCGCCCGCGAGATCGGGCTCCGAAGCCCTCAAGAATCAGCGTCGGTGGATCAAGGCTCATCTGCTGGTGCTCGACTTCGAGCCCACGGAGCGCAGCACATGCTTCAACACGAGCTTATGACCGGAGGGGAATCGTCGGGGCCGAAAATGACATAGAAGTCGTTCAACTCGCAGGCCGCTGTCCGTCGGAACGATTCAATCTCCGACCCTGCCTTTAAATCGCCACTAGAAAGATTCCGCTTTCGCAGCTCGCGCAACGCAAGGATCTTAGGCGCGGCCATCGAGTGCGGCCGGCTCGCGTTGTACCGGTAGGTGAGAGAAGATCCTGCATCTAGGGCAGCACGCGTCACGTCCCTGGTACCCACAAGTTGAAGGCGCATGATCGCGGCTGCCGACTGCTGGCTTATGTCTCTAATATTCTGGATTTCCAGCTCGGTGAGGTCGCATTCATCCCCGCCGATGACCTGTTTGGCTGACTGCTCGACACACGTGTTTGGCCACCGGCGAAGGACGCCCCCCCAATATCGCTCCCAGTCACCGAGAGCCTGCGACGCGGCCACGTACGCATCCAAGCGTTGGGCGCGCAACTGCGATTCGTTGGCGGAACGGACCCCAATGTACGCGCCGGCCAAGACTCCCAATAGTCCACTTAGGGTGGCGACCAAAAAGGATGTGAGGTGGTCACGGAGAGTCTGCATGCCTCGAGACTAGCCACACGCAGGCTGCGGGGTGTCACAGGTCTTCCAGTGCAGACCAACCGATGAGACATGGAGCGGATGACGCTCGCGTTCACCCGGCCGAGCTCCGCACCCACCGCGCGCTGCTGCAGCGCCCGGACTCCGCGAACATCCTGGCTTCCTGACGCACTCCCCTGCCGCACCCACACTGGACGTGTCCCGTCTCGTCCCGTCCGCCGCCCGGCAGGTGTTCGCCGCCGACTTCGCGCCGCACCTGGTGGCGTACGCCCACTCGGTCGCTTCGACGTTCCCGAGCCCCCGGCACGCTCGCCGATCAGGTGTTCGCCCTGTCCGGCCCGGTCAGCGCGTTGACCCTCTCCGCTTCCGGCAACGTCTCGATCATCGAAGGGCTAATCGGCGACGAGCCCCACTTCCTCTACGCCCGCGGCCACCGGTCGCTCGGCTGATTCCGAGACCGGCTGCATCTGCTGGATTTCGAGCCTGGCCACGACCGGCAGGACGTCCTGACCGAACGCTGGGCAGCGCACGCTGTGCTTGTCCCGGCGACCCGGCCCTGTCCAGACCCGTTCACGCCACGCGACATCGTGTTGGTGACCCCGCCGGTCGCTCGATCGGGCACCAGGATCCTGGTCGTCGGTTCGCTGGTCGGCGTCACGGTCCACGGCTGGCTGTGGGCTCCGCAGCGAGGTGTCCAGTCCGGGCAGTGGCCCGCCGCGGTCATCGGTCAGCGTGGTGGCCTGATCGGACAGTGGGCCGGCGACCTGCCTCCAGACCTGCCGGTAGACCCGAGCGAGGCATTGTGTTCGCTGAGCCGATAGAGGCGCACGGCCAGCCCGGCCCCGAGTATTCACTGGAAGAGTGAGCGAGCCTGTGTTCCCGGACGTCATCACAGGCCGACCGGCCCGATACGGACCATTTCCGTCGACATCGCTGCCGGGTAAGACTGCAGCGTTCACGGGCCCCATATGGTGCCTTTGGGCGCCCCCGCACACATCCCGAGCATGAACGTTCAACCCCGTGTCGCCCCTGTCACCCCAGGGCCAATCGCCATCGCTCTCAACTACGACCGCGTGTCGTCGTGAGCCGTCGGCGCCGCGACAGGGCCGGCGCTTCGCCAACGAGCCCCGTAAGACCGTCAGCGGGCGCCTGGTCATCGTTCCGGACTTCGTTCCACTGCCTCGCTCGCACTGGTCAGTAACGCCTGGAACGCTGGTCCGGGGCTCGGCTCAGCCCTGATCCACCGATCAGTTGGGGGTGCGGGCGGGTCGTGACACGCGAATGCCCCTGCGGGGCGGGAGGATTGGACTTGCTTAGGGTCTGATCCACCACGTCCGAAGGGGCACTCGACAAGTGCAAGCATCGCACAAGGTATCCGCGGTTTTCGATGATCCGAAACCTGAACCGTCCTGAGTTTCCCGGAGGGTGTGTTGGTTACGCGACCTCCGGGATGGGGGCCACGGTCTTAGCCTGCCGTTGATCATGTTCGAACTCAACGGGTGGCAGGTTCCCGATTGAGGAGTGCAGTCGCTGGTGGTTGTACCAGTGGACCCAGCGGGCGACTTGCCATTCGACGGCGCGGCGGTCGGCTCAGGTGGGTCCGCCGTCGTTGATGGCTTCAGTCTTGAAGAGGCCGATGGCGCTCTCGCATAGGGCGTTGTCGAACGCATCGCCGACGGTACCGATCAAGCCGTGCATGCCGTGGTTGAGTAGTTCGGCGGTGAACGCCACCGACGTGTATTGACTTCCCGCGTCCGAGTGGTGGACCAATCGTGTTGCGGTCCAATGTGATTCACTGAACCGGCGGGTTGCGACAGCCTGCTGCAGCGCGTCGGTGACCAATGGTGTCTCTTTGCTGGTCGAGACCCGCCAGCCCAGGATCCGGCGGGAGAATACGTCGACGATGAACGCGACGTACACGAACCCGGTCAACGTCCACACGTACGAGAAGTCGGCCACCCACAGCTGGTCGACACCGGTCGGCGCGTCCCAGCCCCGCTTGACCAGGTCCGGGTGCCGCGGCGCGTCCTGGTCCCGCACGGTGGTGCGCACGCTGTGACGGCCGCGGGTCACGCCCTGGATGCCCGCGATCGCCATCACCCGCCCGACCTGGTCCCGGCCAACGGCCAGGCCGGCACGGCGGGGGGGGGGGGGGGGGCGGGGGTCTCCACCCACAGGGTGTACAGCGCGTTGGCCAGGTACGCCTGCTCCAACGCCGCCGGTGAGACCGGGCAGGCCTTGTGCGCGTGATACGTGGACGGCGCGATCGTGATGCCGTGCTCAGTGAGCACCGCACAGATCGGCTCGACGCCGAATCGCGCCCGGTAGGCGTCGATGTAGGCCACGATCACTTGAGTCGGCGGTCGAGCTCCGCCTGAGCGAAAAGCTCCGCCTGAGCGAAAAACGCGGCGCTGGTCTTGAGGATCTCGTTGGCCCGCTCCAGCTCAGCCACCCGCTTCTTGAGCGCACGCACCTCCCCAGAATCCGCAACCCGCGCCGCGGCCGACGGGGCCCGCAACCCCTCAGCGCGTTCGCCGTCCTCGATCCAGTTCCGCAGCGTGGCCGGATTCAGGTCCAGCAGGGCCCCGACATGCCGCCGCGTGCCCACCTTGGAATCCTGCTTCTCGGCCAGGCGATCGCGATACATCCGCACCGCCCGCTCCCGGAACTCCACGTCGTACTTCTTCGGTGCTCCCATGAGAAGAGTCTCCCTTGCTGAATCAGCACCCTCCGGGGAACTCAGGACGGTTCATGAAGAAGGCGACGCGCGAGAACCTCGCCATCAACCGCGTGGGTCACGCTGTCCAGTACCTCGCGGCCCCGCCTGCTCCAACCCCGTTTCAGGGAGACAGCAAGCTTGGCGTTGACAGGGAAGATGCCGCCGCCGACGCCCAACTCAAGACCGACCGAAGCCTCGTTTTCGGCCATCGCGGGCCCTCCGTTCTCGAATCGATCACGCGCTGCATGGGAGCCGAGGTCAAGAGTCGCACGCGGCCGCTCTCGCCGTGTCGCCCGCACCGGAGCCCGACGACCTGGCCGAGTGAGAGGTGCACAAGGTCGGAAGGCCGCAATTGCTCCGCCGCTCAGTCGCCTACTCCCTCGTCCGTTCCGAACGCCACGGCCTCGTCGCGCATGCGCGCCAGAACCTCGAAGTTGCGAAGCACGATGTCAGGGTTGTGGATGCGGGTGGGCTTCAGCCGGGACATGCGCTCGAGCACCTCCCCGTCGGGCAGGTGGTCCAGCCATGCCGCGATCTGCTCGACACTCAGGGAGCCGTCCATCTGGCTGAGCGTGTCGACCATGTCGATCCGGACCGACGCCGCGCCCAGGCGCTGTTTGTGCCGGTCGGCTGCTGAAATGGTCGACCCCGCCGAGATCGCGCGGCGCTCATCGACGTGCCCGACCGCGATGTCGTAGCGCGTCGGCAGCTCGGGCTTGGGCGGCTCCATGCCGGTGACGAGGCGCGGCACCGCCTGGGTGCGGACCCAATGGGAGATCTCCTCGAGCTCCTGCATGAGGACCGGCCACCGCTCCGTACCGGGCCGGTTGATGCCGATCGTCGGAAAGAGCGTGACCGGCACACGCGTGCCGAACGGGGTCTCCGCGATGACGTCCCCCACCCGCAGCGGCACCTCGGGCCGTGGCGGGAGGCTGCGGACGGAGCGCGGCACCTGGTCCTCCTTGTACATGGCGGCGATGCGGACCGCCGTGATCGCTGGAGTTCGGTGCTTCGCATGGTTCGTGTGGAGCACGAGGCGAGCCAACGGGTGGTTCTCGGCGTCCTTCCGGTTGAAGGGCTGCAGTGCTTCGATCCGCGTCACCAGGTCGCTGCCGGGATTCAGCGAGGCAGGGCCGTTCTTCACGCGACCCTTCCCCCAGGACTCGAAGTCCTCGACCTTGCGGGTCGCCGGGATCTCGACCACGCGCGCGGCCTTCTCGTTCAGGGTTCCGTCGCGGAACTCGACCTCCGCGAACAGAGCGTGCTCGAGCGCCGCTCGGAGCGCGACCAGCGCATCGGCGACGAGCAGGGGGACCTTTCGGGGAATTGGGGCCACATGCGTCACAACGGTCCGCGTGTTGGGGAAGGCGAGCTGTTCCTCCAGCTCGAAGGTTCCATCGGGCCGCGTCTGATAGGCGAAGAGCACGTCGGCGACCTGGCCGATCAACTCGTCCGCATGCGACAAGGTCGCGGCCACCCCGAGTTGGTGATCGGGCAGCCAGTGGTGGATCGAGTCCTTCACGACGGGATCCTATGCGGCGTGCGCATGTGCGGCGAGGTCGCCGGAGAACCCTTGAGGGGGTCGCCTCGACCTTGTCGGTCAACTCCTCGGACTGATCTGGTTGTTTCTGCCAGGCGCATCGGTCGCGGGACCGCCATCGGTTGACCGCAGACGGCGTCCAGCCACTGCACGGTGGTCACACGGCTTGCGTCACACCGCCGCGAGTGACGCACTCCTCTGCCGCGACGAGCCTGACCAGCCGCTGCTGCCGTCTCCCTGTACTCCCGCCAAATCGGACACAAGGGGCTGAGCGGTCCAACCTCACTCGACTCAAGCTCTCGGATCGAGCGACGAGGGTTGACAACAGTCCGCGTTGCTTGTGGGCGTGCACATGCCCGAAGACGGCCTCGGGACCGCGAAACCTGCCCGTCGACATACGCAATCGGGATTCGCGAACGGCGAGCTGCCCGGGCGGCCCCCACAACGACGAATCTGGTAGCTCAGGGTTCTACCCGTCCCACGTTGCGCCTCAGCTCTGGCGGCCTTCGTCGTTGACTTCCCGCAAGAACGCCTCGACATCGGCGGCGATCTCGTCAGCGGACGGCACCTCGCCCATCCCCGACGCCAGCAGGCTCGGGCGGGTCCGCCCCTCCATGAACGCGTCGTACTGCCGCTCCAACGCGCCCACCAGCGTGCGCACCTCGTCGTTGTCGGCCAGCTCGGTCGCCACCTGCTCACGGGTGCGCACGGCCGAGGTCGCGAGCTCGTCGCGCGCCAGATCCAGCCCCGTCGCCCCCACGAGCGCGTCGAACGCCACCAGCGCCGCGTCGTGGAACTCCGCCTGCGCGAGGTAATGGGGCACGTGCACGGCATACCCCATCGCGTCGCGGCCCGCCTCACCGAGGCGCAGTTCGAGCAGACCGGTGATGCTCCCGGGGACCTGGATGGTGCCGAACACCGGCTCCACCTCGCCGAGCAGCCGGCTGGTCGTCGCGTGCGGGGTCGTCCCCAGCGGGCGGGTGTGCGGGACTGCCATCGGTATGCCGTGCACGCTCACCGTCAGCTGCACGTCCAGCAACTGCACGAGGTGCAGGATCGCGGCGGTGACCCGCTCCCACTGGTAGTC
>APMI01002728.1_pt1 | contig 11230 bp, 10 predicted proteins | sample 667938 | NCBI WGS metagenome assembly APMI01 (sample SAMN01084076, study PRJNA167559) | wastewater metagenome | biome: Wastewater | place: Denmark: Ejby Moelle, Odense | collected 2011-11-28 | reverse complement strand
CAAGGTGCCGGGCGCGAGCCACGGCGGCTTCACCTCACGCCCCTCGCAGAGCGCGGCCAAGGCGGCGGCGATCATCGCCTGGTTCGATCGCTATCGCGCGAACCCGGGCAAGCCGCAGTAAGCGCCGACCGGGAGACACGGGGCGGCCCGCGCCGCCCCGTGTCTCCCCCGGTTCAGGCGGTGGCGAAGAATTTGGTGCCGACCACGCCGACGATGATCAGCCCGATGAACCCCGCCTGCACCAGATTGAGCTTTTCCCCGAACAGGATCATGCCGAAGATCGTGACGCCGACCGCGCCCAGCCCGGTCCACACCGCATAGGCCGTCCCGGCCGGCAAACCGCGCATCGCGAGCGCGAGCAGCCCCATGTTGACGAAGCTCAGCGTGATCGGCACCGCCGAGGCGAGCCAGGTGCCCTGCGTCGCCGCCCATTTCAGGCTGAGCGCCCAGATAATCTCCGTAACCACGGCAACGCCGAGGACGAGCCACGCCATCGCGCATCTCCAAATTCTGCGGGCTCGAATGGAAAGGCGCGACAGCCGGAAACCCGAAAGAGGCGCGCGCCGAGGCGGCCCGATAGGCGCTTGCGGCGTTCCTGTCCACCGCCGGGGCGTGCTTGAGCGGCGACGCCCCTGCCCTATGCTCGGCGGCGGATCTATAAGCGAGGCGCATCATGCGGGTCGAACATGGCGGCGAAATCCTGATCCTCACCGGGACGCCGGGCGCGGGAAAGACGACGATCGCCACCGCGCTCGCCGCGCTGGACGGCGCGCCGAAGGTGCATCTCCACGCCGACGACTTCTGGCATTTCATCAAGCACGGCGCGATCGAACCCTATCTGCCGGAAGCGCATCGGCAGAATGGCATTGTTCTCGATGTTCTGGCCGGCGCCGCGGCGCGCTATGCCGCGGGCGGGTATCTGGTCGTCGTCGACGGGATCGTTGGCCCGTGGTTTCTCGATGCGTTCGAGGCGGTCGCGGTTCCGGTCCACTATATCGTGCTGCGTCCCCCGCTAGCGGTGGCGATCGAACGCTGCGGCGCGCGCGGGGGCGATACCCTGTCCGATCCCGGCGCGATCGCGGCGCTTCACACACAATTTGCCGACCTCCGCACGCTCGAACGTCATGCCGTCGCGACAGGCGAGGATAGCCGCGACGACCTGCTGTCACGCGTGATCGCCGCGGTGAACAGCGGCTCGTATCGGCTCGCCGGCTGAAGAAAGATCAAAAATACGATTGCGAATCACTCTCATTAGCCTAAAGGCGCTCACCTCCCCCTGGTGATGAGGTTCTGATGCGCTCGCGATCCCGCAACTCCCTGTTCGTTGGCGCAATCTTGCTGGCGTCGACCGCGACCGTTCCCGCTGCTGCCGCGCCGGCCGCCGCCGATGGTGCCCCTGCCGACGGCGCGGACGAGGTGGTGGTGCGCGGCGCGCGCCCGGTGGAGCAGGCCTCGTCAGGTACCAAATCCGATACCCCGCTCGTCGAAACGCCGCAGTCGATCAGCGTCATCAGCGGCGCCGATATCCGGCAGTTCGGGCTGGCCAATCTCAATCAGGCGCTGCGCTATGTCGCCGGCATCACCCCGGAATCGCGCGGCGCCAATGCCGAGATTTACGATCAGTTCAAGCTGCGCGGTTTCGATGCGCCGCGCTATCTCGACGGGCTGCGGGTGTTCGACAGTGCGACCGGCTATGCCAATCCGCAGATCGACGTATCGCGGATCGATCGGATCGAGGTGGTCAAGGGCCCGGCATCGGTGCTTTACGGCCAGTCGAGCCCCGGCGGGCTGGTCGCCATCTCCAGCAAATTGCCGCTCGACCAGCAATTTTACGGCGCCGTTTCCGGGACTTACGGCACTTACAATCTCTACAATGTCGATGCTGATGTCGGCGGGCGGATCGATCAGAATGTGCTGTGGCGGCTTTATGGCGCGGTCAACGGTGCCGATACCCAGCAGAGCTTCGGCAAGCGCAGCCGCCAGACGGTAAGCGGCGCGGTGACGATCGGCGCGGGAAGCGATACCAGCCTCACCGTGCTCGCCGCCTATTCGCGCGATCCGCAGAACGGCAATTACGGCAGCGCGCCGGTGTTCGGCACGCTCTTCGCCAATCCCAACGGCAAGATCGCCACGCAATTCGCCGACGGCGAACCGGGCGATTTCTTCCGCCGCGAACAGGTCGCGCTGACCTATATCTTCACCCACCGGTTCAACAGCGACTGGTCGTTCCGCTCGAGCGGGCGCTATCAATATGCCTCGACCAATCTTGGCGCGATCTACCAGACCGGCAATCCGACCGACGCCACGCTCACCACCGTCGGGCGTGCGGCTTATGCCACCGATGAGACGCTCAACAACTGGACCTTCGACAACCAGCTGAGCGGGCGGTTCACCACCGGGCCGCTGACGCATCAGGTGATGGTCGGGCTCGATCGCCAGGTCGCGCATTCGACCGAGATCGCGGCCTTCGGCGACACGGTGAACGGCATTCCGGTCACCACGATCAACGTCTTTCGTCCGGTCTACGGGACGTCGCCCGTCCCGCTGACCCCCGGTGCGATCGGCGTGCCGGGCTCATATGATGCCGCGCTTCGCCAGACCGGGCTTTATGCGCAGGACCAGATCAGCTGGGGCGGGCTGCGCCTGACGCTGAGCGGCCGGCATGACTGGGCCGATACCGAAAACGGCGTCACGCAACGCGATCGCAAATTCACCTGGCGCGTTGGCGGGCTCTATATGACGTCGATCGGCGTCGCGCCCTATGTCAGCTATTCGACCTCGTTCCAGCCGCAGCTCGGGCAGGTATTGCGGAGCGACGGCAGCACCGGCGCGGCCAGCCCGTCGCTCGGGCGGCAGATCGAGGCCGGGGTGAAATACCAGCCGCCGGGCACCCAGATCCTGCTGACCGCGGCGTGGTTCCGCATCGAACAGACCAATTTGTTGACCGCGGTGCCGAACACCCTGTTCTCGACGCAATCGGGCAAGGTGCGATCGCAGGGGGTGGAAGCCGAAGCGACGGTGCCTTTGCCGCACGGCTTCACCGCGCGCGCGGCGTTCAGCCATCAGACCGTCAAGACGATCGAAGACGCCGATCCGGCCAATATCGGCCAGGGGCTGATCGGGGTCGGCCGCGGCAATGCTGCGTTCAACCTCGATTGGGCGCCCGAGGCCGGCCCGCTCGCCGGGCTGAAGCTGGGCGGCGGATTGCGCTGGGTCGACAAGGTTTACGCCGGCACCTACACCGGCAGCTATGCGCCGAGCGCGGCGGGCAATATCACCAACACCCCCTCCTACACCTTGTTCGATGCGCTGCTGCGCTACGATCTCGGTCGCGCCAATCCGAGCCTCAAGGGGCTCGAGATCGGCATCAATGCGACCAATATCTTCGACCGCAAATATCTCACCAGTTGCTATCTGAGCTCGGTCGGCTGGTGCTGGTACGGGCAGCGCCGCACCGTGCAGGGAACGATCGGGTTCCATTGGTGAGAAAAGCCCGCCCGGTTTCCGCGCGTTATCGCCTCGCGGTGCTGTCACGCAGCGTCGCGGCGGTCGCGGGAGGCTATGGCGTGTCGGTGTTGCTGGCGATCGCGGTTGCGTGGGCGCTGCCGCTGCCGCGCGAGGAAGCGGCGACGATCGGCACGATGATCGCGCTGCTCGGGCTGCCGATCGCCGCTATGGCCTGCTTCTACGCGCGCACCGCGTTTCGCGCGTGGGCGGGGCTGGCGATCGCGGCGTTGCTGCTTGCCGGGCTGGCGTTCGTCGCGGGGTGGCGGCCGTGAAACCCGGCTTCCGCGGCGCGATGACCTGGCTGCACGATTGGTCCGGCCTGATCGTCGGCTGGCTGCTGTTCGTCATCGCGCTTGCCGGGACGCTCAGCGTCTTCCGCAGCGAGATCGGCAATTGGATGCGGCCCGAGGTGCGGTGCTGCGCGGCCGATAGCGTCGCCGCGGGCAGCGCGGCGGTGCAATGGCTGGGCAAACATGCCGCCACATCGCCGGCCTGGTATATCCAGCCGGCCGACGCGCGCTCGGCGACCAGCTATGCCGTATGGACCGCCCCCGGCGGCGATTTTGCGCAGAAATGGCTCGACCCCAAAACCGGCGATCCGGCGACGGTGCGCGACACGCTGGGCGGCGATTTCTTCTATCGGCTGCATTTCGAGCTGGAGCTTCCCTATCCGTGGGGCCGGTTGCTCGCCGGCGCCGCGGCGGTCGCGATGCTGCTCGCGTTGCTCACCGGGATCGTCGCGCATCGCCGCTTCTTCGTCGATTTCTTCACCTTCCGCGCGGGCAAGGGGCAGCGTAGCTGGCTCGACGCGCATAATGTCCTCGCGGTCACCGCGCTGCCGTTTCACCTGATGATCGCCTTCACCGGCGCACTGACCCTCGCCAATCTCATCATGCCGTGGGGCGCGACCTCACTCTATCACGGCGATATGGCGGCGGTGTGGAAGGATCTTTATCCCGCCGCGGTCGATCGCCCGGCGCGCAACCTCCCCGCCCCGCTGGCCCCGATCGCGCCGATGCTGGGCAAGGCGCGGCAGTTTTTCGGCGGCGAGATCGCGCAGATTGCGGTGCTCAACCCCGGCGATGCGGCGGCGGTGGTGTCGGTCACCAGCGGCGAGGACCAGCGTATCGGCATCCAGCGTCAGGTGATCAGCTTCGACGGCACCACCGGCCGCCCGATCGCCACGCATATCGAGAAGCGCCCGGCGCTGCGCACCTTCAACTTCCTCTATGCGCTGCACACCGCGCGGTTCGGTGAAATGCTGACGCGCTGGCTCTATTTCGTGTGCGGGCTGATGCTGACCGCGCTGATTGGCGCCGGGCTGGTGCTATGGACCGAGAAACGCCGCGCGCAGCGGCAGGATCTGGGGTTTGCGATCGTCGAGCGGCTCAATATCGCGGTCGTCGCGGGCACGCCGCTCGCCTTTGCGGCTTTCCTCCTCGCCAACCGGTTGTTGCCGGTCGATCTTGCAGACCGCGCGGCGCTCGAAGTGCGGACGATGTTCTGGCTATGGGGCGCGGTGTTCGTCTACGCGCTGGTTCGCCCGGCCCGGCGCGCGTGGCGCGAGATTCTCACCGTGACGACGGCGGCCTGCGTGGCGATTCCGCTGAGTGACGTGATGACGCACGCGATGCGGCTCGATCCGCTGCATCTTGCGGTGGCGCTGATCGCGTTCGTGCTGGCAATGGGCTTTGCCTTCGCATCGCGCCGCGTCGGCGATCGCGCGGCCAAGGCATGACGCTGGCGCTGCTCGCCTCGGTCGTCGCTACGCTGGTCATCGCGCTGGCAACCCCGCGACAGGCCGATCAATGGCTCGGGCGCGGCTGGAACGCGAAGCGTCGCCGTGCGCTGCGCCGGGCGGGGTTCGCGCTGCTCGCTCTGTCGTTTCTGCTCCTGCCCACCGGCGGCGAACAGGCGCGCGCCGTCACCACATGGATCGGCGCACTGGCGCTCGAGGCGCTGATTGCGGCGCTGTTGTTGCGCCCAGCGACACGAAAGGGATCGCGGCGCGGCTGACGCCGATCCTTCATCGGATCGACCGCAAACTGTCACCTCCCCGAATTACGAGGCACGCGCGACTCGTTATTCACTCAGGAGGCAGTCTTGATCCCGCAACGCGCGTTCCGCTCGGTTTCGTTTGTTCGCCATCGATGGCAGGGGGGCGCGGCGCTTGCGCTGGTGCTCGCCCTTGCCGCTTCGCCCGCCGCTGCCCCGTGCCGCCCGTTGCCCCCGCGCCCGATCCCGCGCTGGCGGATACCGGCGATCAGGTGGTCGTCACCGCGCGCAAGACCAGCGAGAAATTGCAGGACGTGCCGGTCGCGATCACCGCGATCAGCGGCGCCGATCTGGCGCGCAACGATCACGTCCGGCTGGAGGATTTGAACCAGCTTGTCCCCAGCGCCAATGTCGTCATCACCAACGGGCACCAGACCAGCATCTCGATCCGCGGCATCGGCAATAATCCGGGCAGCGACGGGCTGGAGAATAGCGCCGGCGTGTTCCTCGACGGCGTCTATCTCGGCCGGCCGGGGATGGCGGCGACCGATCTGATCGATATCAAGCAGGTCGAGGTATTGCGCGGGCCGCAGGGCACCTTGTTCGGCAAGAACACCACCGCCGGCCTCGTCAACATCACCACCGAATTGCCCAGCTTCACCACCGAATTCAAAGGTCAGGCGAGCTACGGCAATTTCAACTATCAGCAATATCAGGCCTCGCTGAGCGGCCCGGTCAGCGATACTTTGGCGGTGCGCGTCACCGGCTATCGCACGACGCGGGACGGCATCGTCGACAATATCACCACCGGCAAGAAGACCAGCGACCTCGATCGCGCCGGCGCGCGCGTGCAATTGCTGTGGAAACCGACCAGCAACCTCTCGGTGCGGCTGATCGGTGAATATGGCGCCGAGCAACAGAGCAGCGGCGCGGTGTCGATCATCCCGACCTGGGGCATCACCCCCAATCTGATCAAGGCCAAGCTCGCCGCGACCGGCGGGGTGATCGCAGTCGATCCGCGCGGCCGCACCACCGCGGTCGACGGCCCGACCGATACCGGCACGCGGCAGGGCGCGGGATCGGCGCAGATCGACTGGGATATCGGTGGCGGCTTCAAGCTGACCTCGATCACCGCTTTCCGTTACTGGCAATATGATTCCAATTCGGACACCGAAGGCAGCAGTGCCGATGTGATGTACGGCGGCTATCATATCCAGGATCGCCAATGGACCGAGGAACTGCGCCTCGCGCTGCCGCGCATCGGGCGGGTCGATTCAGTGGTCGGGGTTTACTACTTCAACCAATATGTCGAGACCAACCAGCATCTGAACTACGGCAAGGATGCCGCGGCGTGGCTTTCGGGCGTGCCCAATGCGCTGTTGCCGGTCTATGCCCAATATTCGCCCGCGCTGGCGACGTTGCTCGCCTATAACCGCACCCAGTGGAACACCTTCGCCGACCCGCTGACCCACAGTATCGCGGCGTTCGGGCAGGCCAATTGGCATGTCACGCCGAACTGGAACATCACCGCCGGCATCCGCCAGACGCACGAAACCAAGCGTGAGGACGTCTATCGCCCGACGCCGGTGAGCAGCATCACCGGCCAGCCGGTCGCGGCGCTCGCCAATCAGGCGGCCGGGCCGATCCACGCCGGGATTTCCAATTCGGCGCCGTCGTTCCTGATCAGCAGCGATTATCATCCGACGCCGGGGCTGATGTTCTACGCGCTCGTATCGCGCGGGCAGAAAGCAGGCGGGCTCAACACCACGCTGCCGCCGAACGGGCTCGGCGCCGATGCGCTGAAGGTCGAACCCGAAATCGCGACCAATTACGAAGCCGGCATCAAGAGCGACCTGTTCGCGCATCGCGTCCAGCTCAACCTCAGCCTGTTCCGCACCGATATCCGCAACTATCAGGCGAATGTGCTGCAGGAGGTGAACGGGCAGGTTGTCCAGCTGCTCACCAATGCCGGCGCGGCGCGGACGCAGGGCATCGAGGCGGAAGCGACATTGCAGCCGGTCACCGGCCTTTCGCTCCACGGCTATGCCGCGTTCAACGACGCGACCTATCGTTCCTACCGCAACGGCCCCTGCCCGATCGGCGTCGCCGCCGCGACCTGCGATCTTTCGGGCAAGCCGATCGCCGGCGCGCCGAAATGGACGCTCGGCGCCAATGGCTCCTACGAACATGATATCGGCGGGCGGCTCACCGGCTATGCCTCGGCGGAATATTCGTGGCGCTCGCATTTCTACGGCTCGCTCGACGATTCACCGATGACGCTGACCGGCGGCTACGGCCTGCTCAACCTGCGCCTCGGCATCCGCGCGAAGGATCGCCTGTGGGACCTTTCGGTGTGGGGCCGCAACGTCACCAATGTCGCCTACGCCACCAATTACTTCAATTACGGCTCGGTGCTGCCCGGCACCTATGTCGCCTTCTTCGGCGACCCCGCGACCTATGGCGCCACGCTGCGCTTCAATTTCTGACGGAGACTGATTCCATGAAACGCTCTCTCGCTTTGCTCGCCGCGACCGCGCTGCTGTCCAGCCCGGTACTGGCGAAGGAAACCAGCTTCACGATCGCCGCGATCCCCGACACGCAGAATTACATCGACTACACCCACCAGACCGCCGAGGGCTTCAAGTTCGACGCGAATACGATGTTCCTCGAACAGATGCAGTTCATCGCCGATCACGCCAAGTCGAACGGCGGCGATATCGCCTTCGTCACCGCGCTGGGCGACGTGTGGCAGCATCAGACCAGGCATATCGACCCGGAGCATGAGGCGCGCGGGTTCAAATGGGCGCCCAACCCGATCATGGACAGGATGTTCGCGCCGACCACGAAAGTGACGACGGTGGAAATCCCCTATGCGCGCAAGGGCTATGAACTGATCGCGGGCAAGGTGCCGCTGTCGGTCGTGCCGGGCAACCACGATCATGATGCGATGTGGACCGATGCCAACCACCCTGCCGCCCCGGTGTTCAAGGACATGTCGAGCCTCGGCATGCTCCACGCCGGCGGGCTGGACAATTTCCGCTCGCTGTTCGGCGCCGATCAGCCGCTGTTCAAGGACAAGCCGTGGTATGTCGCGAGCCATGACGGCGGCGCGGACAGCGCGCAGATCTTCACCGCGGGCGGCTATACCTTCCTCCACATCGGCCTGCGCTTCGATGCGCCCAATGCCTCGCTCGAATGGGCGGCGAAGGTGATCGCCGAGCATCCCGGGCTGCCGACGATCATCTCGACCCACGATTATCTCACCAATGACGGCGCGCGCGTGCCCAATCCGATCATCGACAATCACGCGGTCGATCCCGACGACAACACCCCGCAGATGATGTGGGACAAATTGATCAGCCAGCATGACCAGATCTTCCTCGTGCTGTGCGGGCATGAGCATGGTCAGGCGCTGCGCATCGATGACAATCGCGCGGGCAACAAGGTGTGGCAGGTGCTGTCCGACTATCAGGACCGCCGCCAGACCGCGATCGACGCCGGCGCGAAGCTCCAGCAGGGCGAAGGGATCGGCGACGGCTGGATGCGGCTGATGAAGTTCGACATGGCGGGCGACACCCCGACGATCCACGTCCAGACCTATTCGACGCATTACAAGCAGCAGAGCAAGGATACGCCGCAATATGCCGCTTGGTACAAGGCCGCCGAAAAGCCCAGGCTGAGCGACGAGGACTTCCACGGGCAGGACGATTATACGATCGAGCTGACCGGCTTCCGCACGCGTTTCGGCCCCGGCCGCTGACGCATTGGCATTGACCTGCCCTGCCCCGGCCGAAACGATCGACCGGGGCAGCAAATGATAAAAGGACGATCATGGAGAGGGATGTTGCAACGCGAGGGCGCGGTCGCCCGCGTCTCGCCGCGATCGACGATGCGATCCACGCCGCGACCTGGGCGGTGATCGCGCGCGCCGGCTATACCGGGCTGACCTTCGAGGCGGTGGCGGAAGCGGCGGGCTGCACCCGCATGTCGCTCTATCGCCGCTTTTCGAGCAAGGCGGAACTGGTCGGCGCGACGATGTTCGCAATGTCGCGCGCGGTCGAGCCGGTGATCCCGGACGATATCGCCCCGCTTGAGGCTTTGCTGATGCACGCGCAGGCGACCGTCGACTATCTCTCGGGCGATCGCGGCACCGCGATCCTCAGCCTGATCTCGGCCAGCGCGCGCTCACCCGAATTGCGCGAGATCAGCGACGAATATGAACGCGGCGAGCGCGAATATTTCCTCGCACTGTTTCGCGTGATGTTCCCCGATGTCGACGAGGAACGGCGGCATTTCGCGTTCGATTGCTATATCGGGCTGATGCTCCAGCATGTCGTGATCCGCCGCACCCCGATGACATCGGAGAAGCTGCGGATCATCGTCGACAGCGTGCTGAAACTGCTCGCGGCGGACTGACGCCGGTCAGGCGAAGATATCGCTCAGCTGGCTCGTATCCGGCCCTTCCTTCCACTCGCGCAATTCGATGAACAGCGAGGCGAACATCGTCGTCACCCAGGTCACGACCACGCCGTTGATCACCGCTGTGATGATCTGCCCGATGCCGAAGGTGGGAGCCGCCCCGGTGCGAAGCTGCGCGACCGACATGCTCGTCGTGGCGCCCGCGACCCCGGCAAAGCCGAGGACGATGACGTAGATCACCACGACCGCAAGGAACAGGCCGAGGATCTTCCAGCGTGCGCCCTTGGTCAGCCGTGCGCTGCGCGAGAAGGCGCCGAACACGCCCGGCCGCTCCGCTACCACGGCAACGAATGCCATCGACCACATCAGCGCCAGCATGATGCCGGGAACGATCAGCAGAAGCGAAGCGAGCGAAACGCAGAACCAGTAAATGATATAGACGGCCGCCATCGGCAGGCAGCGCACGATGCCGACACGCAAAATCTCGCCCAGTTCGGGTTGCCGCCCTTCGGCATGCAGCACGGTGGTCTGGATCACCGCGCCGAACGCAGCGCATGTCAGCAGGATCAGACCGATACCGCCGAGAAAAGCGAACAGCCCAAACCCGCCAGTACCCGAGCCCGTCGCGACGCGGGCCATGATCGTGTTGAACAGAACCATCTGGAACAAGATGCCCGGCAGCGCCGATAGCAAAAACATCGGCCCCAGCGTCTGCAACGGATAAGCGCGGATCGTTTCGAACCCGCGCGTGAATGCCTTGCCGACCGACAGAATGCGTTGTTCTTCGCCGAAAGCTGCTGTTGCCATTTGCCCTGCCCCCAAGGTTAAGCTGAAGGTGAACCTGCCCCCGATAGGCGCGCCTGTCCAGTGAATTGATTGTAAACACTTTTATTAGCAGGTTGCGCGGCGCTGGCGCTTCGCTAAGCTTCGGCGCAACCGTGCGATCTTCGCTCGGGGAGGGCATTATCGGGGGACAGGTTCAACCAGCGGCAGCGGCCGATCCGCTCGCGACGGCGCATGACGCCATGCGTGCCGATGCGTCGATCCAGTTCGACCTCACGCGTCCGCCCAAGCCGCCCGAACCGCCCGCCTGGCTGGTCAAGCTGGGGGAGTGGATCGCCGACGCGCTGGCGCCGGTCGGCCGCTTCCTGCGCTGGATTTCCAGCCTGATGCCCGACGCGCCTTATGCGCGCATCCTGTTGTGGAGCCTGATCGCGCTGCTCGTCGCGGGGCTGATCTGGCTGGTCGTCGATCGTGTCCGCAGCGGCGAATGGCGGCTGCCGCGCCGCCGGCGCACGCCCTATGTCGC
>APMI01024420.1_pt1 | contig 11231 bp, 9 predicted proteins | sample 667938 | NCBI WGS metagenome assembly APMI01 (sample SAMN01084076, study PRJNA167559) | wastewater metagenome | biome: Wastewater | place: Denmark: Ejby Moelle, Odense | collected 2011-11-28 | reverse complement strand
TTCCGCTTCACGACTGCGCGCAACCTCTGCGGCACGCGTGGACGGGGTTTTGCAGACCTTCCTTAAGTTTTCCGGGTTTGGCTGGCGGCCTGGACGCGGCGGGCCTGGGGCACATCGACGGTATGCGAGCACGAACGCACACCCCAGTGCGAGGTCGACTACCGCCAGCGCCGGAGTGACGGCATCGACGCGCTTCAGCGACAACAACACGAGCGGGCGCCCGGCGCGTCCGGGAACCTGACGCGCGACTGGAAGGTCTTCGGCGACAAGAATGGCAACCGCATCGATCTAACGGCTTCACCAGACGGCACCTGCGAGCTGTGGGCGAGGATCGACGCCCGGACCGACGACGAAGCCTTCCTCCCGTGCCTAGTCATCCTCCTGATCGAGATGGAATGCGTGGTGTACGTGCCCGAGCTGAACAGGAATATCCCTGGGGATCTCGAATTTCTGAAATAGGCGCTACAAGCGTGGCAAGCTTGGCCAGTCACGCCGGGTCAGCGCTGAAGCCACTAGGCCTTCGCGAGCCCAAGCTCGCCGCCGCAGTCCCTCGCAACAGGCTGAATCAGTGGACGCCGACCTGCCGGGACATCGAGAGCCGATATCCTGCGGGTCGCAATAGAAGCTCAGCGCAGCGGAGGGATCTTGGAGAAGGCTAGCAAGGCCGTTGGCGACCTTGACGACCTGGTGAAGGCGGTTCTCTCGTCTCTGCCCTCCTCCAAGCCCTGGCAGCGGCAGCTGCGGCGGTACCTGGTGGATATCGACACGCAGGTTCAGGTTCTGCGAATGGCTATCTCGATTCAGCGAGGCCATGCCGAGAAGCTGGAATCAGTAGCCCAGCTGCGAACGGTCCTGCGCGTCGCACAGCGATATCTCGCGGCGGGGCGCGCCGATCTCGGGACGAAGGCTGCAGTCGGATTCGCGTGTGAGCTTGGGCAGCGGATTGCTGGCGAACTGGACGCGCAGGATACAAGCGCCTGACGCGACAGGGAGAGCGCGCGGAGTGACCCCAGGCCGGAGATCAACGCCTTGGCACCCGCTGTAGCGGCGCATCACGTGAGCAGGGCTGCTGTCGTCCAATGGCGCTGCTTGTTTTGCCCATGACCGATGCGGGCCAGGGCGCCGGCGAATTCGGCTCGAAGGCCCTCGCGTGTAGCAGCTTGCAGTGCCTGCAGCTCTGTCTCCGCAGCACTTCGAGCGAGTTCCTGCGTGCGTCGCACGATGTGCTGAACGGCTTTCGTGGGCGCACTGTCCGCGATTGCCGTGATACGCGTTTCGGATTCGGCGGCCGCGGCTGTGAGGCTCTCACAGGTGTCCTGGAGATCCCGGTAGGTCGGTTCGAGCGATGCCGGATTTCGCCTTCGTGCCAGTGTTGCGGCGCCTGCTGTGGTGGCTACGCCCGAGCCTGCAGGACCACCCTCTGGCCCCTGCCTGGATGACTCAGCTGATGTCGCGGCAATCAGAGAGGGCATGGATGAAGGCCGCCGAAGCGCTCCTGCCGGTCATCGAACATTCGCGACGCTGTGGCGTCTCGCCCCGCGTTCATGGGGGTATATGTCCGATCGAATTGCAGATTGCCGTGGAACCAGACACCACTACTAGGGAAATGCCATGTGTCGTTCTCGCCTTTCGCTGCACATGCTGGTGTCGGCTCTGCTAGCTGCATCGGCCACTGCGCAAGCCGCGCTCGTCTCCCGCTGGACGGCAGTTGACCTGCCTGGCATGACCGTTTTTGACGTCAACGGACAGGGGAAAGTGGTTGGGCGTCGAGTCACGGCGGAGTCTCCTTCACAGGCCACTGTTTACAGCGCGGGTACTTACACCGACCTGATCTCGGTTTCTGCTGGTCTTTCGCGCGTGCAATCAATCAGCGACAACGGCCGGATGGTGGGTGCCGTCTATGGCGCCGTCGGCCAGGAGCGTTGGGTGGAGTTCACCGGCAACGGCGGTACGCGTGACATCACGCCCACCTTCATCGGCACCTCCCGCGTGTGGGTCAACGACCGTGGAGACGTGGCGGGAAACTACCAGCCTGCGGCTGGTCAGTCGCGCGCCTTCGTCACCCACGCTGATGGCACCGGCTTCCCCGTGGGCCCGCTGAGCGGCCAGATCCACCAGCTCAACAACATGGGCACAGTCATTGGCTTCCATTACAACGAGTTTGCGAAGGGGCGCGACTTCATCGCCACGCGCGACGGCTCGAGCCAGTACCTGCCTTCGCTGGGGGGCACCGTCAGCCGCGCCCGTGACCTCAACGATCTCGGGCAGGTCGTTGGCGCGTCAGACTTGTATCTGGACACGAATTACCACGCGACGATTTATGAGAACGGCGTCCTTCGCGATCTCGGCACGTTCAATGACGTAGGCGACAGCGAAGCCTATGCCATCAACGACGTCGGGCAGATCGTGGGTTCGTCCGACCTCGCTGGCGGTGGCAGCCACGCGTTCCTCTACGAGGGGGGCGTCATGAAAGACATCGGCAGCCTTGGCGGCGCCCGCTCTTGGGCGTTGAGCATCAACAACCTCGGTCAGGTGATCGGATACTCGGAAACCACTTCGGACGAAGACAGGTTGGATTGGTTTCTCTACGACCAAGGGCATATGGTTGCCATTGATGACATGCTGCGCTCACTGGGCCACTGGGATGTGCGCAGCGCCCAGCTGGCTGACAACGGTTACATCGCGGGGTCGGCTTACGACTGGGATACCGGGGTCGAGCACTCGTTCCTGCTGAGGCTTTCCGGGCAGGGTGGCGGTGATGGAAGCGGCGAACTGCCCGAGCCTGCCACGCCAGTGTTGGCTCTGGCCGGCGCGGCTGCTGCCGCACTCGCTCGCCGGCGCCGCAGCTGAGCACTTGGCCCCTGCCATGCTTCCGGCGCCAAGGCAGGCGCGAAAAAGCGGCTGAGGAAGGGCTACGTCTCAGCCTCTCGGCGAGCGCCCGGCCAGGGTGTTTCCTCAGGTCTGCGGCGGGACTCGCGCAGCACCAGAGCCCAATGTTTACCGGACTTCTCCATGTTTTTCACTCGTCGTTCACCCCCCGCCTTGTGCTCCATTGCTGTTGCGACTCTTGCCACGCTCGGCGCACTGAGTCAGCCGGCTTCGGCCGTGCAACTTCAGGTCACCCAGTTGCCATTCCTCGCGGGCACGACCACAGCTGAAGGGATGGGGCTCAACAGCAAGGGCGAGGTCGTCGGCATCGCACTTGACGCCCAGGGGAGCGTGCGCTCCTGGTATTGGTCTGCCGCCGCAGGTGCCAGGGAAATTGGGGCCGGCGTGTACAGCAGTGCGTTTGTCTACGACATCAACGAAAGTGGCATGGCGGTGGGCAATGGCTCCTTCGCCAACGGCACCCAGTCATTCACGTGGCAGAACGGAGCCCTGCGGCTCGTGGGTACCAATGGCACGGCTTTGCGTGGTGCCCGCGGCATCAACAACGCCGGAGCAGTCGTGGGTGAGATCCCCGGACCGAATGGAACCGCGGGAGCGGCAGGGGTGTTCTATCCGCGTGGCTCGCAACCCGTCTCGCTTGGCATCCCCGCGGGCGGGCGGGGCGCCTACGGCGTTGCCATCAACGAGCGCGGTACCGTGGTGGGCTACAGCAACGCAAGCAACGGATCGCTGGCGTTCATCTGGACGGGCATCGCTGGTATGCGCGAGCTCAACACGCCGCTCGGCGTGGCCGGCGCTGAGGCTTCCGGCGTGAATGCGCAAGGTGACGTGGTGGGCAGCGTACTGGGGGCTGACGGGATCCGTCGCGCAGCGTTGTGGAGCGGCGGCACGGGGATGCCGACCTTGGTGTCTGGCGCAGGGGCATACACAGTAGGCTTCAACTTGAACGACATCGGCCAGATGGTGGGTGTCACGGGTGAGGCGGTGGACTCGACCAAGGCGTTTCTCTGGTCTCGTTCCGGGGGGCTGGTGATGGTCGACAGCCTGCTGGCGCCGGGCAGCACCGTGGGTGTCCAGTCGGTGCGCGATATCACCGCTGAAGGCGTCATGGTGGGCCGCGGTACCAACGGCAGCGCCGTGTTGATCACACCCACCGGCACCTTGAGCTGGCAAGGCGTGGCCGGCGGCCGTTTCAATGATGCCACCCAGTGGGAGCATGGCTTCGCGCCCGGCAGACTGGTCGACGCCGCCGTGGCGGGGCCCTCGTCGCAGACCGTGACGATGGGCAACGACACCACGGTGAAGAGCCTCACGGTGGGCGGTGGCTCGGGCCGCCCCACGGTGACACTGGAGAACGGTGCGCAGCTCATCGCCCTGTCTGGCAGCGTGGTGGTGGAAGGCGGGGGAACGCTCGCAGGGGATGGCCGCATCGCCGGCAGCGTGCTCAACCGGGGCACGGTCCAGCCGGTGCATCTGCGGATCGATGGCGGGCTGACAAACCAAGGCCTGCTGACCGGCACCGGACGCATTGACGGCAACGTCGTCAACACCGGCGCCATCCGCGTAGGTGCGGGCCAGTCGCTGGTTCTCGCCGGCCCATTGGCGCTCACCAACAGCGGCAAGGTTGAATTGCGTGGGGGCGAGTTGGAGACGCGGGGCAGCTTTGTGAACGCAGCGGGCGGCCGTATCAGCCTCGATGGTGGCGTGCTGCGAGCTGCTGACGGGGTGACGAACCGCGGCAGCATGGAGTTCGGCTTTGGCAGCGCTTCAGTCCTTGGCGCGGTGGTGACATCCGCAGGCGGCCGTGTTGTGGTCTCGGGCACGGGCCAGGCTTTGTTCAGCGACGGTCTGGAGGTGCAGGCGGGCGGTGAGCTTCGGGTAGCCGCGGGCTCGCAGGCCCTCTTTTACGGGATGGTACGTCAACGCAACGGCGCGCTGATGACCGGCACGGGAACCAAGTTCTACGAGGGCGGCCTGGCCATCGGCAACTCTCCCGGTGTGGCGGTCGACGAAGGCAGCATCTGGTTCGGCGCGAGCAACGTCTACGAAGCTGAACTGGGCGACGACGCGCACGACCGTCTTCTGGTGGGCGGTGAACTTCACCTTGGCGGCACGCTCAAGCTCATCGCCTGGGACGGCTTCGAGGCTCAGGCGGGCCAGCGCTTCGACCTGTTTGACTGGGGCACCGTGAGCGGGGCGTTCGACGCCGTAGACACTTCTGCGCTGGGCCTGCGGACTGGCTTGGCTGTGGATACGTCGCACCTGTACCTAGACGGCACCATCGCCATCACCGCCGTGCCAGAGCCGGCGCCAGGCGTGCTGTTGGCGCTGGGCATGGCCACGCTGGCCCTGCGCCGGCTGCGGGCCGCTTCGCGCCTGCCCGCTTGAGCATGCGTGGCGCGCTCCATCGCCTTGCCATGCTGGCGCGGGCTGGTTCAGGGCTCGGGGATGCCGGTCGGCGGCATCTGCCCCGGCGGTTTCGCAACTCAGGCAAGAGGGCGCTGACGACCTGGCTTGGTGCCCCTGCGTGCGGCATGCCAGGGTGAAGGCCGGCCGGATGTCCCCGCCGGCACACCTAATGCGTGGAACAGAGTTCGTCAGTGCCGACGCAGCAATGAGGCACGCCCCAAGCCCCACGAGCTCACGCCCGGTGGCGCCCGCCTGCAACAGTTCGACGAATTGAGAGATGCGGCGCTCAGCCTGCCAGCTTCGGCCCCCTCTCTCGGCATCGCATGAATGACCCGCAACCCACCGCCATGACCAACGACCTCACGAGCCCGAAGCCGGAGGCGCCGTGCCCCCCGCCTTCTCACGAAGAACCTCTGTCGTTGAAGTCTCGCTTCGTGATGATCTTCGGTGCCATCACCGAGGAACTGGCTTACGCGACCACTCGGCGGCTCGTTGCGCTGGACGCGGATAGCTGCGCACCCATCAACGTCTTCATCTGCTCGCCCGGCGGGCACCTGGAGTCGGGCGACACCATCCACGACGTGCTGCGGTTCATCAAGTCGCCGGTGAACATGATCGGCACAGGCTGGGTCGGCAGTGCAGCGACCCATCTGTATCTAGCCATTCCCAGGGAGCGGCGGTACTGCCTCCCCAACACGCGCTTCCTCATCCACCAGCCAAGTGGTGGCGCACGCGGGCGCGCTGCTGACATCGCCCTGCAGGCGCGCGAGATAGTCCGGGCTCGCGAACGCATCGCCCGCACGATTGCGGCCCAGACGAGCCGATCATTGCAGGAGGTGCTTGCAGATATTGAGCGAGACCGGTGGCTTGCGGCTGAGGAAGCGGTCGCCTATGGCCTGGTCGCCCGCATCATTTCGCGCGAGACCGACCTGTGATGATCCTCACCAAACGCCCCGCCGAAGGATTTCGGCATGCCACGCATGGTGCGGCGACGCCACCATCGGCGGCCCAGGGAAAACCACCTCTGCGAATGATGCTGTGCCTGTGGCTTGCCCTGTCCGCGAGTGGCCTCAGCGGCTGTATCGCTGGGGCGGCAACCGACTCCCGTGCGCACGTGTATCAGGTGCGGCACTATGGGGAATATCTCGCGCCTTCAGTGCGCAAAGCTTCGGCACCCCTGTCGCCCGGTAGCCGAGTGCGCGAAGCTAGGCCATTGCTGTTTCGCTTCGAGGACCTGACCGTCCTGCCTCAGGCGTTCGACGCCAGGCGGTACACGCCGGTCGGCGGGGCGCAGGTCGCTTTTTACAACAAGACGATCTCGGTGAAGCAGGCGGAGGACGAAATCATCGCCGAGCAACTGCCGGAAGTCTTTTATTTCGGTGACCTGGAAGTGGCCCGGCACACGGTCGGCAAGGAGCGCCTGTGGTTGTTGCTGGGCCGCTCACGCCAGAGCACCTCGATGTACTGGCTGGGGGTGTACGACTCCCGCGGCAAGGCGCTCTATCGCGCGGTCCTGCCGTTCCACAAAGTGTGGAGCCTGGAGCCCTTCGCGGAGGGCGTCCAGATCAACGGGAGCGCCTACGCCGAGCGCGTCATCATCGTGCGGTAGGCACGCGCGGGTCGTCAGGGAAGACCGGTGTGCGCTACGCCGCAGCACCCAGGCGGCAGTTGCGGGCAGGGCGAGTCCCAGCCCGATGGCGGGTGGCCGAACTCGCGGCGGAAGGCGCTGCTGAAGTGGCTGTGGGAGCAAAAGCCCAGCGACAAGGCCAGTTCCGTCAGCCGGCCGCGCATGTCCGGCAACTGGAGCAGGGCATGGCGAAGCCGCAGGCGGATCAGTTGCCGGTGCAGGCTGACGCCAGTCACGCGGGTGAAGACCCGGCTGGCATGAAAGGCCGAGACGCCACAGTCCCCAGCGAGGGACGCCAGGTCCAGCGGCTGGTCGAAGTCCAGGGCCAGGCGCTCGCCGAGGCGCTCGGCAAGCCGGCGCCACGCGGGCGTCATGCGGGGGTTCGTCGGACGGCCGGCCTGGCGCGCGGCATCCGTCAACACGCTGTCAAGCAGTTGGGAGCTCAGGTCCTGCTGCGCCTCGGCGTCGCGCTGCGCGCGCCGTAGCGCGCGGTGCAGGCAGGCGGTGCGCGCCGAGCTGTTCACGACACCGGGGCTGAACTCCGGGGCCCAGTCCTCCATCACGTCCATGGGTACGCTCAGGCAGGCGGCGCGGCGCGGCTGCGCAGACGGCGACGCAACCGCGTACACCTCGCCGCCCGCGTGCATGGCCACCGTACCGATGTCCACCACAGCCCGACGGCCTCGAATTTCCCTGAGGTCCATGCCGGTCAGGGGTAGCTCGATCGTGGCGTGGGTCGAGTGCTCCTCGTGCCATCCGCTCTTTCGGCCAATGCAGTGCCATTCACTCAACTGAGCGGCAGGTGGTGGAGAACGGCGCATGGCGACAGTCTGCATTGAGCAAGAAATTGATAGCGGAGTGTCGTGCCGATTCGCAGAATGCGCCGCATGACGACATTCATCCTGACGAGCGCAGTACAAGGCATCCATTGGGCGCGAAGCCTGTCGCTGGCCATGTTCATGGCGGCTGCCTGTGCCCATGCCGCTCCGCCGGTGGCTCCGGTCACTGTGGCGACGGTGCCCGCGCGGCCCGGCGACGTGCAGAGCATCGACGCCCTGCTGCGGGCCTTCTACGAGGTCGTGAACATCAGCCCCGAGGCGCCCCGCCAGTGGGCTCGCGACCGCACGCTTTACACCCCAAGGGTGCGCTTCGTGGCCATCTCTTCCGATGGCGACGGCCGCCCCTTGGTGCACGTGTGGAACCACCAGCAACTGGTGGACGAGAGCGAACCGCTGGTCGCGCGCGGCTTCAAGGAGCGCGAGATCCACCGGCGGGTCCGGGTCTACGGGCATATGGCTCATGTGGACTCCACCTACGAGACTGAACTTGCCGGGCCCACTGGGCTGCAGCGATCGCGCGGCGTGAACAGCATGGAGCTGTACTTCGACGGCCAGCGCTGGTGGATCGCCAGCGTGGTGTGGATGACCGAGGGCAAGCACCATCCGATCCCGGCCGACCTCCTGCCCTGAGGCCTCGCGGCTGAGCTGTCACAACCCCCTAGGAAACAAGTCCACGCCTTGTCCGCTGCGCAGCTGGCGCTGCGTCTCACTGACTGACCCGTTTGTACCCGTCCCGCATCTCCGGGCCGGGCCACCAGGCGGGTAGTCCTGAGAAACGCGATGCCCTGGCCGTCACTTGCTGAAACCCTCGAACTCAAGCCTCTGGTTCTCGCGGGCCCGATTCTGCGCAAGGTCACTCCACTTTCGGTGACCGTGTGGCTGGCGCTCAAGAACGCGTGCACTGTCACGCTCACCGTCTACAGCTCGGCGGGCCGGGCATTGTTGACCGGCACCCGCGCGAGTACGGAAATCGGTACCCACCTCCACCTCGTGGCAGTGACGGCCGACCATCTGGTCGGCCCCACGACGGCCCTGGCGGAGGGGCAGGTCTTCTCTTACGACCTCTCCTTCACCGAAGCCGGCAGTGGCACGTCGTACTCCCTGGCTGCGGCAAGCCAGAACGCCTCGCTGTCTTACCCAGGCCGCTTGCTGCCGAGTCTTTGCCTGCCACCGTCGGACGTGAACAAGCTGCGCATCGTTCACGGCTCCTGCCGCAAGCCACATGGCGACGGACCCGACGCGCTGGCGTTGCTGGACGACCTCCTCGCCACCACCCACGATGACCCTTTCGCTCGCCCGCAGCAGTTGCTGCTGACTGGCGATCAGATCTACGCCGACGACGTGGCCGCCGGGCTGCTCACCATGATCACGGATGCCGCGCGGACGCTGCTGGCCTGGGGAGGCCGCGACGAGCTGATGCCGCTGCCTGACTCGCCGCTCAAAGGGGTGCCTGAGCCGCGGAAGTACCCTCCTGTGCCTGGTCACCGCCTGCCACCCTACCAACGCAACTACGCGTTGGGTCTGAGCGGCTTCACGTCCGATGACATGGGCTGTCACCTGATGTCGCTCGGCGAGTACCTGTGCATGTACCTGTTCGCTTGGTCGGACGTGCTTTGGAGACGGCACAACGACGGGTCTGCCGAACTGCCGCCGCCCGAGGACATCGTCGAGACCTCCATCGCGCTACGCAGCTTCGCCCCACAGGACGCCGACGCGCGCCGCGAGCCAGCGGAGCCATGGCGGAACTTGTCCACGTCCGCTGAGAAGCGCGCGGACAAGGTCCGCACGATCGCGCGACATAACGAGGGCTTGGTGAGGTTTCACGGCCGCCTCGGCCGAGTCCGAAGGGCACTGGCCAACGTGCCCGTCTACATGATCTTTGATGACCATGAGATCACCGACGACTGGAACATGCGGCTGGCCAGCACGCTAAACATCCACGAAAGCGCTTTGGGCCGGCGGGTGGTGCAAAACGGCATGGTGGCCTATGCGCTGTGCCAGCACTGGGGCAATGCGCCGGAGCAGTTCGCCGACGACGGTACGCTGCCGCCCGGGCGCAAGCTGCTGAGTTACCTCGACAAGGCGCGTGGCGACGACTATGCACAGCGCAGCGCGCTGATCTGCGCCGCCCTGGGCCTGCCGACGGCGGCGGAGATTCGGTCGCAGCGCCGGCTGATCCACGGCCCTGACTCGCTGCGCTACCACCACCTGGTGCGGGGGCCCGGTCACAAGATCGTCTTCACGGACTCCCGGACCTGGCGATCCTATTCCCCCCGCGGCGAAACCATCCTGATCCCTGAGGACGTTCTTCGTCAGCAGTTCGCCGACGGGGCCGTCGATGCCCGGCAGGCCCTGCTGGTTGTCTTGTCCACCAATGCGCCACCCGTGCGCTCGATCCGCACAGCCGAAGGCCATGACACCCTGGTCAACAGAAGCGAGCATCACCCCGACCTGTATGAGTCCTGGGCCTTGCCGTCTGACGCGACAGACCGACTTTTCAAGGTCATCTCCGACCAACTCCCCCTCGTCGACGGCACCCGGCAAGGCTCGGCCCTGCTCATTTCCGGCGACGTGCATCACGGCTTCGCGAGCCGGCTGCTCTTCGAGGGGCACAGCCGCTTCGAGGACTCGCAAGATCGGCCTCAGCCGGTCTCTGCGGTCTACGGGCAGTTGGTGTCGAGCGCGTTCTGCAATGCCAATGGAGCGACCCGCGGGCTGCACCGAGAGGGTCACGACTACACGCCCAGCGTCTTGCAAGGTATGGCGATCCCCAAAGGTCGCACCGAGCGCTTGTGCGGACGCAATCTCAGGCCCGGCGAATATGTCCGCGCGGGCACCACAACGATGACTTCGGTGCTGCCGGAGCTCCACCAGGTGCAAGTTTTTCAGAATAGGTCAGGCACCGTTGGCGGCATGTGGGAGTTCAACTTCAGGCCGAATCCCGGTTGGGACTGGGCCTACCGCCTGGACTACCTCCACCCGACGGCGTCGCCCCTGGAAGCCATCACCCCGCCCGCCGCTCGCGCGGGTGACACGGCCGCCACACGCCGCGACTCGGGTCGCGACCACCACCGCTTCGCGGCAGCCTATCGCCAATACAACCGCACCGGCGGGAGCTTTCAGGAGGTGGTGGGTGTGAACTGCATCAGCGAGGTGCGGTTCGAGTGGCCGTCGCAGGGCGCCAGGAGCGCCCTGCACACGATGTTCTGGGAACAGCCAGGGGACCAGGATCCCAAGCGGTACACGACCGTGCGTGTGTCGCTGGACCCGGCGCGCCCGGCGCTGCTGGATCCTGATCTGACGTTGGAACGGGTGGGTTCGTGATGCAGCTGGTTCTCCGATCATTCGTCCGCTCGTTGAGCCAGTTGCTGACGCCGCTGAACGTGGCTCTTGGCGACGATGTGGCAATGCAGCCGATGCTGCGCCAGCTCGGCATCCTCGCCCACGACACCGCGGCACTGCAGACG
>APMI01019554.1_pt1 | contig 11233 bp, 8 predicted proteins | sample 667938 | NCBI WGS metagenome assembly APMI01 (sample SAMN01084076, study PRJNA167559) | wastewater metagenome | biome: Wastewater | place: Denmark: Ejby Moelle, Odense | collected 2011-11-28 | reverse complement strand
CGCCCAATACACCTCGGCTGATTTTGCCACGTACTGCACTCAAAACAAGATCCGACGATCTCTTGGCCGCACCGGTGTTTGCTACGACAACGCGGTCAGTGAATCCACTTTCGCCACCTACAAGAAGGAACTCATCCACACCCGCCCCTGGCCAGATCTCGACACCCTCACGGCCGCGACAGCGGACTGGATCGACAACAATTACAACACCGTACGGCGACATTCATACCTCGGATACTTGACACCCCGAGAATACGAGCTAGGCCACAAAGACATTACACAACTGGCAGCTTAAAACCGTGTCCACAAAACCGGGAACACTCCAGACCCCACATGGTCAACCTCGACGACGTCCCGCCCCTGCCGGGTCACGACCTGGACCGCGACTGCGCCAGAGGAGGTGCGCACCTTGCGCACGAACCGAGACGCCACGCCTCCAAGGCTAGCCACCAGCAGGTTATTAGTGACCCCTTCAGCCCTACCGGGGCCACAACCCCGCAGATCAGCCCGTTGCCGTCAGCCAGGAATCAGCGAGTGGGTGAACCCAGGACCGGCGGCAGGTACAGGGACACCCGCCAAAAGTGGGGAAACTCGATGAGCACCCCTGGGGAATTTCGGCGAGCGCCATCATACTAAATGACCGAAGTCAGGTTTGACGACCTCGCAGAGCCTTCTTCCTCGTCTGCGTGCGGGTAGGCGTGACGCTCGGTGCGATCGTTTGGTTCACAGCGGGGGCTGGGGAGTTGGCCGATGTGAGGGGGGACAATGAGGTCGGGAAAACCGCAGCAACCGCGCGGTACTGCATATCCTGGGTGTAAGGCATGCTCGTGACCATCCATGGTGAGACTATGCCAGCGATAGGCCTGCCCTGCTGAGTTGTGATCCTCACGGATACTTGACCAGCTGAGAGACCCGTGGTGATCGAACTCACCCCCGGTGCAATGTCTATTGTCCTCACACCCGCTCCTGAGCGAATCGTCGCCCTTCCGGCTATAGGTGAAAAGATAAGCGCTTCGGCCTGGTTAACCGGGGTCGTGCCCAAGCCAGGCAACATAGTACGAACGCGCATGAGCTTTGTCTCTGGATATCCGTACTGCGCTACAACAGGCTGTGTCCGATGAGTCAAAAGCACGAGTCCAGCGTTTAGGTTCGGCGCGACACCTGTTTTGAACCACGACGCGTAGTACGCATTTGCCTGCAAGTAGCCGAAACCGTTGTACTGGGAAGGGGAAAGATGAGTACCCTCAGAGTAGTCGTTCCAAGTGGCTATGTGAGACCAATCAGCATTCGTCTCTCTCGCCGTAGCCCACGTATTGATTAGGTTCCGGGTGTTCAAGGCTTCATCGAACACTCCAGCGTACGGCCTTGCATCTTGGATCGAGATTGGCTGCACCCATTTAAGCCCCATCCTGTGAAGCCTCGCGCTCAAATCCCGCGCGGAACCCGAGTCTGTTCTTGTTGGGTCATTGTAGGCAGGATTGCGGCCCCCCCAGTGACTGATGCCGTAGGAGAACGGCGCATACTCATCGATAAAACTGCTGGGATTCGCGACGAAGGTTGGCACCAGTGCGACGGCTAGAGACCGAGCCCTCATCGCGGAAACATAATCCCGCCAGTACGCCGCCCCCTTCTTCTCTGGATTATACGGCATCACCACCAACCGGCCGTCCTGGAGCCGGTACGCAGACTTAAATTGGGCAAGCTTTGCAGTGGCGTCCGCCAGCTGCACCGGTGTGACGTCACCCGGTTGGCCGTTGGTGTCTGGCATTAAGACGATCTTGAAGTTCGGCGCGACTTCGCTCGCGGCCTGCAGAAGCTTATTCGTTCGACGCCAATAATCATCGTTCAACCGAGTGCCTAGAGTGAGAAGATCGACCGTGAACCCGTCCAGCCCCCCCCCAATTGCGCGACGCACCTCGGTTCGCATGTTCTCGAGTTCCCAGTCTGGCGAAGACCGAGAGTAGCCGGGGAGGGGCCGGTCCCGCAATAAGCCCCCGTACGCGGCATGCTTTCCCCCCTCCCCGTCCGGGCTGAGATATGACCGAGTGTAGTAGTCGCTTGTTGGGGCCTGATTGTCGATCGAAATTGGGTACGGAGGAAAGTAGTGCGCGAACACCAGCTTCTGATCGGCCGCCCGATTGTCCGCTGGGGAAGTAAACGGCAGTGGGATGTCATCACCAGACAGGAGGACTCCGTTATCGGGCGGGGACAAGCGCGGTGCGCTACCGGCAGCTAATAGACAACCTATTGCAACCAAAACAACGGCAAGTCGGCGCTTGAGCCGCGTAGATTCTGGCGCCTGCATCGGACTCCTTGAGCAAGTGGCGTCCTCGCCAGTGCGGATGAGGGGAGCGAGGTCAGGGGCGGGGCAACGGTCGTGCCTCTATCGGCAGGACAGACGCCGGCTGTAGCATCCCCTGCACCGGAGGGCGGACGGCTCGACCTCCCGGCGACGCGCAGGAGACTCTGTCTTCCCACGGCATAAGAGCCTGGTAGGGATCGGCGTATGGGTGAGCATGCGGGCCCTGCGGTAAGGACGCCCGACACGGATGGCTCCGACCAGGGACCAATCCCCAAGGGAGGTTCACGGGGCGTGTAGTCGACTAGCAGCTGGCCAGGTGCCTTGCGAAGGCGACGGCTGGCAGCGTCAGCCCTAATCACGTCCCAGGAGCTCAACAACATCCGAGGCGACGAGCCGTCTCGACCGCTCGGAAAACAGCGAGTGGTCGAGAGCCGAGCTTCTCCTTACGGTAATACTCCGTCCCCTCTGTTGAAGGTACCGCGCCGTCACCCGGCCGCCTATCAGGGTGAAGGACCTGTAGTCGTCAAGGTCAAGAACAGCAGACACCTTAACTTCCGCCGGCAGCACTTTTAGGAGTGGCGCGCCCAAGCCCCCACTCTTGACGCCTAATAGAGCGTTGTACCAAGAATGTGCCTGCCTCGAACGAGCAACGGCCTGCAAAATGCGGGCCAGCCTGCGGCGGAGAGCATTGGCGACTGCCACTTTCGAGGCATACCTACGCCCGTGGTCGCCAGTCTTTGCATCAACAGGCGACAGGCCCCTCAAGGTGACCGCGCAATCCCGAGCCTCGAGATTCCACAACAGGCAGCTGTAAGCCAATACTGTTTCAACCCGACCCCTCATGCTGGCTTGTAGGCAAAGCCATGCTCCGGCACACGCCCCAACCGCAGTGATGGAACGAACTCCGGTCTGGTAAACCAGGTCGACCGCTGAGACAACATCGTCTACGGCGTCTGTCGTATAAGGATTGACGTCATGATTGCAGTCGAAATCAGCAACCATGTCACCGATGCGACGGCGATCGGCGCGCAGACATATCGCGCCCATAGACGCCGCTTCTCTAGCCGCGCAGGCCCAGACGCTGCCAGGACCACACCGCAGTTCGGCCCCGAGCGCGGTGAAAACGAACCCCTGTGTGGGATGACTTTGCCGTTCGGCAACCGTTGAGACGCCAGTGAGAAGTTCTGGACCCACGGTACAGAACGTCTCCTTCAAAGACTGACCGGCAGTCCACGGAAAAACAACACTCGCTTGCCTTGGCCAGTCAAACGTAGTGTCTCCCAACGACCGAGGCAAGGACGCTATGATCTGGTCGATCACACTTTGACGAACTGGCGCTGTGCCGCTCATGGAGGGCGAATTGCTTGCTCCAACGGTCACCACCCCTGGGCTTGTGGCCGCGAAGCACAACGCCTTGACGCCTGGGACTTGATCCGCGTGGAGATGGAGGCCTAACAGATCCAATCCATCATGCTGCAACGTGGCACCGAGTGTTATGCGCGCCAAAAGAGACTGCTGTCTGACAAAAGACCGACCCTGTAGCGGCTCCCAAGCTATAATGGCGTCCACATCCCTTTGTGCCTGGGCGGCAACACATGCACCCAACCTAAGACCGACCAAACTCACTGGCGCCCCGTCGCTGTGGGTGGCGGCGGCATCGATGCAACTCTCAATTTCAGCCACCCATCGGCCCGCTAAGTCCGCCGATTTTTCGCCGCCGATTGACTCGCCGTGCATGGCCAAGTCGGGAGTACAAACGACAAACCCAGCACGCGCAAGTCGCGCCCCCAGCGCCTTCGCTCTACGGTGGTACTTGACGAACTCCTGACCCAAAGCGGGCACGATGACCACCGACCCGTGACAGCGGCCTTCCGGAAGGTCGATTCTCGCCGGGATAGGAGTCGACCCGTTAGTAATCCAAGTACTAAATGAGATGGCCACGGCGTCGCACTCGCTCATTTAAGTCGTTCCCAACCCGTTAAGCGGGCGAGCTAGATCTCCCAGCCCGCCACCATTCCCCAAGTGTTTGATCCCAGAAGCGTGGCACGATCTGGAAACGGCCGCCCCCGGGGTAGGGTGAAAACTCGCCAAACCACACGCCGACGGGCGTGTCGTAGAGGTCCACACGCAAAAAGTCCCATCCCGCGCTGAGTGTCCGGGCGTGTCGCAACATCTCGATTAAGTGAGGTGGCTCCGTCTCCTCGGCGGTTGGAATCGAAGGGTCTCTCATACTAAGAATCTCCCATGCAGGCGAAAAGTTGGTTTCGGTTGCTTCTCGGCTGAATCTGCCAGAATTGACTTGTATAATCCGCGGCTCACCATGAAAGCAGTAGAACTTGTAGTCCCGTGGCAGCGCTTCATCGTAGCCGGGGATTCGCTCTTCCAGGAGCAATAGACGCTGCGCCTGGGCGTAGCCCCATTCACCCAGGCGAGTAGCCATATCGGCCTCAAGCCACCCCCGCGTTAAGCGCGTAAGATCGCGGTCGCCTCGCGGAGAGAACAGAACTCGTGCTGAGCTGTGGTTCGGCTTCAGGACCCAGTCGCGCGTCCAAAGATCCGCGGGAACGTCGCGCAGGTTTTCTCCGGCCCACAGAGTCGCGGGAACCAGCAGCGTGCCTGCCGTCAGCTCCTGAGCTAGCGATTTTGCCGCCAACTTGTCGCAAACAACCCCTAACCTGGGTGATCTGTCATTGAGGATTCGCCAGTTGATGAGCTCTGTGAAGAGTCGAGGATCTCGAAAATCACCTATGCGCCGCATTTTCGCGGCGTACAAGAGATGCCGCCGTGGGACGATTGGTATTTGCGAGACGCCCTTCCAACCGAGCGCTCTCAAGTGCATCTTGGCAGCCGCGTAACTAGACACTTTATCCGACTCCTTCATTGTGATTAGCCCTCCTGAGGATTATCCAGAGCCACAAGATGAGCACGGCCGGTAAGTAGATCCCAACAAGCGAAGTCAACGGCCCTCTGACTATAGCGAGCATGGCAGGCGCTACTAACGGCGCGAACCAACACCCAGAGCGCCACGTCGGTTGCCCCCAATCCCTATCGATCAGACCAGAGATCATTCCGAGCCCCAGCAGGGCTAAGGGCATGCCCCCCATGCCCCAGTCAAGAAAAAGCTCAGCTTGTATGGGTAGTGACAGGTCCGTAAACCAGTATCCAGCAAACTCAGAGACCTCGAGCGTGGCAGGCTCTGCCTTCTCGTGCCATACGGAACGAGGCACGAAGAATAGTGCCGCGGAGACCGAGTGCATTCCCTTCGTATGGCCCATTGTCTGCGCGTACGCTTGCGCGTTTACTGTTTGTTGGAAACCGTCAAAATCTCCCGACGTCATTGCGCTGGTCCAAGTTCGTGCGGTGGCGTACCCAATGTCGTCGTTGTTCCTTGTTTGAGACAGGCTCGGATACGCAAACAGGACCACCCCGAGCCCCAGCACAAGTAAAGCCCGACTCGCCCATCTTCTCCTCGGCCAGCAGGTGGTCAATAGCACGCTGCCCCATGCGATTGCACTGATGAAACGGGTCGCGCTTATCGGATTTGCCATCAGCGCGAGAGCGAGCATGCTCACGCTAACGCCGAGAAGGGGGACGACACGTCCCCTCCCCCGGCTCTCCTGGAACTCTCTGATAGAAATGATCGCGACGGCAACGCCTAGCGAGACAGGCAGATAATTGAACAATCCTTGAGAGACGCCAAGTTCGGCCCCATATATGCCTTGACCTGAATCAAACCGCTCCCATCGGCTCTGAAAGCGGCTCGCAACTCCACCCTGGGCGGAAATTGCGGCTGGTAGGACGACCGCAAGGAGCGCTGTTAACGCTAATAGGTAGACTCGGGCACGACGGCTGGTTTGCTCGTCGCGTTGTTTCCGGCCCGGGAGCGCATAGGATAGCCGCACGCCCGTGAAGAACCCCAGGTTCCCAAGAATTAGCAACGTCAGGGCAGCGTTTACGTCGTCAGAACGTCGTACGACCTGCCAATCACCCCAAGCGGCTTGTCCGCTCAGTACTTGCACCACAGGCGCGATGCCAAGCCAGCCAAGGGTGAATAGAAAATACACATAGGATACGGGCCGGAAGGATTTGAGTGTAGCCCATGATAGCCCCGTCCATGAGACGGCTAGATTTGCCAGAAGGAGAAGCCATGTCAATGGCGAGGGTGACGTTTCGCTCTTGACGCCTAAAGCAAGGACAGCAAGAGCAGCGATCGGTCCAACCAGTATGACAACCCACTGATTTTTGGACCCCCCCATTCCCGCAGGGCTAGCTGTCTTATGGGAACAAGGCTCAGCCTGGACGCTAAGTTCGCTCACGGCTTACCTTCCAGGGCAACAAAAGTCTTTCCATCACAAGGATGAGAACGGCTCCAAGTAGGGCGCCGAACAGCAGACTGACGAGCAGCACATCCCTGGGCTGCGGGGACGATGGAGTGCCGGAAACGACCGGGGATTGGACTTCCGTCACGTTAACAAGCCTTGCATTCCCGGGTAAGACGGGCGACGAGGCAAGTATCGTTGATGAGAGCCGACTGCAGACGCTACGAGATATGGCGTATGCGCTGTCAGTCTTTGAATCCGTAACGCCTATGCGGAGAATGCTGGTGTTTGACGGACCCTCGACTTGAACGCGTTTTGCGAGAGATGAGGATGATTCGGACAAGTGCAGTTCCGCGATGACGGGGTCCAACACGAGAGGGCTTGTTGCCACCACGGCCCAGGACTTCATTTGGTTTGTGATATACGTGTTGGCTTGGCTGGTATCGCTTCCCCCCTCAGCCCTTGCTACGCCAATATAGAGAGCACAGCTGGACGTGTAGTGCTGGGGGAGGAGGCCGCGAGTCAGGAATCCGATCAGCGAAGCAGTGGCAAGGCACGCTCCCATCAGCAGCAGGCGATGTAGATATTTCGTTGTACGTCCCACCGGTTTCCCCCAACCCTGCGTCGCTTCGGCCCCGTGCTCGGACACGCGGCGCCTGATGTCCCACAATAGGAAACAAGAATAGAGTATCAACGCTGTCGTCGGGCCCGAAGCTATGGATGCGGTTGCATAGGCCAGCTGCCCGCTGATGGCACCGAGGTAGAGGGTGCCCACGCTGACGCCCGCGCTCATGCACAACACCGAGGTGACTTCTCGTTGGCGCCCAAGGGGGATCATCACGAGAAGACCGATGCCGGTGCTGCCTGCTGAGGCGGCGATGCTCCAACCGACTAGGAGTTGCGTGCCCCGGTCGATGAAGAGTTGTCCGTCGAAGAGGAACGTAGAGATGGGGTCCCCCAGGATGGCCCAGGCGATCGTGATGACGACCATCAGCGCGATGATGAACCAATAGGCTGCGAAGACCCGTCGCCGGCGCTGTGCGGTTCCTGGAGCGGGCTGGCTGACCCATGAGGCCAGGCCCGCAGGCACGGCGTCGGTGGCGTTGGAAGCAGCTCGCTGCATTCGGTCGATGGCTGTGTACCCCGCGAGCATTCCAGGTCCAGATGCGCTGACAATGGACGGTCCGAGGAAGTTGCCTGCTACCGTGATGACGCGTGCCAGAGTGAGGGGGGCCTGATTCTTCACGGCGAGAAGGCCGCGCTTCCAGCGGTACGGCGCCCGCTCTTCCTTGAATAGTGTGCGCATATTGAGTGCGATGGAACACAGGGAGAGAAGAATGAGGAGAGAGGCATGGACGACGAGGGAGTGCGTCAGGAGTAGTACGGGGATGCTAAGAACATTCGCCGCAAACCGGATGCCGCCCTCATTTCTAATAAGTGGATTCGGTTCGCCTGCTCCCCAGTAGTACCAGGCGAACGTAAATCCATTTAGCATCGTTCCGAAAGCGTATAGACATGCAGCTAAAGGATGCTCTGGTGCCGCTATTGCCGATGCGATGATGGTGACGGGCGAAACGAGCAGCGCAGCGATGAGGCGTGATGAGAGACTGTCCATGCACAAGGCCGCACGATGCTTAGGCGTGGATGAGGCGATCGCGTCAGGGCCAATGGCGGGCCATGCTAAACCGACGAACTGGCCCGCAAGAGCTCCTATTGATTGGCCTACGGCCAATGTTATCCATCCAGCGCCACCAAACTGCTTGGCGATCAACGGTAAGACCAGAACGGTCGACAGAAGAGACAATCCCGGCACGAAGGAGAACTGGAGGATCGTCTGGAGGCGACCTATTATTGAGCGGGCCATGCTGTGGTGGGCCGGCTCCATAGATTTCGGTTGATGTCGTCCTGCGCCGCTGGCCAATGATTCGCTCCGCTCTAACCTTGGTTGTTGGTCCTAGCAATGAGATCGATGGCCATCAACCAAGTGCTATGACGTTTTCTGGAGCCAAGCGTCTAGTCGTTCTACTATCTTTTCATCAGTGTAATCGTCCGCGGTTGCGAGCGCTCCTTCAGAGTACTCACTGTAGCGCTCGGTAACGCGTTGCACGGCGCGAACCAGGGCTGTCGATTCTCCAGGTGAGTACAGCTCGCCATTGATGTTGGGCACTACTATAGTTGAAGGCCCACCCCCATATGTGGCCACCACAGGGACGCCGCGGCCCATGGCTTCGATAAGAACCCTTCCGAACGGTTCGGGTTTCGTTGAGCAGTGAACAAGTAGATCGCTTCGCATCAGTAGGGCACGCGTGTTTAAAACATGGCCCAAGAGATCAATCCGTGACGCTGCAGTTGACGTTGCAACCAGACCTCGAAGGTAGGCGCGATAGGCTTCGTCTGAGGCAAATTGGGCGTCACCGGCGATTGATAGTCGGTAGGCGTTTGGTGTGCAGTATTCCAGCTCTTCAAGGGCTTTTATTGCCACGTGGGGCGCTTTCCACTCGCTGAGGCGCCCAAGGTACAGAAGACGTATTGGGCTGTCAGGATTGCGGCGAGGTTTACTCGCAAGCAGCTCATGTTGATGCAGTCCAGTAGGAGATGGGACGACCAGGCTAGTTGCGGTGGGGCGGATACGTCGGAGGGACGCTTCAGTCCAAGGCGAGTTGGTTATGAAAAGACGGGTGCGTGGTATGGTTACAAAGCGGGTTAGCATCCTGGACGCGGTTGACATCGCGCTGTCGCTACCCAGACCGTCTCGGACCCAATAGGCCATGGGGATCTGGGGCGGCAAGATCATGCTGGCAATGAACGCGATGCGCATCGTGTTAGCCACAACAAGCGCCGGGGCGCGAGTGGTAATCTGCCGGCGGAGCCAGGTTGGTCGCGCGGCAGCGGGCAATTGTTGCGGACAAATCACGAGTTCCACCTTGGGACGCAGTCTTTCCCAAATGGTCGAGGGCTGCAGCGACATGAGGACTGGCCTCGGCAGCTGTGACTGCTCGAGGTACGTCGCTAGGCTCAGCTCGGCGCCCCCGGGTACTCCGGTATGTGTAAGGAAAACAATTGGACGGTCCCCGGTTGCTCTGTCAGACATCGAGCCACCCTCGCATTTCGTCCACGAAACGCGCTCTGTCGAATCGGGTTGCAGTTGTTGTGCAGTCATTACCATTTGCACGAAGCGCGCGGTCCACTCCACCGCGAACTTGCGCGGCGTCCTCGAACGACTCGATTAGCGCCCCTGACAAAGCATCCCGGATCGTCTCTGATTGCCCGCCAAGAGCTCGAGCCAGAACTGGTGTGCCAAGCGCCATCGCCTCGACGGGCAGAATGCCGAAGTCCTCAATAGCTGGGTATACCATTAGAGCGGCTGCTTGGATGATTGCGAATAGGAGTTCGTCGCTGGGTTCGCAGACGATGGTGACGGGGACGGATGCACTTGATGCAAGATGTCTGAGACGCTGCTCATCGGGCCCTGAGCCTGCCAAAACTACTGGTAGACCTACAATTTGTCCCGTTCTAATCACTTCGTCCAGCTTCTTGTATCGCACTAGGCGGGAGGCTCCGACTATGAAGGGGGGGTCGGGGATTTGTTCCATGCGTCCCGCGTCAGATGCGGTGAGATGATTTTCCCAACTGCCGCCACCTATGAGGCGCGAGACTTCGACAGGGGGGTAAATAACGTCGGCGTCGCGGTCCCAAGATTTCTGTATCCTAGTCTTGACCCAGTTGCTGTTCCCTGCAATTTTGTGAAGTTCTTGAGCTCTACGTCTGTCCAACGCACGGAGTGGGGAGGCCAACGCGCTAGCCGTCGGGATCTGTGCTCGTGCGTCCGCGTCTGGATCCCAGATATAGCGCGCAGGCGTATGGACGTAGGCGTACTTCCGCAAGTGATCAGAGGCATTAGGAAACGCGGCATGGTGAGCAAAGAGATGGGACGCTGTGAGCGCCCAAGTATATCGTCCCGGGAGGCGCCGCCATGTGGGCAGCATCGCCGGCACGGCTATGGCCTTGTGTCTTCTAAAAGGGGTCCGCGAGAGCCAGCTTTCTGCGATTTGGTTGGGTTCAGTCGCTGGCTGATCATTCCATAAGCAATACCGGTCGGCATCAGGAAAGGCTTCCAGAAGCGCATCCCATACTTTTTCAGCTCCGCCGAAGCGTTCGATCCACTCTGTGATGAGCACCCCGCCGCTCATGATTGTCCCTTCTGTCGGCGGTAGCCCCTCCGCCGCCTCCCCTTGGAGTGTACTGTACAGTTGACTCGCTCAGTGGGTTTGGAGGGCCCAGCAACTACACCCGGGCGGAGCTGGGACGTACATTGCCGGCTCATCGCAGACAAGGGTGTAGGCCCGGGCGGAATCCGCCGGTTTCGAGCAAGATCGGGCGATATAGTTGGTCAGGTTTCGGAATCCCAGGGGGAGAGCCGCTGAGGTGTTCGAGGCGGCCGTTGACCTGGATTATTCATCGGGGGGCTGGGTGTTGTGACTAGAAGGGTGACCTGACGTGCGAGGATTCGAGTTGCTGAAGCCAGAATCCGGCTTGCAGGGAGGTCACCTTCAGGGTGAAGAGCCAGTTTGCCGATCGGCTCGGCCCCGGAGGGGCTGCCAGGGCCGCGCCT
>APMI01036378.1_pt1 | contig 11237 bp, 11 predicted proteins | sample 667938 | NCBI WGS metagenome assembly APMI01 (sample SAMN01084076, study PRJNA167559) | wastewater metagenome | biome: Wastewater | place: Denmark: Ejby Moelle, Odense | collected 2011-11-28 | reverse complement strand
CCCAACTGTATGGCCAAAAGGAATTATACACGACCAGCGAATTGATGAAATTGTTAGATAAGCCGGCTGCCACGGTAACAGCCGATTTAAAAGAACGGTTATTACTAAAACTCTATAATAATATATTAAAGACCTACCAGGTACTGGTGCAGGGCCCGGTGAATGAAGTGCAGGCCCGTATCAACAAACTGCAGCGGACCTATATGCAGGCGCAGATGGAAGTGATGAAGGAAAGAAAATTCTATCCCGATGCCAACAGTACGCTGCGGGTTACTTATGGCAATGTAAAAGGATACAATGCGAGGGATGCAGTGAAATATGATTTCTATACCTACTTGGATGGGGTGATGGATAAATACAAACCGGGCGACTACGAATTTGATGTACCGGAAAAACTCAGGACATTATATACCAACAAAGACTTTGGGCAATACGGGAGTAAGGGTAAGATGCCGGTTTGTTTTATTGCGATGAACCATACCACGGGAGGAAACTCGGGTAGTCCTGCGCTGGATGCTTATGGTAATCTGATCGGCCTGAACTTCGACCGGGTTTGGGAGGGCACGATGAGTGATATTAATTATGATCCTTCTATCTGCCGCAATATCATGGTGGATATCCGCTATGTGCTTTTTGTGGTGGATAAATACGCCGGGGCCGGACACCTGGTGAAGGAAATGAAACTGGTTCATCCCAAGGCCAAAAAATAACCCGGAAACGGGATTCGAAAACCGCCTAAAGCCCTGAAAAATGGTGGCTTTGGGCGGTTTTCCACAATTTGTTCATATTGGCAAAAGCCCTATTTTTGCCGTCCTTTCATAAACAGTTTATTATAATATTTAGTATGTCAATTATTCAATCTATCAGGGACAGAGGCGCAGTGATTTCAGTGGTTATCATAGCCCTTGCATTGCTCGGATTTATCGCCATGGATGCGTTTACCGGAAAAAGCAACCTGTTTGGCGGCAGCCCATCCACCACTGTTGGAAAGGTGAATGGTGAAAAGATCGGGGTGCAGGATTTTCAAAACCTGATTACCCAGAACGAACAGAATATGCAGCAACAGGGCTATCCCTCCGGTGAAGGGAAGCTGCCTGGTCACAGGAAGTGAGCAGAATATTACTGAAACAGGAGCTGGATAAACTGGGTATTGAAGTGGGCAAAAAAGAAATGGGCGATATGTTATATGGTCCTAACCCGTCCCCGGTTGCCAAACAATATTTGGGCGGACAGGATGGCCAGTATAATGTAGCACAGGTGCAGCAAACGATTAACGAGATTCAGAAAGGAAGAGATGCATCAAGAAAAGAACAACTGAACCAGCTGCTGAACTATATGAAGCAGGTGAGGCTGGAAGAAAAATATAATTCCCTGTTCACCAACAGCACCAACTTCCCCAAATGGTTGCTGGAAAAACAAAATGCCGATAACAGCCAGCTGGGCCGCATCTCTTTTGTTCGGGTACCGTATACTGAAATTCCTGACAGCAGCGTAAAGATCAGCGATAAAGAAGTGGCGGATTATATCAGCAAGCACAAAGAAGATTTCAAACAGGAAGAATCCCGCAGTATTGCTTACCTCGCATTCAGTGCATCACCCAATGCAAAAGACACCGCAGAGACTATTGAAAAACTGAAATTGATCGCACCTGCTATGGCAGAAAAGAAGGATGATGAAATGGAAAACTTCCTGGCTGCTGAAGGGGCATCCAATTTTTACAACGGTTATATCAATGGCAAAACGATACAGATAGCACAGAAAGACTCTATTTTCAGAACCCCGGTGGGAATGATTTACGGGCCTTACCTGGATGGTGGTTCTTTCACCATTGCAAAGATGCTGGGTGTAAGACAAATGCCCGATTCTGCAAAAGTTCGCCATATTCTTATTTCCACAATGCAGATTGATCCGCAAACCAGGCAATCACAAATGGTAAGAGATGATGCTACGGCATTAAAACTGATCGACAGCGTGAAGCAACTGCTCAGCAGTGGCCAGCCTTTTGATTCTGTTTGTGCAAAATTATCAGAGGACCCGGGCAGTAAAGATAAGGGCGGCGTATATGAAATTGGAAGCGGCCAGATGGTGGCACCCTTCAACGATTATAGTTTTACCAATGCCCCGGGTTCAAAAGGGGTTGTAAAAACAGAATTTGGCTACCATTATATAGAAGTAATATCGCAAAAAGGATCTGCAACAGGGTATAAGATTGCTTACCTGAGCAAACCCGTTGTAGCCAGCCAGGAAACGATTAATGATGCCCGTAATAATGCCGGCAGCTTTGCCAGCAAAGCAAGGGATGAAAAATCATTCAATGAAACCTTTGATAAAGAGTGGAAAGCAAAAGGCTATAACAAAGGAATTGGTTTGGATATCCGCCCGACAGCTTACCAGGTAACCGGTCTTGGTTTCTCCAGGGATTTTGTAAGAAAGATCTATGATGCCAAACGTGGTGAAGTGCTGCAACCCGAAAGAGTGGAAGAAAACTATGTGGTGGCTGTGGTAACAGAAGTACAGGAAAAAGGAACACAATCCGTTGGCAAAGCAAGAGCCATGGTAGAACCGTTGCTGCGCAACCATAAAAAGGCAGAGCTGATCAAAACAAAGACCGGGCCCGTTACAACCCTGGAAGCAGCGGCAGCCAAACTGGGCAAACAAATAGAACCGGCTGACAGCCTTCGTTTCAGCGGTGGTCAGAATACAATAGGGTTTGAACCAAAAGTACTGGGAGCAACTTTCTGCCCGGCTAACCGCGGGAAAGTAGTTACTGAGCCAATTGAAGGAACAGCTGGTGTGTATGTAATAAGGGTTGATAATGTTTCTGCCACAGCGGTCGCCGATGCGAATGTGGCTGAGCAAAGAAAACAACAATATGAAATGTCCAAACAAAGAGGTAATTCACCGTTAGCCGCCCTCCGTGAAGCGGCCAGCATTACCGATAACCGGACCAAACATTTCTGACACAACGATTTTTACCGATACCAACTGCAAGGCCCGTTCCGCTGAAAGGAACGGGTTTTTTGTTTTTCCTGCCCCCGTAAACAAGAGCAGTGCTGATTTGTTAGTTTTACATACAGATATACCGATCATGAGTGAACCCTTTGTCAATAAAGTAGCAGAAAGCGGCCTTGTCACACTGGACCTGGAAAAATATTATCCTAGGGAGGAGACTGCTGTGTTTGATATGAAGGATTACTTGTTTATGGGCATGATCCTGAAAGAAAAGGATTTCCGGGAAGCATTGAAGAATTCAGACTGGTCTGTTTACCAGGATAAAAATGTGGCATTGTTCTGCAGCGCCGATGCCATTATCCCGGTGTGGGCTTATATGCTCGCGGCAGCTTACCTGCAACCCGTTGCTAAAGAAATCGTGATGGGTGACGAAAAAGAATTGCACAAGCAGGTCTTCCTCAAAAATCTTGCTGCAGTAAATGTAAATGAGTTCGCCGATCAGCGGGTGGTGATAAAAGGATGTGGTGAAACACCCATTGAAGATTTTGTGTACATGGAGATCACCAAATTATTACGCCCGGTGGTTAAGAGTATCATGTACGGCGAACCCTGCAGCACCGTACCGGTTTACAAAAAGAGATAACCGCTATTTAAAAATATCCTGCGCAAAGTTTTTAAGGAATTCACTATAGCTACTGTAATTGTTCTCAAAGAAAATATTCCAGAGTTTGATGCCCAATATCACCAGGCCCAGCACACTTAGCAGCTGGAAGGGGTTTGATATACACTTTCAGCGCCACGATGATGCGGGTCACAAAAAGAAAAAGCCCCAATAGTAATATGATTGCCCACGGGGTTTTTATGGCGTTGCTCACACTGCTGCGCAGGACACCGCTGGCAGGATCGTAAGTGTCGGGTGGAAAATAAGAATCAAAGAGGTACACACTGCCCTTCCATAACAGGATTACACAGGCAACCACAAATAAAATATTACTGGCCACCCGGATGGCATGGTTGAGCCAGGGAATCTTTCTTTCTTCTTCTTTTTCAAACAGGGAGACAATACCATCAAGCTGGTTGCTTATAAAATCACTCATAGCAGTTTATTGGAGGTGAGAGAATGAGCTTATCAGAACCAGCCCCGTTTGCGGAAGACCCAGATCATCCACACGGGGATCAGCAACATCACACCTACTGCGATCCAGAACCCGTATTGATTATGCAGGTAAGGAATTTCATCGAAGTTCATCCCGAATATACCACCAATAACGGTAGCCGGGGCCAGCAAACAGGTTACGATGGCCATCACTTTCATCACTTCATTCATCCGCAGGTTCACATTATTGATATAGAGGTCCTGTAAGCTTACCATAATATCACGATAGTTCTCGGTAAGATCGGCAGCCTGTACAATATGATCGTAAACATCCTTAAAATATTTGGTGGTTCTGTCGTCCAGCAATTCACTTTCGCTGCGGATAATATTGTTCAGCACATCCCGTACGGGAATGATATTTCTTTTCAGTACGATCAATTCTTTACGCAGCTGGTTGATCTTGGCCAGGCTGCGGGTATTGCTCCGCCGGATCACCTCTTCTTCCAGGATCTCAATCTGGTCACCAAGGCGGTCCATCACCAGGAAATAATTGTCAACAATAAGGTCAAGCATGGAATAGAGCAGGTAATCGGCGCTTCGCTGGCGGATCTGGCTGCGTCCCAAACGCAGTTTATTGCGCAGCGGATCAAATACATCCCGGCTGGCATCTTCCTGGAAACTGATCACAAAATCTTTACCCAGCACAATGCTGATTTGTTCTGTCTCCACCGATTTCTCTTCGCTGTTATAATACAGCATATTCAGCAGGCAGAACATTACTCCTTCCACCTCATCCATTTTGGGGCGCTGGTGGATGCTAAGAATATCTTCCACCAGCAACTGGTGAACTTCATAATGTTCGCACACCGCCTCCACATCTGATTTGCGCAGTCCGTCAATATTGATCCAGCTGATGCGGTTGCTGGTTTTATACGGAAAACAATCTTTCACATGATCGGCCCTTTGCTCATGTAATGTTTCTGCGTTATAATCATATACAAATGCTTTCACTTCCCGGGCTTCTTCCCGCACAGGAATCAGGGTGGGGTTCACCTTCAGGATCTCTTTGGTCCGCCGGGTGGCAAACAGGTTTGGCAGGTAGAGATACTTTAAATATTTTTCCGGGCGAAGTTTTACATTCATACAAAGGAAAGTTAGCAAAGAAATAGAAGAAGGGCATACAAAAATAAGAGGCCTTGTTATCAACAAGACCTCTTTCATTTTTTTGACAGCAAAAATTTACTTAGCCGGGGCCGGAGCTGCCGGTGCATCGCTGTTCCAGATGTCCCGGTGCATTTTCCATTTACCGTCTTCTTCTTTCCACATCACGATGAATTTCCCCTTCTCATACGAAACGCCGCCATCACCCTGCAGATCATAACTGCCGGTTTCAATCACACCGTCCTTTCCACCCATCACCTCGCCGGTGGTCAGTATAATTTTCTTAATACCCATTTTCACCGCCCCGCCAAAAAAAGCATTGATACCGGCGCTGCCGCAAATCTTCGGCACAGCAGCCGGGTTAATACAGGCATCACTGGTATAACAACCGACAAATGTGGCGGAATCATTTTTGGCAAAGCAATTACCATAGACCAGATTACTGGCAGTGATCTGCACTTTTACAGAATCAAGATTGAATGAGGATGTTTCAGTTGTTTCAGATCCATTGTTGCAGGCCGTAAACCCAAGCAGGGCTGCGGCACAGGCGAATAACAATAATTTCATTTTGTAGGTTTTGCAGTAAGGTAGCCTGTTTGCCGACAGGTACAATACCGGGGCAAGGGTATTTTAGGGGGATCACTAGCCTTGCAGCAGTATCTTTTTGATCAGTACAATCTGCCCCAGGTGATAATGGGTATGTTCAATGATACCATAAATATTCCGGTGATAGTTTCCGTATTTATCATCTTCAAAGACCTCCTTAAACCGGCTTTCCGGCAACTGTTCAACAAGTGCTGCAAAACTCTCTGCATCTGTCAGGGTTGTATTCACTAACCGGTCCCAGTCATCCTGGTTCCGGATGGGCGGCAGGTCAAAACTGAATTTATCGCTTGCATCCAACGGGCTGCCATGCAATACTTTCAGCACCGCCTGCACATAATAGTGGATATGGTAAACCAGGGCGGCAATGGTATTCAAAGAATGAACAGTTGTGGTAGCCTGCTGCCAGTCAACACCCGTCAGTGTTTCTTTAAGATTAACCGAGGTCCAGTTGCCACCCGTAAAAACATCGCGGAAGTGTTTGGCGGTTTGTTGGGATAAATTCATGTCCTGTGAATTGTAATGAATAATGTTGTATCGTGTCAGACTCGTCTAAATGTACAACCACAATTTTTTATTGGTGATACTTTTCTGCCAAACGACGAGAAGCGGCCCTCCTTTCTATACTAACTAAGATACCTATCAGCAGAATTTCGCCAACAAAATACAGCACCCCCAAAATAGAGAGGCTGGAATAAAAGAAGATGACAAGCCCGGCGGTAGCACAACAGTAAAGCAGGTTGGCAATAGCAATAATTTGAAGGCAAATCCGCCAATGCCGGCCGGAAAAAAAATAATAAGGGCGCATTTTGGCATCCCGAACAAATCCAGGAACATAACAAGGATAAATCCGGCCAGGAAGGCGTAAGAAGGGCTCCGGCACTGTCCACCAGGAAAAGCTTCCGGGGATTCAAAGCAAGCTGTTCAGAAAATAAGCGAAACCGGGTTGCCATTGTGCTGCTTTGGTTGCGAAACAGTTTAATATATTTCCCTCACTTTAGATTCATGAATTTCTAACGTGTGTTTTGTATCAAACACCCAATTCTTTGTATCGAGGGATGTTGTATAGAAATTGTAATTCAAGTAATCGCAACAAGGCCTTCTTACAGTTTTGAAAATGATCTTACCCTTTTGTATCTGGGAAAAGTCAGCATCATACAAATAACCGCTAATATCAAATCGCCTGTAGTTATTATTATTTTCAATTATTAATAAAAAATTTCTATCATACTGTGCGTATTGGTCAACAAGAGATGAATAGAGAATGTCTAAATCACCATCACCATCAAGGTCAATAAGATTGAATTCGTCCAGCCTGCAATCGGGAGCCACAGAAGTAGTATCCTCGTAAATTGCTCTTGTGTCGGGGTTAACCTTCCAGCACTTAATATCCAAAAAGCGATAATCTGCATCGCCCATAACCGATTTAATTGCTGCAATGATTAGTTTTTTCTTCTCAATTCTAGAAACCCGCCTGCTATACTGTGATAAACTGAAAAGCTTCAAATTTATTGTTGTATCAATATCCCTGAATTCACTGGTCATTTGAGCCCCCGGACCCTTTTGTATTTTTTTTGACGAATCAATATTAGCCAGCTTTGTTGAACCCTCATTCGAGGAACAGGAGATCAGAAGAATGAGGATCGGTGTTGAAAGGAGCAACAACTTCATACATGTGTTTTAAACCTGCGTTTCAACTTGAAAGTTTTCCCAGTACCTGCATCGCTCTTTCCGCATCCTGCTTCTTTACAAAAATATGATCATGATAAAAACCAGCGACCACATTGCAACTGATCTGTTCATCGGCTAAGGCTTTGGAAAAGGCAGCCGTCAACCCAATAGCTTCTAAGGATGAATGAACGGTTAAAGTGATCCAGGCGGCGACGAAGGAATAAGGAATATTCAATTTATCCGCCAGCGATTTTTCCAGGATCACCGTAAAGCCCTCTTTTTCCTTGAAGGAAAAAATGATATCGTTGATATGGATGACGGAAAGATCGGGTAAGGAGTAAAAAATAAACTCTCCTTCATTCAATGCCGGTTTCATGGTTCGCAGTAATTGCTGAAGGTTTGTTTCGCCCGGCATGGCTTACAGTTTTTCGTATAAGGCTCTCAGCTTTTCCCGGGTCATGATTTTTTCCCAATCCTTTCCCAATGCATTTTCCCATAAAGGTTTCATGCCCATGCTCACATTGATCATTTTTTCAAAATCATCATCACTTAGCCCCTTACAGATACCAACTGGTATCCCGATCTTATTTTTCTCCACCATGTATTTAAATTCTTTCACCCCGGCGGGGTAATACTCTTCCAGGTGGTTCATCACAATACAGTTACCAATGCCATGTTTAGTACCCAGTAAATAACTCAATCCATAGCTTACTGCATGTGCCACTCCCACCTGCGAATAGGCAATGCTCATGCCTCCTGCATAGGAAGCCATCATCAGCATATCATCACATTCTTCATCCCACTCTGCTTTGTCCACAAATACTTTCTGGCACAACTGCAATGCCTTTTCACCATAACTCTTACTGAACTCGTTTAAATAAGTTCCTTCCAAACTTTCAATGCAATGGATATAACAGTCCATACCGGTATAGAAGCGCTGGTTGGCCGGTGCATTTGCTGTCAGTTCCGGGTCAAGAACGATCTGGTCAAATGGTGTAAAGTCGGAATTCATCCCGAGTTTTTTTGTGGGACCGGTTAATACCGTTGTTCTTGATACTTCGGCACCCGTACCGCTGAGAGTGGGAATACCCACTTTATAAACGCCCGGGAATTTCACCAGGTCCCAGCCCTGGTAGTCGGCCGAAGAGCCGGGGTTATTCATCATTAAGGAAACAGCTTTGGCTAAATCCATCGTACTGCCGCCGCCGATACCAATCACGCCACTGACGGAACCAAATTCTTCTTTCAGTTGCTGCGCCAATTTATCTACATAGGTTGTTTTGGGTTCATAGGTTACATCCGCAAAGATCACTTTATCATTTCCCCTTACCGGGATACGGCTGATCAGTGGTTTGCCGTCGAAGAAATGATCTACCAGGAAAACCATGGGTTTGCCGTCCCGGCGATGCGGCGCAATGATCTCATCCAACTGGTTAAAACTGCCGCGGCCATAGACCACAAAGCCGACCATCTTGAAATTGCGAAACTTCATATATACTCCATTTGAGTAGCGAAGATAGCAACAATAAAAAAGCCCGCTGCCGGCGGAGTGATAAATAAAATACAGGCACCTTATCCTGCTTTTACCAGGCTCATGAGTTCTTCTTTTCCATTCAATAGTTTCAACACCCCGTTGCTGATAGTAAAATGAGTCACTTTGCCCAGGGCAGACAGGAAAACAGATTCCCCGTTACCGGGGCAGGCCATTTTGGTGGAAGCTAACGGGCCCAGAGAGATTTTGTTTCGGGTTAACACGCTGAAAGAGCCGGAAAGGTTATTACAACCGCTATTCCCGGACAGGTGCATGGCCTTCGTGTCAAAATTCAAAAAAGGTACCCGATTGCCAAACAACGCAGCAATGTTGTTTTGGCCACTCAGCGATTGCAGGGTCCATTTAGTATTTAATGCACCGGTCATGTTGGTTAGTTTTTTCCCACCTGAGCAGGAAACGGCAAATAACGAAACCACGATGGTGGTAAGTATAACTTTTTTCATTACTGAATTTTCACCAGGGATGTTGAATGCCCTTTGATTACATACAAGGAAAAGTTAACAGAACCGGAAATTCCTGCAGAAGGATGAATCAATGAAAAGAAACGGGAGCGGATGAATTTTATGCAATCTGGAAAAAATATACCATCTTAGAAAAAAATCAGGACAGGATGCCCCAACACACACAAACCATCAATGCTGCAGGGTATACGGGGTCAGCATTATCAGCCCTTGCGTACGGAACTCTAAAAGAACTGGATTGGACTATAAAATATGCCGGAGAAAATGTTTTGCTGGGATATACACCCCGCAGCTGGAACCGGTATGATAATGAGATAACGGTTCAAACCGGGGATGGCCAGCTGACCGTGACCAGTAAGATGATACATAATGAGTCTTTTGATATGATGGGAAGAACTAAAAAAGATGTAGCCAACTTTATTACAGCTTTTGAAAACCTGAAAACAAAAACAGCCGGACAGGAAACAACAGAATGGGCGGCCGCTATCACAGAACTTAAACAGGCCACAATCATTGCGGCAGAGCAGGAAATAAAACAGGCGGAAGAAGTGGACAAAGCTATGAACCTGTCAACAGGAAACCTTTATGTGACCTATGCGATTATTGCCATTAATGTTATTGTATTTATCCTGATGGTTATGAACGGAGCCGGTTTATTTGAACCGGACGTAAGGATACATGCGTAATGGGGAAGTAATTATTCACCGCTTACCCTGAGCGGTGACAGCTGGAGGCTTGTTACGAATATATTCATTCACTTTGGTCTTATTCATATCCTGATGAACATGTATGCACTGTATTCAATCAGTGTTTACCTCGAGCCCATGATCGGGAAGTTAAAATTTATAACAGCCTATTTAGCTACCGGCATTTTAGCCAGTCTTGCCAGCCTCTGGTGGCATAGCGAAGGAGTAAACAGCGCCGGTGCATCGGGTGCTATATTTGGCATGTACGGATTATTTCTTGCCTTGCTGCTGACAAAACTGATACCTGATGTGATCCGGAAAGGCTTATTACCCGGCATTGCTGTTTTTGTTATCTACAACCTGGTATACGGAATGAAGGGCGGTATTGATAATGCTGCACATATTGGAGGGTTGGTCAGCGGTTTTGTTATCGGTTTTGTTTATTCTGTTGCGATCAGGCAGGAAAAACAAGAAAGGAAAGCCGTCTGGGCAGTGCCTGCTGTGGCTGTAATCACAATCGCTGCTGCAGTATTCTTTCTGCAAAACAACCAGGCACCCGCCGCTGAACGAGATGCGGCCATACTGGAAATAAAAGGAGCATCGTATAAAGACAGTGAAAAATTCATTGACCGGCTCAATGAATTTCGCGGGCTCGAAAAAAAAGCCGTAGCTATTTTCGACAACCGGGAAATGACAGACGAAGAATTTAAAAAGCAAATACAGGAAACAGCTATGCCGCTATGGGAGCAGGCGGAAACAATGCTTACCAAAACAAAAAACTATGATATTCCCGAAGAAATGCATACCAGGGCGGCAAAGCTGATTGAATACATTGGTCTGCGCAAAGAGGAGCTGAATCTGCTGATTAAAATGATTGATACAGGTGAGCAGGAAAAATGGATGCCGGAATTGAATGAGGTCCGGGAAAAAATACTGGCAATTATTGATGAAATATCAAAACTATAATAAGCCGGCTGCCCTCTCCAGGTCTTCCGGTGTGTCGATCTCGACACCCATATAATCCACCACGATCACACGAAGGGGAATACCGTTTT
>APMI01012655.1_pt1 | contig 11237 bp, 11 predicted proteins | sample 667938 | NCBI WGS metagenome assembly APMI01 (sample SAMN01084076, study PRJNA167559) | wastewater metagenome | biome: Wastewater | place: Denmark: Ejby Moelle, Odense | collected 2011-11-28 | reverse complement strand
TGTTTTGGTGATTACTCCTTAATACCATAATTTTTTTGAGCCTGCTTCCTCTTTTCCTAAATATCTTCAGCGTCGTCATCTTTATTAATGTCGATTTTTATTGCGTTATTATTTTGTCTAGGCAACATCATTTATCTTGCCTTTAACTATTACTTACTTAGTCCTTATGTCGGTTTTCTTAATTACTTTACTCTATCAGCATATCGAAGTGTGTTTAATGTATTTTCTGAAGAAGCCGAAGATGGTGATACGTTTCCTATCATAATGGTTCTGCAAAACCCTACAAATGAGTCCTTCAGTACCATTGTTAATTTTGACCCTCTGAAGGGGGTATGCCCTTTGCCTTGGTCAAGTGCTCTGATACATTACTTCAGCGAAAGTAGAGACTTGTTAATTTAAGCGCCGTCGATTCTTGTTTGTTTCTTCATGTCTGTATGATCAGCGCCTCTTTCATTACCCGCAAGATCAATAAAGGATATTTTTCCATATACTTTTTTACCCTACTTCAGTGTTACTTGTAAAATTGCATGAGATCGTGATGATTAATTATTAGCTGAATTTTGTGAAGTAACTCTTTGAACACTACCATAAGACAAGAGCTATTGAAATTTATCTAGGCTATCTACTGGAGTTTCCTCCAAGCCTATAATGTTAATATTGCTTTTATTATCCTCACGCAGAGTTAATTCGGTGCGCTTGTTTAGTAAATCGAACAGTTTGCCACAGTAGATCTAGAAAAATGACAACCGGGCTGTGAGATGTCGAAATCGAGGCTGCAGTTAAAAAATACTTTACGTCGCTGAGATATGCGAAAATGTCAGTAGCCCCAAGAGTGTACAGTCCTAGAACTCCCATCTTCTGATTACCGTTCATTGTGAATGTCTTGCCTGAGCCAGTTTGGCCGTATGCAAAGCAGGTGACTTTGGCCCCTTGGAAAGCAGAATCTACTAATGGCCTAACTGCGCTATGATAAATCTGAGTAAGGACTGCTATACTTGGTCATTATTTGTGTTCTAATCGAAAGCGAAGTCAAAGTTAAAGACAGTTTCCTCAAGATATTTAGTGAGGTCCACTTTTTGTCTACGTTAATGCGAGCATACTTGTATTCGCTGACGATAACGGTCTCTTGATTCTTCACACTGATGATATCAGTTTAACCCTTTGATTACTATTTCTTGGAAAGCGGGCGCTTCCTGATGGCCACTAAGATTTTAGGTTCATCCATTTTTAAATTCGTATTATAATGGAAGACAGTTTTACTAAACTTTTGTCACATTAATTAGTTTGTGCTCGCCTATAATAATAGCAACGAAAAAATTAAAATCAACTAAGCAAATCAAATATTTATAAATATAAAAGAGAAGCCAGATTAAAATGGATTCACAAACACAGATCTACATCCGTGGTTTTCCTAAGAACACCACGCAAAACTAACTACGCGATCTATTCAGCTAGTACCCCAGCATTGAGGGAGTGCGGATCATTCGCGATTATGCCTTCATCGTACACCACACATTACGTTAGGACTTTAAAGAGAGAGACGACGCTGATAAAGCCGTCAAAGATAAGTAAGGTGCAGAATTTCAAGGCAGAGTCTTGAAAGTTGAAATAGCAGGCAAACCTAGAAAAAATAAAGGCCCCCAACCCAACGATTAGTGCAGGTTTTGCGGCAAGCTCGGTCACTGGTAGAACTGACTTTACAAGTAGGAAGAAGGAATGTCCTAAATATCTCAAGGACAGAAGAAGAAGATATAGGTCTGAGTCAGAGAGTTCCAGACATAAGTAGCACATTTATAACCTAGAAAACACAAATCACGCAGAAAAAGTAGATACTCCTCATCTGAGGACAGCAGCAGCTCATCGCGATCATCTTCAAGTTCATCGAGCTCGAATTCAGAATCGCAGTCAAGCTCCAATCGTTCTCGGGACAAGGATAAGTAAAATATTTTTAATTAAGAAAAAGAAACAGCAAGAAGAAATAAGAAAAATGATTGATTGATTGATGCTTGTGTATGCTAATGTTATCCCCACTCATTTCTATTAATTTACTCTAATTTAACAAAAAGGGCACTATTATATACGAAAGACAAACAACAACAAATGATAGCTCTGCTGACAGATCCAATAGAAATTAATAAATTATAACCAACATTACTTATATTATTATGAATATGCTGAATAGTTTATTACTCGGGTTCTTTATTTCTACTAAATACAACTAATAATTATATATTAATGATACTTTAGCCTCATTATGATATTAGATTTTGGTTCTTGAATGTCAAATCAAATAATTCTAGCAATTATATGATCATTAGATCTGCTCAATCAGCTCATTATTTTCGTGTTCTTGCTCATATTTTTTGCCATTGGCAGGTAAACGAATAATTACGCTCATAGCATACTCATTTCTTGAGTAGAAGCTGTTGGTTACGTTGACCATGGCTGTGTAATTTCCCACAAAGGTGCCTGACTTATATATACACCACACGGTGCATACTTGACCAATCTTGCAGGGGTTTGATAGTGAGTAGCTTGGTCCCCATTTTCCTTGGTAGTCCAGTGCGCTCATGTTGCTCTTACCATTGAAAGTCGGATTGAACGTAAAATCTTATTTCAGAGGTTGAATGTAAAAGGTCATGTTCACCATACTGTCTAAAGCAGGAGAAGAAGTGTTCACGTCAATTGAGTATATCTTACCGTATTGAGAGTCTTGATTCACGACGAAGGGCCAAGGGAATGCGGAACACCCTATTACAACAAGCAACAACCCCAGAATCTTACAGTTCAACATTCTGATGTATAGTTATAAATATTAAGACTAATCAAATGCCACAGGTGAATTTCAATAAAGTTTAACACGATAAAAACTAAGAAATTTTATTCCTAATAAAATATTTATATCATTTTAGCGATAGAAATCAAAGAAGCATCGAAATGTTAACAAAGAGTAAAGTTAATTGTTATAATCCAATTTATCATTCAATCAATATAGTTTAGTTTTTTTTCTCTATATTTAAAATAATATGGTAAAAATTATGGGCATAGATGAATAGTGTAGCAATAAATTGCATGAAAGATTAGAGTGTCAGCGTGACCTGTGTAGCTCAGTTGGTTAGAGCGTAAGTCTCATAATCTTAAGGTCGAGGGATCAACGCCCTCCGCGGGTACTTTTTATTATTATACTATTATCTCATACACTAACTCATCCATGTTATGGCTATTTTTGAAAATTGAAAAATAAATAAATTGAAAAATGTAGAGAATCAATATAACCCAAAATTGAAGCCATAAGAAGTTTTAGCTTCTTCTTTAAAATCATTTAGATTTATGAAATATTTATTACTGAGGTAATTTATTATTTGGTCTGTGTTTTCCTCCAAGTTCTCAATCCCATGCTGAATTTTCTCGAATTGACCATTCATTTCAGAACCTAAATCTATTGAATTTGCATCGCTGAATTTAGATAATCTGATCTTTTATTTTAATAAATTTCTAATCGCTTTCTCTTCTCTACCTTCTTGCTGGATTTGGCAGTATCGATCGTTGCTTCTCTTTTTATGGTTCTGCCAGACTCTCCACATGGAGAGTCGGATATATGAGCCTGCAATTTTCTTGATTTACTTTTTTTCCTCTAATTTTTTGAGAATCCTTAAAGCCTTATTTTCATTTTGGTCAAGCTCAAACGTGTTGATTACAACAACGACCATGATAGATACTGTAAGTACTCCACAGAAAGTACACAGTAGTCCAACAGACCTGCCCAGATAGGTATGAGGCACAAAATCCCCAAAACCAACAGTGCTCATGGTGACAACAACAAGCCATAGCGCATTGCTGTAAAACTAGAAACTGTATGCGCTGTCAGTGGGTCCTCTCTCACTGACTCTATATGCGAAGGAAAATATCATGAAACTTAGTAGAAATGTGCACATTATTAGAGTAATCGGACTTTGTTTGAAGCACAGTTTTATTGTGTACAGATTGGAGTTTGAGATGCCGTATATGTTGCACAGTCTAGATGAACGCGGGTGTTTAAATTTGTGCATGTTAAGGAAACTGGGGATTAGGAGACAGAATTTTAGTAATGATGTGATCACCAGGGCATAGTTTACCTTGAAGTCAACATCCACTTGATTGTATAGATCATAATTATTCATTTTCACGTCTTGCAGCATCCGGTATGGCTGGATGAGCAAAATCGCAATATGAAATACTAATTTATCATAGCTATATGAGTCCAGTTCCTTCATTTCGGATGCTTTCACATCGTTGTATGCAATAAACGCCATCGTCCCTAAGATCATAGCAGGCACCGTTGACAAATTGAGTGTGCATAATAATAAATTGGACTTGGTAGTCTGGCCGATGTAGTCGAGTTCATACTGAAGTAAAAAATGCGAATACGTAGAGAACGGTGATGAATATCTGCACCACCATGATGATGCAGTACATTTTCTATATTCTTATAAAACGCTGGAACGATTTTGCTACTTCTTGCCCATTCATCATCCGTTTGTTTAGCTGTTTGCAAGATTGTCCTTGCAAGGAACAGGCTTAAGTTGGGCTCTCATCAGCGGTCGCTTTGCAGGGCTGACTTTAGATTTACCTGCATGCCGTCTACATTACGGAATGATTCGAAATATATTTCAATAGAAATTTTAGAATAGAAACCTGAAGCTTTAAAAAATGATTTTTACAGTCTAATCTTGCACAAAATAACACTCAACAAGCACATAAAGTCTATTAGTGCAAGGACTTAAAAATTTTCAATTTGCAAACAATAACTACCTTACTTATTTTGGTTATCAAAACAAATAACTTCATACATTAGTAAATATATAATTATCAATAACTCAGGCCGTAACAAATATGTCAGTAAAATTAAAAAAACAATATTCTAAATAAAATACGAAAGTAAATATGTTCCTGTTGATATATAAAAATTGAGGGACTTTCATTCTGGTATTCTGAATATAAATCTTTAAAAACAGTGATTTTGAATTTTTGTGATACGTTTTTCGAATTGGCGTCAGGTTGAGACTTACTATTATATTTGGTATGTATTTATAATGTTGTAATAAATTACTACTCACTCACATGATAAAAGATCTACTTGCTCCGTTGTAGGCCTTCATCCCTTAAGATTATATTCAAAAGGCAATATTAAACCCACTGCAGGATGAACAATGCTGTGATCTGCATCCGGGAATAGGATGTAACATGAAAATGCTGTACCAGTTTGCTTCTAGCTGCAAGAACTTATATAAAACTTACATGCTGGTCCATTTGATTCCTTTTATCATATTCAAGAGGAAGAAATTCCTAAATAAGTAATAACGTGCTTATATTCAGGCCAGCTAAAGAACTGAAGAGTTTGGTTAAAGGGTTTATTAAGAGCATGCTATTTGTAGGATTTTATGCAACTATCGTCAAACGAACAGTCTGCTTCATGACCAAGTACTACAAGTTCACCAGTCTGAGTGCAGCTGTTGGAGGGTTCCTAGGAGGAGCCGCATTGCTGTTTGAGCCTGAGGCTAGGCAAGCTGAAATTGCACTATACTGTGTTAATAAGACTGTGGAGACTTTATATAATATTGCTAAAAGAAGAAATTATTCGTTTGGAGTTCCAAATGGCGAGTGTTTAGTAATTGGACTTGCAGTGGCTGTGATCTGTTATCTATGGGTGGACTGTAACAAGGCTTTCCACTCAAAGTACTCAAAGGTGCTGGAGAGACTTATTGGATCAATCTGAGTGTCTATTTACTTATCCTAATTAATTAGTTTCTAATTATTTAATACTCTGTATTGATATTATAGAACGTGTAATTGCAATTATTTAATAATCATGTCTTCATTCGAGAACCCTAAGATCAAAATCACAGGCGTAGTGTTCCAGAACAAACACGGCTCGAAGTACTACTCGCGCTATTATACTTCCAAAAAGGATAATAAAACAGACAATGATCTCAGTGTTGAACAAAACCAACGTAAACTTGAACAAGGCATGCGTCACAAAATATAGAGAATGAATGTTATGGCCTCCATCAAGCCTGAGCAAAGTACATTAACAATTAATTCAGCTTAAATTTTTACCATCTAGTCGTACACCGTTCTCTTTAAATTGCTTGATTAGCTTCAGATATACTTGATCGTACCTGAAGATGAAAATTTCGTGCTGATGGAGGAAGTCATTAACTTAATTGGCGAGGTGCTACTCATGATTACTAAAGGCCCTTTTACTGGCAAGACTATATTTGACTCTCTACAGGACATCGTGCTGGTGTGCGACGAAATTATAAATGAGGGATATATTGTGTGCCTGGATGCACCAAAAGTGTTCGAGAGAGTTAGAATGAAAGATCTTGGTCCTAACTCTCCATCAAAAACATAGAAGGGTCCACAGCCAGCTCAAAAACCAGGAACTCAACAGCAGCCTCAACAAGCTGGTGGAACATTCTCATCCTTGTTTGGGTTCGCCAAAAATACATTGAATAAGACATTGAACTTGGGATGATGATATTTACAGCCATATTTGCTTTACTTAATATGATTAACCAAGTAATCACATCATTTGTTCTTTGACTTAGGTCGGTTTCGGTTCGTCATTGACTGCCTTCTTGGCACAGCAGTACATTACAAAGTATGTGACTCCCACTGCGAACATGATCGAGGCCAGGACCCATCCCAACCATTCGATTCCATCGTTGCAATCTCCTGCAAAGTAGTAGAACACTGTTGATGATAAGCTAAATAACAAAATCAGTACTAAATGTTGAATAATCCTCTGCCTATTAAAGTGTTTAAAGGACCAAGTCTTGATTGAATAGCTTAGATTTTGCAGTCAGCAGCGATGAAAATAAAACCAAATATTCTAAATAAGTCTGATTGTACGTCATGAAGACAGGCGAGAAGACTAAGAAAAATTTGAGCTTGAGGATGCTCTTGACAGCCATGAAGATGATACCACCTATGCCTGCTCCAATCATAATCAGTCTGATTCACATTATTGATACCCTGACACCAAGTTGATGATCTTAATGATGCAATTGACTCTATCACTTCCTGCTTAGCTCGGAATGGATCCTTTATCTGACATGTGTATCTATGATAATAAGATTTATAATGATAAATCAATTATTGATTGCTTTGCAAATAATTAACTTATTGATATTTAGTTTAAGAGTAATTTAGAATTGTGCACTTTCAAGAAATAATAACTGATGTCAATAAAATAAATATTATATAAAAAATCAAATTTAAACATGAAAAATGATTCTTAATTTAGCCAGAGCTACACTAACAATCTCAGGTACTCCCTGGCTAGGAAGAAACTCGATGTACTTAATTGACATAATTCGCAGGCTCTCTTCGTGAAATGGTTAAGATCAAACAAAGATCAAGTCGAGAGATTATTAAGCAGGGCCCAGACAGGAAAACTTAAGGCATCCGAGTACTACAAAGTTAATAAAGATAAGCGAACCCTTTGTTCTCACATCATCGTGTGCCGCACCAAAACTTGTCGGCCAGCATGACCAGCAGCACTCCTTTGAATATGCCTAAAAGCACAGTCGAGGGTAATTTCAAACTTACTCAGAATCAAATAAAAAGAATATTCAAAGCAACGAAAGTCAGCTTTCTCAAAGTTTGATGAAATCGAACTATTTCGCTAAAACAGTGAAGCCATAAATCAGCAGTGAAAGAATTCCTCAGTTTTATTTCCCACAGGGTAAAACTATCGATGCTACTGCATAAACTACAACTAAAGTATTGAACATGTTTATTAAAGGGTCAGATTAATTCTATCTTTGGTAGTAAAAGCGAACTGTAAGTATAACAATGCAAAAAATTAATAGTTGAAGTAGTTGGACTACCCAATTATTTTAGTGCTAATTTATTAGCAAAATGTGCAAACCCAAAGAAAATAACAAAGTTATAATTTAATAAATTTTGGAAATAGCTTTAACCACTAAACCCTCATAAAAGAGCATTCAATTTGTTAGCTTCTGATAAAAATAAGAAAGTTGTAACGATTGATGATTTTAAAAAACTGTTTAAATAAATTTTAGAGGTACATCCAGGTCTTTAATTTTTGAAATAAACACCTGAATTTCAGGACTGGTATTCTATTTGCGTAATTAATCGCATATTCTTCGTCGCAAATAAGAAAAATGACTACCAAATGTCTTACCGATAATTCAAAAAGTCAAAAATTCTAAAAAGTTTATTTGACATTGAAGCTGAGCCTGACATCAATTAGAATAAAGATTTCTTCAGTTATCAAGATTTCTACGTTATTTACATTAAATTTTGGGAACTCGATAGTGATCATGATTTCCTACTAAGCAAATAATAACTTTCAAAGTATTCGGGATATACTTTGTCTCGAAAAACTATTGAGAGAATATTTTCTCAAGTGGCACGAAAGTTTCAACATCATGAAAAGATGACTTTTGGTGACTTTTCGTGGTTTATTTATTGTGTAGAAGATAAGACTACAGAACATAGCATCGAATACTGGTTCAATATACTAGATCTCGATAATAATGGAGTCGTTGCAGGGTACTAGCTTTAATTTTTCTATGAGTAACAAAGTCAAAGACTAGCCTACATGGATGGTAACAATACAGAGTTCAATTTTGAAAATATTGTCTGTCAGATGTAATACTTTGTTGATTTAGGATGGACTTGTTGAAACCAAAAAATAACACTCAATTTTAACTGTAAGATTTCCTGAAGAAACGTCTGGAATGCGGATTATTCATAAATTTTCTAACCGATTTGAACAAGCTAGTAGCATTTGACCAGCGTGATGCCTACTAGGAAAAGAACTAGAAAACTGAGCATCCAGAATGGACAGAATGGGATCGTTTTGTAAAACCAGAGTACAAGCGAGTCGAAAACGTAGGCGAGTACTAGTAAGGCGAGGAGGTTCTTAACTGGGAAGACGATCAGTGAATAATGCAAACATACTATATACATATGTCATGTTCAAGCAATCATATAAATTTAGCTCATTTGTGTGGCTATTATACTTTCTTTGGAGCTTACTTCTCATGCTTATCATTTTTTTCATGTTTCTAAGCTTCAACTTTATGTTATGTCTTTTATGTTTTCTACTCTGGCTTCTTTTTGGTTTAATCTTTCTTCAATGCTTATTTTGCATGAGCTTCAAATTTGCCTTCTTTGTATTATTTGGCTGCTTACAGATTTATTGCGCTATGCACATCAGGCTGGATTAGCATACTCTGCAGTGATTGAATTATTTATGCGACTTTCTTGTTTGGTTGCCATTATTTTTACCCTACCATTTATTTGCAGATATCGCCTTATTTAACATTGGGATGCCAAATTAGAGTTTTGAACTTGATCATTGGAAATTTGAAAGGAAACTGCTACGGGAAATCAAAGTCAACAATCAAATCGTGTCCTTCATAAGGAGATCCGATTGGTCCCTTAAGAGTCACCTCCCAGTGAAACAAATTTTACTTTTGTTTAACGCTGATGTTCCTAGATAGAGGCAAGCATACTTTTCGTCCATGACGGAAACTGCAGCGAATTATTTCTCAAGTCTTTTCATAGATATTAAAATATATAAAGCAGAGTAATATAAAGTATTGCATTTATATGTAATACAAAGTAAGCAGTAAAATTGACAGCACGAATTCTCAAAAATATTGTCACTTATTTTTAGCGCCAGACAAGATTTTAAGAGTTTTATCTAGATTGTCCATGAAATCCATCGAGTTATCTTTTTAACTGATATTCGTTTAGGTCTGTGTTGCTATTTACACCATTTGACCTTGCGATGTCTTTGATGATTATCTATGTTCAAGTTATGATATTTCTAGAATAGATTAAATTTAGTACTTTGCATTAAATTTTTTACCAATTGTTTGCAACTACGCAGCTAATCTTCGCAGTTCGATAGCTTGTAATCGAAATTTTCATTGGTTTCTGATGCGAGGCTGTAAATTAATTAATTTTTGTCTGAGTTATACACGGATTACATTTAATCTTAGAGCTGATGATTTATTTTAGTTCCTACTCGTGATCTAGCTTCTTAACTAGGTTCGTCAGAATTGTAGACTTCTTCACAGGTTGCGTATTTTGCTGTGGGTAACAAGAAACCAATGATGGCCTTGATTATATCATATTGCGCTGTGGAGTTTATCGAAGTTGTGAGGCATTAAATGCTGTAGTTAGACTTTCCCTTCGCGCGGGAATCGACATTCTAGATGTTTGTTTCAGTTGCATAGAGTCGTTCATACGAAGAGAAAGACGTTTTTCTAGTGTGAGGCGATTCTATTTTTTAAAATCATTGATGCTTTTGTGCGCCTACGAATACATGTTACTGTTATTTATCATTGTAATTTTATTTAGTAATTTTAAGCTCAATTTTCTATTATGTACCGAGGAAGACTCAGTGAACACGATAAAAATCTAGACCAAACTCGGCTCACCAACGCCACCAGAAATCTTGAAAACCAGAGCGATGTGCTGCAAAAGCAGATCTAATCATACACTCGTAAGTTCGAGGAAGAAAAGCGAAAGCTATTCAGAGCTCAGGAAAACTATCGATAAATACTCAAGGACTATCAGAATCAAATGACTGATCTCAAGGAAGTGAAGGCTAGAAAGTATGAAATCGAAGTTAATAACTTAAGCGCAGAAATCAAATGCTTGTAAAATGGTTTGTAAAAAGGAATCATCGCGTACAATGACGCTCTTTCCAAGAACAACACTCTCAAGAATGAAATTGATTAGCTGAGGAAAGATAAGAAAAATCAGAAGGAAGCATTCAGATTGCTGAATTAAAAAATAGAAGAATTGAATTCTTCGATTATGAACATGGATAACAACATCTAAATGAAAAAGAGTCGAGTATAAAAAACAAAATAGTAAATCCTAGAAGTTCGCAATAAGAATCAGCAGCTCAATTAATCGTATTTGAATTACATCGACATGCTAAAGTAGGATGAAAGCTTAATAAAATAAAATCTGAAAAATACTACTATCAAGCAGACGACTTAAACTTCTGATACTCAACCCATTGTGAAGCTTCGAATTAAAAACTTAATGCTCCAGAATAAAGAAAAAATTAAGATTACATAACTGTACAAAAAGAGCATGGAAAAAATACAGCAGAGTTTCGAATAAATCAAGTAAGAGAGTGGAATTCATGACTTAGAAGAAATTACGAAGACATTCCTTAAGCAAGAATAGCAAAATACAGT
>APMI01011976.1_pt1 | contig 11243 bp, 10 predicted proteins | sample 667938 | NCBI WGS metagenome assembly APMI01 (sample SAMN01084076, study PRJNA167559) | wastewater metagenome | biome: Wastewater | place: Denmark: Ejby Moelle, Odense | collected 2011-11-28 | reverse complement strand
ACTGCGGAATATTTCGGCTTTCACGCACTGGCCGGACGGGCGTCATCGGCGCTTGGGCCGCTGTTGTTCGGCGCCGTCAGCGCCGTTGCCGGGAGCCAGCGGATGGCCATGGTTTCGTTGGGTATATTTCTCGTTGCCGGTGGAATCCTGATCTCCCGGGTCCGACTGAACGATCGCTGAAACGCATTGCCGGCCTCAGAAGCTCATCGCCAAGCCTGATCGACGTTTTCACTTCAAACATTAATGAATCAGGAAAAGCAACGCTATTCCTTCACGCGGAGTATCTCAAAGCCAACCCGCCTCTCGTTGAAGCACGCAGCAGCCGCACATGGGCGTGGCAGCGAGGCGCAAGCCGACCGATCTGGCTGATCTACGACCTGGACACGGATATCAGCAATAACGCGACGTTCCAATCCACAGGCGTTCGTCTCGTGAATCCATATCGCTGATAAACCTACTGATTCCTCACACCGACAGCCTCGTGAATATGGTCTAGCGGATGACCTTGCGCCACTCCTGCTCGAAATAGCGCACCAGCACCTGGTTGTTCAGCCGGTTCACCTCGGCCGGCACGCGCGCCATGTCGGCCGGGAAGGTGAACAGCAGCGGGATCGTTTCCGCCGTCAAAAAACGGGTTTTTGGGAGGTCGACCGCAACCGGCGCAAATTCCTGGCGCCCGGCGATGATGTAGCCCCATTCGCCGAACGATGGCACCAGCGCGTGGTAGGGCGCGGTTTTGAAGCCGACGTCCTCCAGCGTCGTCACGACGCACCAGAACGATTGCCGGGCGTAGAGCGGCGAGGTCGATTGCACGACGATCAGGCCGCGCGCCGACAGGCGTTTTTCGAGCAGGCGATAGAAGGCTGAGGTGTAGAGCTTGCCAAGGGCGAAATTGGCCGGGTCGGGAAAATCGATGACGATGAAGTCGAAGTAGTCCTTGCTTTCCTCCAGCCATTGCAGCGCATCGGCGTTGACCACCGTGACCCGTTCCGACTTGAGCGCCCCCTGGTTGAGTGCGACCAGCGGCGGCGCGCTCGCGAACAGTTCGGTCATCGCCGGATCGAGATCGACCAGGGTCACCGACTCGACCTTCGGATATTTCAGGATTTCCCGCACCGCCAGCCCGTCACCACCGCCCAGCACCAGCACGCGCTTGGCCCCCGGCAGGCTGGCCAGCCCGGGATGCACCAGCGCCTCGTGGTAGCGGTATTCGTCGTGCGACGAAAACTGCAGGTTGTTGTTGAGGAACAGCCGCAGGTCGTCGCGCCAGCGGGTGACGACGAGGCGCTGGTAGGGCGTCGTTTCGCTGTAGACGATCTCGTCGGCGTAAAGATGGGTTTCGGCCAACGTCGTCAGATGGCCGGCCCCGGCAAAACCTGCTGCCAGCAGGCCAAACGCCGCCCAGCTTTGTACTGCCAGCGCGCTTCGCGCCGGCAATTGCTCGCGGAACAGGTGCAAAGCCCACAGCGCCACCACGACGTTGAGCACGCCAAACAGCAGGCCGGTGCGCACCATGCCGAGATGCGGCGCGAGGATCAGCGGGAACATGATGGACACCGCCAGCGCGCCGAGGTAATCGAAAGTGAGCACTTGCGACACCAAATCCTTGAACGCCAGTTCGCGCTTTAGGATGCGCATTACCAAGGGGATTTCCAGCCCGACCAGGACGCCGACGCCGAGCACCATCAAATACAGCACCAGCTTGAACGGCGCCGCCAGCCAGGTGAACACGAGGAACAGCGCGACCGCTGAAAAGCCGCCAAGCAACCCGACCATCAACTCGATCTGGATGAAGCGCCCGATCAGGTCGCGCGTGATGTATTTCGACAGCCAGGAACCGACGCCCATGGCGAACAGGTAGGTACCGATCACCGTCGAGAACTGCGTCACCGAGTCGCCCAGCAGGTAGGACGACAGCGCCCCGGCGATCAGTTCGTAGGCCAGCCCGCAGGAGGCGATGACGAAAACGGAGAAAAGGAGGGCGTGGCGCATGGGCGGGGATGCTAACCCGAATCAACGAAACCGGGACTCGATCTGAATCGTGCTGCCGGGTGGAATCTGGCAGCTCGGCCTACTGCCACAGTTTGTTGACAACGGAAAGCAGCCATTTGAATTACCAATGGTTACTAAAAACGCCCATCTCCCGTCACTCAAGCTGATGTCGGGTTTGTCTAAGCGGCAGGCCCGATACGTCAAATACATTGATTTTTCAGCAGGAGATGGAGCGTTGCAATGCCCAAAACCCGAATACGATTTTCAGTTTGGACTAATTTTCTCTGAAAAAACGAGTTCAACACGACGCATTGTTTGGCGACATTTTACGGATTGGCAAACACTTAACAGTTTTTCGCCGCCATAAACCTTCTTCTTGATCTGACTGAATTTAACACCAAGGCTTTTCAAGAACGCACCTACCGATTGAACTCGCGCATCCGCTACCGCAAGGTTGAAAGAAGGGCTTCCATTGTCATTGGCATGACCAATGAGTGTGACGATTTGTTTTTTGTCATTTTTCAATAGCTTGGCAGCGTCCCGCAATTTCTCTTTTCCGCTCAGGTTGATGGCGCTCGAACCCAACGAGAAGAAGATGCTGTTTTTTTCATCAACCTCGGCAAGTGCATTCTGTTCGGTTTGTTTTGGCGTATCAGCGAGTAGAGAATCATTCCCTCTCTTTGCTTCTTCTGGCCCCGCTTCCAGAGTTGTTGCCACACGACCAAGTTGTTCAGGCGGTCGGGTCAAACTACATCCAGAGCCCAACACCATCTGGAGGATCAACCCCAGAGTCGTGAGACAACGAGCGCAGGATATTGGCCCCTTAATCATCAACCATTTCCGCCAGTGGCATGCTGGCAAAGGCCTCGTCCTTGCCAGGCAAATGGCAAATCAATTCAGCTAGATTTATATTCAATGTTTTTAGAACAACGGGGGGTATTGCCACAAGCGCCTCCGGCAGAACTCCTTCAGCCGGCCCCGGGAGTGCTGCAATAGCTTGTATTCCCACACTCGCCAGACAAAGCCCCACGCGTCGCTGATCCTTACTTTGTTTTTTCTTGATCAGACAATCCTTCGCCACCAATTTGTCCACCAATTGACTGCAAGTGGATTGATGTATCCCTAGCCTGCCAGCAAGCTCTGTAACGCCAATTTCAGGAGATCGCTCAACCTCCTGAAGAACCCACATCTGCGCCCCCGGCAGTCCGCATGACGCTTCAACCTCCCGAAAATACTGACGCATGGTTCCGTAAATCACCCGAAATTGCTGGAGGACCTCAAGTGTCAATGAAGGCGAAGACCTATTCATGGAAATGATTTGTTGCACTAGTTTGGGTCTCAAATTATATTGCCAACCAATGTAATTTTAACTTTTTTTACAAAAACCCTTATCGATAAGGTGTTTTTGAGGGAGATGTCCCCATTTTTTATGTTCAACTCGATCCAACTTTTCGGCCTGGTGTTGCTAGGTGGTTTGACTGCAGGCGAAGTGTCGAGACGAGTTTTTGCCCTGCCACGAACGACGGGTTACGTGCTTTTTGGCTTACTGATCGGTCAGAGCGGCCTGAATTGGGTGACGCTTTACCACATCGAGTCGGCGCAACTTTTCATCGACCTGGCTCTCGGCCTGATTCTCTTCGAGCTTGGCTACCTGGTTCCCCGCAGCACCCCGGAGGCCGGATATAACCGGTTTCTAGCAGGCGCTGCCATTTCGGTGACCGCAGGCTTGCTGGTGTTCATCCTGATTCTCTACTGGGGCTATTCCACTGGCTCCGCTTTGTTTGCTGCGGCGCTTTGTGTTGCCACTTCGCCGGCCATCACCATTGCCACCTGCAGTGACGTCGGCGCCAAAGGCGAGCGCACCGGTTTGCTTTACACGTTGGTGGCGATCAACGGTGCCGTTGCTTTTGCAGCAGTAGTCTTGCTTGTCCCATTCCTGATCGACAACGAGCCGATGAGTGGCTTCGCGCGAATCAGCAATGCGCTGGGCAGCATCATTGGCTCCATCGTGCTGGGTGGGGCTTGTGCCGGTTTGGTGCTGCTCGGCGCCAATCGGCTGGAAAGACAAGCCGAACACCAGCATCTGCTGATTCTGGGCACCATCGTACTGGGCGTCGGCACGGCAATCTATCTTGATATTTCGGTTTTCCTACCCATGCTTATTTTTGGCATTCTGGTCAGCGCCATTGACCATGAGCGCAAGGTTATCGCCATCCGCATTGCCAGTGACGCCCGTGTTTTTCTGGTCATCACGTTTGTCCTCGCCGGTGCCGCACTCGACATTGCCTATCTTCGTGACTATTGGCTGGAAGCCATTTTGATCGCCTTGGTGCGACTGGCCGGGCAGGTTCTGGCCATACTGATTTCACGCAAAACTATCAGTCTGAACGCCCGCGAGAGCTTTTTTCTCGGCATCGGATTGCAACCGATGTCGAGCATTGCCCTGGTGCTTCTGGTTAACACCCAGATGCTTTATAGCGGCATGGATGGAAAGCTGGTTGGCATGCTGATGGCGACGATCCTGCTGATGCAATTATTTGGTCCGCTGGCGACTCAAACGGCAATCAAGGGTTTCGGCGAGGCGACTCGACTTCGAAGCCCGGCCAAAAACGAAGCATCAGCAGAGAACAATGGAGGTACATCATGAGCAAACGCCCTTTGCGTATCGGCCTTTCGGCCCGGATTTACCACCCGCTGCCCGGCGCCACCGGGCTCCAGTCCAAGTCCCTGCAATACCTTGAACAGTCGGTGGCGCACTGGGTCATGTCGCGGGAAGTGATGGTTTTCATGATTCCCTCGGTGAGTGGCGATGGCATCGTGCACCGCAGCAGCATTCGCCTGTCGGACTATCCGCAATATCTCGACGGGTTGGTCCTTCAGGGCGGTGCCGATATCAGTCCGCAGTCCTATGGTGAACAAGCACTGCAAGCCGAGTGGGCCGGCGACCGCCTGCGCGACGCCTATGAAATGGAATTACTGCACGAATTCATGGAAGCCGGCAGGCCAGTACTCGGCATTTGCCGGGGCGCCCAACTGATCAATGTGGCAATGGGCGGCACCTTATACCAAGACATCGCGACGCAATATGAAGACCCGCAAGTCCATGTGCACGACGATTACGACAAGCACGCCCACGCCATCACCTGGGAAGCCGGCAGCGGCCTCGGCAAGCTCTATCCAGAACAGGAAAGCAGCAAGGTGATTTCAATTCATCATCAGGCCATCAAGGCCCTCGGCAAGGGGCTACGCGTCGAGGCGCGCAGTGCGGAAGATGGTTTGATCGAAGCAATCCGCCTTGAAGGCAAACCCTATGTGCTGGGTCTGCAGTGGCACCCCGAGTTTCACCCGCCCGGCTCCCCGGATTTACTCAACTGCAATCCGATTCTTGATGAATTCCTGAGTGCGGCGCGAGGCCGGCGTTGGTGAATTTTGAGCGCTTTTTGCCGTTGACCGTGGCAAAGGGCCAAGCATGACCGAGACGATCACTTCGCCCTTACGCACCATTTGGGAAAGCCTGCTCGAACGGCTGATCTTTCTGCCGCCCTTTCCGGAAGCAATCGACTCGCTGGCCCTCTTCAGCCTGTTGTTGGTCGTCGGCCTGCTCATCGGCGAATGGCTGCACGCCCACGCCCGCTGGCCGAAAGTCATCGGCTACGTGCTGGCCGGCATCGTCTTCGGCCCCTCGGCGCTCGGCTGGATCAGTATCGAGGCCCTGGCCCAGGCGCGACCGATTGCCGATGCGGCGCTCGGTTTGCTGATGATGGAGGTCGGACGACGTCTTGACCTGAGTTGGCTCCGCCGTAACCCGGAATTGTTGCGTAGCACCTTCGCTGACATCACGCTCTCGTTTGCCCTGATCTTCATTTTTGCCCTCTGGCTGGTCGGACTGACGCCGGCCTGGGCAGCTGCCACGGCCGCCGTGACCATGGCCTCAGCCCCGGCCGTGGTCATGCTGACCATTGAGGAAGCCAAGGCCCAGGGCCAGGTGACCGAGCGCATCATCCTGCACACGGCAATCAGCTCTGCCGCATCGTTTGTCGCCTTCGCCCTGGTGCTCGGCATTGTTCACGCCGAGCAGAGCGAAGACTGGCTGAATGCCCTTGTCCATCCGCTTTGGGTCGTCGTCGGCGCTTTTCTGGTCGGGGGTATCGGTTGCTGGCTGGCGCTGCGTATCGCCAGAACCCTGCCAAAAAGCTCGCTGGCCCAGGTATTTGTCTTGATCGCCTGCGCCCTGCTGGCTGTTGGCATCGCTCGCATGCTGGCCGTGCCGGTCTTTTTGACCCTCTTCCTGATGGGTGTTCTGCTGGCTTCGCGTGACCGGCAACAAACCTTGCGTTACACCGAGTTGCCCGAGGGACATTGGCTACTCGCCATCGTGCTTTTTGTCGTCGTCGGCGCTTCCTTGCCCTGGCAGGACTTTACCTGGCTGGCCGGCGTGCAGGCGCTCGGGCTGCTACTCGTGCGCGCGGCGGCCAAAGCCGGAGCGATGGCCTGGTCGGGAGGCAGCCTGCCTTTGTCCAAACGCCTGCTGGTCGGCATGGGTATTCAGCCATTGTCCGCAACAGCCGTATTCATGGCCTACGAAATCGTCAGTCTGTATCCGGAAGTCGGGCGTTCAGCCCTGGCATTGCCCCTGTTCGCCGCCGCCATGATGGAACTCGTCGGCCCTGCCCTGTGCCGCTGGGCACTACACAAGTCGGGCGAATGCGAGAGCGGTGAGCGCAGTCGAGGAGGTATCGCATGACGACCAAACCATTGGTTGATTTCAAGGACAGCGCAGCGCTGTCGCTGGGAGTCGAACTCGAACTCCAGCTGGTCTCGAAGCGGGATTTCGACCTGACGCGGGGCGCCACCGACCTGCTCGGCAGCCTCGATTACGACGAACGTTTCGGCGAAATCAAGCTGGAAATCACCGAAAGCATGATCGAAATCAGCACCCAGCCGCAGCCGACCGTCGACGGCATAGCCGCCGACCTCGGCGGCCTGCGCGACACGCTGCGCCAGCATTGCGAGCGCAACAACATAGGGGTCTGTGGTGGCGGCACGCACCCTTTCCATCATTGGCCGGAACGGCGCATTTGCCCTGGCGACCGGTTTAACGAGCTTTACCAGCGCTACGGTTATCTGGCCAAGCAATTCACCGTCTTCGGCCAGCACGTCCATGTCGGCTGCACGTCGGCCGACGATGCCATCTGGCTGACCCAGGCGCTCGGCGTGTATGTGCCGGCCTTCATCGCCTTGTCCGCCTCCTCCCCCTTTGTCGATGGCGAGGACAGCTTTTACCAGTCGGCCCGGCTCAATGCCGTTTCAGCCTTTCCGCTGAGCGGCCAATGCCCGCCACTGGGTAGCTGGCAGGAGTTCAGGGAGCACTTTGCCTTTCTGCAAGCCTGCGGCATCGCTCAGGGAATCAAGGATCTGTATTGGGATGTCCGCCCAAAACCGGAATTCGGCACCGTTGAAATACGCGTCTGCGATACGCCGCTGAGTATCGAACAGGCGACCTCGCTGGCCGCCTTGGCCCAATCCCTGGCGCGCTGGCTGTTACGTACCCGGCCGCCGCTACATACCGCCAAACAGGCCCACGTTGCCCGTTACAACAAATTTCAGGCCTGTCGCTACGGCCTGGAGGCAATGATTTCCGACCCGGTAGACTTGTGCCAGAGACCATTGCAGCAGACCCTGGCCAACTTGCTCGAAACCATTTCCGAGGACGCCCGGGAACTAAACTGCGCACACTGGCTGAACCCGCTCAAGCAGATGGTCGCCGACAATACGGGTGACGCAGCATGGCTCCGGGCCAAGGAAAAGCAGCATGGCAATTTGAACGATGTGGTGCGCGAGGCCAGTGAACGGCTGATCGGCAAAAACAAGTAAATCCAGGAGAAGTCAAAATGATCCGCCGGTTGCCTGCAGCCTTTTTGTCACTGTTCATCGCCACGGGGACATTGGCGGCGAACTCGAGCTGTCAATTTGAGCCGGTGCCGGTCGGCGCTCAAAGGTTGGGCACATGGATCGACAAGAACAACTGGCTGGCCATAGAAAACCAGCGCCTCAGTTTGCAGTCCGGAGAAGTCTTCATGCCGGCCTGGCGACTGGCCCCGTCTGGCGATGCCCAACTCGCGATGGCGAAGCAACGCCCGATCGATGATTTTCCGGTCGTCGATCCGCTCGATGGCAGCCGGCGCGACCTTGGATTCCTGCTTGATAGTCGTCTCTATGTAGATGGCCTCGTCGTTCTGCGCAACGGTCGAGTTGTTACAGAACGCTACCGGAATGGGCTAACACCAGAAAAACCCCGACTTTTGCTGGATGCCACCCGCCCCTTACTCAATTTACTCGGGACAATGAATTTGAATCAGGGAAAACTGTCCGCCGACAAGTCAATTGTCCATTACCTTCCTAACCTGGCTGCTTCAACCGGTCTACGCAAAATATCGATACGGCGCCTGCTGGAAAATGAGGAGCGCCTCTCTTGGGCTCCCGATGAACTTGACGACTGGCACCAAGCCAGCGGATGGTCGACAAGCAAGGCCGGTAACGGCATCCACGCTTGGCTTTCTCAAGCTGGACGCTGGGACAGGCCATTAACCGAGCAAAAAACACCAATACTAGGTGCATCGCCGGATGATGACTTGCTGGCCTGGGTCTTGACCGAGAGCACCGACATGCCGCTATCGCGGCTGTTTTGCGAACAACTGCTAAGCCGAACGAAGATAGAGCATCCCGTACTCTGGATGAGCGACTCACAAGGGGTCGAAGTGGCGAATGGACTGGGTTTGTCTTTGCGTGATTTTGCCAAGCTTGGGCAACTTCTCGTCGAAGCTCGCGCCGGACGCGGCCGTACAAAGATTCCAACCTGGTTTATCGAAACACTCGTCGCCTCATCAGGACTACGCTCTTCAGAAATCAAAGGGCTCGCCAAGGGCAGTGCGCAACGCTACGGCTTCGTGCGCCTGGGAGGGGCGGCGAATCGGGTTGCCCTGATCGGTACGCATGGGACAAGTCTGTATGTGGATTTTGACAAACGACTGGTCATTGCGATTTATGCGACCCGCCCCGGAGAAATCACACCTGAATTGCTGGCCTTGCTTGAGCAAGTCTGGACTACCACTGACCGTGCTCTTGCGATACCGGAAAAAAAAGGGGACCCTAAATCTTGATGGATTTCCTACTTAGTGAACCACCCTCTGACTGGAGAACGAAATATCGGCGAATCCAGCAAATTTGAACTGCCCTCATTCCGAAACGCAAACACTCACTCCAAGCTATCGTTTCGTCTCGCCAGAAATGGTTTTGGCCCTTTTTCGAGCGTCGACCGTGACTAACAGGATTCTCCTCTCCGCCCTGCTCGCCTGCCTCGTGCTGCCTGTTGCTGCGGCCGATATGGTGATTGACGACAGCCATACCTATGCCAGTTTCGAGGTTGACCACATGGGATTTTCAACCCAGCGCGGCCAGTTCCGGGAAACATCGGGGCGTCTGCGTTTCGATCCCGAGGCGCGCAGCGGCGAAGTCGAGGTGCGGATCAGAGCCGCCTCACTCGACACTGGCCATCGCCGCCGCGACGATGCCTTGCGCGGCGCCACCTGGTTCGATGTCGAGAGCTTTCCCGACATCATTTTTCGCAGCGAGCAATTCATCTTCGACGGCGAACGCCTGACCGCCGTCGAGGGCAAGCTGGTGTTGCTCGGCGAGATTCGGCCGATGCGGCTGGAGGTCACGCACTTCAAGTGCGGCTTCAACCTGGCACTGCGCCAGCAAGGCTGCGGCGCCGATGCGCGCGGGGTGCTGCGTCGCTCCGATTTCGGCATGCGCACCGGCGTCCCTTTCGTTGGCGACGAGGTGCGCCTGAATATTCAGGTCGAGGCCTACCAGCCCTGAGCGCGCCGGTTACACTAAAGTCATGTGCCGCCTGCCTGTTTCTGCGAAAATAGCACCCCCATTTTTGCTGTCCTGAAAGCCATGCCTCCCCATCCCGCCATCGCCACTACCGCTGAAATTGTTGCCGAAATAAAGGCTGGACGCATGGTCGTTCTGGTCGACGAAGAGGATCGCGAGAACGAAGGCGACCTGCTGATGGCCGCCGAATTCGTGACCCCGGAAGCGATCAACTTCATGACCAAGTTTGCCCGTGGTCTGGTCTGCCTGACACTGACCGAGGAACGCTGCAAGAAGTTGGGGCTAATCCAGATGGCGCGCAACAACAAGGCGCAGTACGGTACCGCCTTCACTGTTTCCATCGAAGCGGCCGAGGGCGTCACCACCGGCATTTCGGCCGCCGACCGCGCACGCACCATCCAGGTTGCCGTCGCCAAGAACTCGACCGCCGACGATATCGTGCAACCCGGCCACATCTTCCCGATCACCGCCCGCGAAGGCGGCGTGCTGGTCCGCGCCGGCCATACCGAAGCCGGCTGCGACCTGGCCAGCCTCGCCGGTCTGGAGCCTGCTGCAGCGATTTGCGAGATCATGAATGACGACGGCACCATGGCCCGTCTGCCGGAACTGATCGAGTTCGCCAAGGAACACAATCTCAAGATCGGCACCATCGCCGATCTGATCCACTACCGTGCCGGGGCCGAAACGCTGGTCGAGCGCGTGACCAGCAAGACCATCGCCACGGCTCACGGTGAATTCACCCTGCACGCCTTTGTCGACCGCGCCAGCGGCGCCACGCATCTGGCGCTGGTCAAGGGCAGCATCCCGGCCGCCGGCGAAACCTTGGTGCGCGTCCATGAGCCGCTGTCGGTGCTCGATTTCCTCGATCCGGCCAGCAAGCCGCAGTCCTTCTCCATTGACGAAGCACAGGCCGCGTTGGCCAAAAATGGCCACGGCGTCATGGTGCTGATGCACCGCCCGGAAGACGGCGAAGGACTGCTCAGCCGCCTGACCGGCAGCATCCCCAGCGCCCCGAAAAAATGGGATCCTCGCACCTACGGCATCGGCGCCCAGATCCTGCGCGATCTCGGCGTCAGCAAGATGCGCCTGCTCTCCAGCCCGCGCAAGATGCCCTCCATGACCGGCTTCGGCCTCGAAGTCACCGGTTTCGTCACCTCGCCCGCGGAGCTTTGAGCCATGTCCCGTTTTGACAACATCTTTGAATACGACAACGACCTGAACGGCGCCGGCCTCAAAGTCGGCATCGTGATGAGCCGCTTCAACCTGCCGGTCTGCGAAGGCCTCCTCTCCGCCTGCGTCGCCGAACTCAAGCGGCTTGGCGTCGCCGATGCCGACATGACCATCGCGAACGA
>APMI01015351.1_pt1 | contig 11244 bp, 8 predicted proteins | sample 667938 | NCBI WGS metagenome assembly APMI01 (sample SAMN01084076, study PRJNA167559) | wastewater metagenome | biome: Wastewater | place: Denmark: Ejby Moelle, Odense | collected 2011-11-28 | reverse complement strand
GCAAGGCGAAGTCGAGCAAGCCGCCGCCGCCATCGGGCAGGCGGGCGGCGTGGCCGAAGCGGCCGTCCTCGACGTGGCGGACATGGGCGCGGTTGCCGCCTTCTTCGAAGGCCGGCCCGCGTTCCACGTCCTTGTCAACAACGCCGGAACCAACCGCCCCATGCCGATGTGGCAGGTGGACGAGGCCGATTACGACGCGGTGCTGGACCTCAACGTGAAAGCGGCGTTCTTCGTGGCGCAGCATTGCGTAAAGGCCATGCTGCGTGATGGCGTGAAGGGCAGCCTGATCCATATCGGCAGCCAGATGGGCCATGTCGGCGGGCCGAACCGGAGCCTGTACTGTGCCAGCAAGTGGGCGCTGGAAGGCATGAACAAGGCCTTCGCGCTCGACCTTGCGCCGCACGGCATCCGCAGCAACACTATCGCGCCAACCTTCATCGAGACGCCGATGACCAAACCGTTCTTCGAAGACGAGGCATTCCGGGCCAGCGTGCTCCAGAAGATCAAGCTGGGCCGGCTCGGCACCGTGGAAGACCTGATGGGCGCGGCGCTGTTCCTCGCCGGCGATGCCAGCGCAATGGTGACGGGCACCAGCCTGGTCGTCGATGGCGGATGGACGGCGGAATGACATTCAAGGCACGCTTGAACGCCGGCGATTTGCTGGTCGGCACGTTCATCAAGACCCCATCGCCCATCGTGGTGGAAGTCCTGGCGCTGACGGCGCTGGACTGCCTGTGCCTCGATGCCGAGCACGCGCCGTTCGACCGGCGCGATATCGACCTGTGCGTCGCGCTGGCCCGCGCGGCGGACAAGCCGGTTCTGGTCCGGGTGCCGGTCACGTCGCCCGAACAGATCCTTGGCGCGCTGGACTGCGGAGCCACCGGCGTGGTCGCGCCGCACGTCCGTTCCCGGGCGGAGGCGGAAGCGCTCGTGCGGTACGCGCACTATGGCGCGGGTGGCCGGGGCTATGCCGGATCATCGCGCGCGGCGGGCTATACCACGCGGACCATGGCAGATCACTTGGCCACAAGTGCGGCCAATACCGCCGTGATTGCCCAGATCGAAGATCCCGAAGCGGTGGACGCCATCGACGAGATCGCCGCCGTGCCGGGCATCGACGCGCTGTTCGTGGGACGTGCGGATCTGACCGTCGCCTATGGCGCGTCCAGCCAGGACAACCCGCAGGTGATCGCCGCCGTCGAAAAGATCTGCGCCGCCGGGCGCCGCCATGGCCGCCCCGTGGGCATGTTCGTGGCGCGGGCCGAAGACGTCCCGCTGTGGCGGCAGCACGGCGCGACGCTGTTCCTGCTGGAATCGGACCACGCCTTCCTGCTCAAGGGCGCCGCTGCCCTTCTGGACCGCACGCGCGCGTGACCGGACCGCCGGCCAGCATAGCGGCCGCGGCGACGATGCTGGCGCGTGGGGAAACCACCGCCCGTGCCTTGCTGGATCAGGTGCTCGAGAAGCTGGATAGGGACGGCGATCGCTTCCACGCGATGCTGGCGTTCAATCCGCACGCGGCGCGGGACGCGGAGGCCGCCGACCGCGCCCGGTCGCAGGGCACCGCAGCGGGGCCGCTCCATGGCATTCCGCTGGTGCTCAAGGACAACATCGATCTTGCCGGTGTGCCCACCACATCGGGCTGCCGCGCGCTTGCCGGCGCGATGCCCCGGCGATCGGCCATAATCGTCGAACGCCTGCGCGATGCGGGTGCGGTAATCGTCGGCAAGACCAACCTGTCCGAATTCTCGTTCGAAATCCGCTCGCGCAGTTCGCTGGGCGGCGACGTCCTCCATCCCCGGGCTCCGCACGCCAGCGCCGGGGGATCGAGCGGCGGCGCCGCCGTTGCCGTGGCTCAGGGCTATGCGCTGGGCGGGATCGGCACGGATACCGGCGGTTCGATCCGAATCCCCGCAGCCTACAACGGGCTGGTCGGATTCCGGCCCGCCCACGGCGCGCTGCCGATGCAGGGCATCGCCCCCCTCGCCCCGTCCACCGACACGGTCGGCCCGATCGCCCGAACGGTGGCGGACGCCGAATTGCTGCTCGCGGCGATGGGCCACGGTGTGTCCGTGTCCGCGCTGCCACGCCGGATCGGGGTGGTGCGCGAGGTGTTCGGCGCCAACGCCGCCGTGGATGCTGTATGCGCCACCGCGCTCGACCGGCTGGCCGAAGCGGGCGTCACGCTGGTTGACCTGCCCGCGCTGCCGGCCAACCTCAACCCCGGGCATGGCGAGCATATCGTGGATGCCGAGTTCGCGACGGCCTTCGATGCCTATCTCGCATCGAACTTCCTGCCCGGCTCCGCCCCTGCCTCGCTCGATGCGATCGTTGCCGGAGAGGCGTTTTTGCCCGATCATGCCAAGGCGCTCGCCGCGCGGATCGCGGCGAAGGACCGCGAAACCGCCAGCATCCTGGCACGGCACCAGGCCCTGGCAGGGCATCTCGGCGCGGCCTGCGCGGCGCTAGCTATCGATGCCCTCGTCTATCCGACCTCGCAGGCCATTCCGGACGATCTGGAAAACCCCAAGGGCGGCTGGGCTCCCGAGCTGGCGGCGCGCAGCGGCTGGCCGGCGCTGACGGTCTGCGCCGGGTTCGCCGCGAACGGCATGCCCGTGGGCATCGAGTTCCTGGCCCCGGTGGCCAACGAGGGCGCGCTGTTCGCCCTTGCCCGGCTGATCGAGGCAACGGCCGTCTAAACCCGGCGATTCCGCCTCTCTCGCATTTCCGAATTTTGACGGCTTCGGTTCGCCCCGTGGCCGGCGAACGGCGCTTGCCGCGCGCACAAAAAATGACCGGACCCGATCAGGGCCCGGCCAGAGGGAGAACAGACAATGACGGGGCGGGAACCTGTCCCGCCCCGCGTGAAGATCAGAACTTCGTGCCGACGCGGACGCCGTAGGTACGCGGCGCGCCATAGGAGACTTGCATGCGCTGGCGGCGACCGATCACGCCGCTCAGCAGGACCGCGCGGTTGGTGAGGTTGTCGCCATAGATTTCCACGAAGGTACGGTCGTTCTTGTCGCTCCAGCGCAGCGAGGCATCGAACTTGTCGTAGGACTTCTGGAAATCCAGCGGGGTGTTGCGGTCGGTGACGTAGTAGCTGCTCGAATGCAGCCAGGTGCCCATCGGCGACAGCGTGCCGGCATCGCCGAGATCGAGATCGTAGGACACCGCAACGGTCGACTTGAACTTCGGCGACTGCGGAATGGACTTGCCGGCAAGGTTCAGCGAGACCGGGTCCGTGCCATTCGACAGGCCAAAGAAGTTGTTGCCGCTGATATAGCTCGTGTACTTGGCGTTCATGAACGCCGCGGTCGTGTCGATGTGCAGGCCAGCCACCGGATTGAGGCGCAGCGCGACTTCACCGCCATAGCTGCGTGCCTTGCCGGCCGAACCGAAGTAGGACACCAGCGGCGTATAGACGTTGATCTGCAGGTTCGAGAAGCGGTTGTAGAACACCGACGCCTCGATCTGGCCCTTGCCGCCAAGGATCAGCGACTTGACGCCGCCTTCATAGGCCGAAACCTTCTGCGGCGCATAGGAAGCCGGGATCAGCGGGTTGCCGCCGGTGTCGTTCACGCCGCCGGACGCGAAGCCGGTGGACGCGGTGGCATAGATCATCGTCGAACGCGAAGGCGTGAACTGGATGCCCGCGCGCCAGGTCCAGCTGTTGAAGCCCGGCGAACCCTTCGTCGTCACATAGGGCGTGACGAAGTTGTAGGTGCCCGGCGCCGCGTCCGCGTAGTCGGAGAAGATGAAGGCCTTCTTTTCGTGGCTGTAGCGCAGACCGCCGATCAGCTTCAGCTTGTCCGGCACGATGGCGTAGCTGGCCTGACCGAACGCGGCATAGGCGTTGGTGGTGATGTCCGAATCCGCCTTGAAGCCATTGGTCGTCGCGCCCGGCGCGGTGATCTTCTGCTGGTAGGTCTCGAAGATCGAGTCATGCAGGTAATAGCCGCCGATCAACCATTCGAGCGGAGAGCGCGAGTTCGAGGCGAGTTGAATTTCCTGCGAAAACGCGTTGGACCGGGTGTTGGGTTCCTGGATGCCCGAGCCGTAGCCATAGGCTTCGAACACCTTGCTCGACTGGTCGTTGTCGGCGCTGCGATGCGCGCGGAAGTGGGTGTAGCCGGTGATCGACTTGACCGTCGCGAACCCGAGATCATAGGCGATCTGGCCCGAAACGTAGTCTTCCTTGATGTGTTCGAAAGGCTGATAGTCCCAATCGTTGGTCCACGCGCCGCCGGTGACCGGCAGGCCCACATCGCGCCCGGCAACGTTGGGCGAACCGTTGGGCACCGAGGGGTTTACCGCCAGGGGGCTGCCGTTGATCGACTGATAGCCCGTGGCCGGGTTGATCAGCGTGCCCGCGACCTTGTAGCCATAGGAACCCGCGCCCGCATCGTCACGGCGCCAGGTGCCAGCCCGCAGCGTCACTTCCAGGCGGCTGTCGGGCTTCCACTTCAGCACCACGCGCTGCGCGTTCTCGTTGAGGTCGTTCAGCACGACGTCCGACGTGGTCGAACGGACATAGCCATCGTGGCGCTGGAACACGCCGGACACGCGCAGCTGCAGCGTGTCGGACACGGGGATGTTGACGTATCCGTCGATCCGGGCCGAGTTGAAATTGCCCTTGTCGATATTGATGCCCGCGCCAAGATCCTTCGTCGGATCGGACGTGACGACGCTGACGTTGCCACCGAAGGTGTTACGGCCGTACAGCGTGCCCTGCGGACCGCGCAGCACTTCCACGCGGGCCACGTCGAACAGCGGAATGCTCTGCTGCTGCGTGCGGCTCTGATAGATGCCGTCGACATAGAAGCCGATCACGGGGTCGGTCTGGGCGGAAACGAGGCTGGTGCGGACGCCGCGAATGGCCGGGAACGAGTCCGAACCCTGCGAACCCCAGGTAAAGCCGGGCGTGGCGAATTCGACGCGCGAGATGTTGTTGGCGTGCAGCCGCTCAAGCGCCTCGCCAGACAGGGCGGTGACGGCGATCGGCACGTCGCGCAGGCGTTCGCTGCGGCGCTGCGCGGTCACGATGATGTCCCCACCCACATCGGCCGATGCACCGGCGCCGGCGTCAGACTGCGGCGCGCCCTGCGCCAGAACCGGTGAAGCGGTCAGCGCCATCGCGATGGCGGACGCCCCGAGGCAGAATTTGCGATGCATCGATTACTCCCCTTTCCCTCATTGGAATTTGACAGGAACTTATCGAGCCCGCGCCAACCCGTCGATATCTTTTTGCATTCGAAGTCACATTTTGTGATTGCGCATCGACCTGTTCAAAATAATCCTTATATCTCTGTATTTTAACTTCCATCAGCCGCACATATTGCGGCAGCACAACCTCGTTAAGACGCGCAGAAATGCCGCCCTCGTGCGACATTTTAACAACATATCTGATACCGAATGCATCGATCCGGTTGCCATCAGGCAAAGCGCGCCGATTCTCCGATGATCAACTCGCCCGAAAACAGACGCTGTTCCGCCGGAACGGATGGATCGTCGAGTCGCTCCATCAGCATCGCGACCGATGCTTCGGTCATCCGGTTGACCGGCTGGCGGATCGTCGTCAGGCGGTAGCTTTCCCACATGGCGGGGCCGGACCCGTCGAAACCCACGATCGAAAGGTCCTGCGGTATGCGCCGGGCGCAATCCTGGCGCGCGCCGTCCATGGCGCCGATGGCCATCATGTCGCTGCCACAGACGATCGCGTCCAGCTGGGGTCTTTCCTGCAGGAGGGAGATCAGCCCCGCTCGTCCGGAAGCGTAGCTGTAGTCTCCGCGCACCACCGGAACATCGGTCATGCCGGCCGCCGCCAGGGTAGCCAGAGTGGCCTGGCGCCGTTCTTCGCCGACATAGCTGTCTTCGGGGCCGGCAATGACTCCGAAACGGCGATGCCCGCTGTCCAGAAGGCGCGTCACCAGATCGCGTTCGCCCTGGGCGGAATCGCACCGGATCGAACCGGCTCCGCCACCGCTGGCCATGCGGTTGTAAAGCACCACCGGAATGCGGTGACGGGCAAATTCCGCCAGCTGGTCGTCCGACAGACGCACCGCCGCGATCACGCCGTCCACCGAATGGCGCCAGATCTGGTGGATGATCTGGTCGACATCGCTTTCGCTGCGCAGGCTGAACAGAAGAACGCGCATGTCGCGATCGGTCAGGCTGGCGCACAAGCCCGCCAGCACTTCCGGATAGGTAAGGTTGGTGTTGCTCGAGATCAACACCGCCACAAGGTGGGTACGCTTGGAAATCAGCGCCTGCGCGAGCGCGTTCGGCTTGTAGCCGATCTCCGCCGCGACCTTCAGGATTTTTTCGCGCTTCGCCTGCCCGATCGAGGCGTTGGGCGCGAAACACCGCGAAACCGCCGACTGCGAAACCCCGGCAAGGCGCGCGACATCATAAGAGGTCGGCCGCCGCCCGGCCTTCGCCAGAAACGATTGAGCATCCGTGTCAGACTTGGTTTTCGCCATGAGATCCCGTCGCGCTTGCACTTGCGGCACTTCTAGGCCGTCGGTCGCAACAGGCAAGTTCGGCGTCGGATTAGGGCGGCGACACTGTCGCGCACAAGGGGCATGACAATTGCATTCGAATGCAATATACGGGCGCGCAGATTCCACCACAGGAGCGTATCCATGAGTGTCCCAGCCCCGCGCGGCTTCGAGAATCGCACGCGCTATGCCAAGGCCCCGGCGCGAGACCAGATTGCCGACAGCAGTTCGGTTTCGGATCTGGTCGCCGGCGTGCTGCGCGATGTGCGCACCCGCGGCGACGCCGCCGTGCGCCAGTATTCCCGCGAGTTCGACAAGGCCGATCTCGACCAGTTCGAAGTCAGCGCCGCCGATCGCGCCGCCGCGGTGGCGGAACTCGATCCGCAGACCCGCGCGGACACCGAGTTCGCGATCGAGAACGTCCGCCGCTTCGCCGAAGCCCAGTTGGGGACCATCCTGCCGCTGGAAGTCGAGCCTATGCCGGGCCTGCACCTCGGGCATCGGGTGATTCCCATCGAGCGCGTCGGGGCTTATGTTCCGGGTGGTCGTTTCCCGCTGTTGTCGGCCCCGATCATGACGATCGTCCCCGGCAAGGTGGCCGGCTGCAGCGAAGTGGTGGCCTGTCTTCCCCCCAACGCGCACCGCGCCATGATCGCCGGGTGCCACCTCTCCGGCGCCGACCGCATTTTCCGCATCGGCGGCGCACAGGCCATCGCGGCCATGGCGTTCGGAACCGAAAGCGTGCCGCAGGTCAACAAGATCATGGGCCCCGGCAACGCGTTCGTGAACGAGGCCAAGCGCCAGGTGTTCGGGCCGGTGGGCATCGACCAGCTGGCCGGACCTTCCGAAATCTTCGTGGTGGCCGACGAGACCGGCGATCCCGAACTGATCGCCACCGATCTGCTCGGCCAGGCGGAGCATGACATCCGCACGCGCGTGGGCCTGATCACCACCGACAGCAAGTTGGCCGAAGAAACCGTGGCCGCCGTGGAGCGCCAGCTCAAGACGCTCGCTACCGCCGCCGTCGCCAGCGAAAGCTGGCGCGATTACGGCGAAGTGGTGATCTGCGCGGACGAGGCTGCGATGATCGCCTACTCCGATTACGTGGCCGCCGAACACCTGCAGGTCCACACCCGCGATCCGCACGCCTTCTCCCACAAGCTGCGCAACTACGGGTCGCTGTTCATCGGTGAAAACGCCAGCGTGGTCTATTCCGACAAGAACGTGGGCACCAACCACACGCTGCCCACCATGGGCGCCGGCCGCTATACCGGCGGCCTGTGGGTCGGCAGCTACGTGAAGATCGCCACCCACCAGTGGCTTGACGATAGTGCGGTGCGCGCGGTCGCCCCGCCGGCGATGCGGCAGAGCGGCAGCGAAGGGCTGGAAGGCCACCAGAAGGCGGCCGCGATCCGCCTCGAACGCCAGAAGGCCAACGCCTGATTTCGTCCGCAGGCCGTCACCGCGAGACGCCTCGCGGTGACGGCCGGGATATCATCGGACCGACAGCCCTTCGGGACACGCAAAGAGGCCCGCGAACCACCAGGTTCGCGGGCCTTTTCACATGCCGTCGAGGGGCTCAGCCGAAGATCGGCGCCGCCGGACTGTCGGTTCCGCGTACCACAAACGCCTTGGCCGGCACCGAAGCGGTGTTCCGGAACGCATGGGCGAGGCCGGTCGGGATGGTGAGCGTATCGCCCGCCCCCAGCAGAAGCGCTTCGCTGCCCCAGCTTACCTCCAGCGTCCCTTCCTGCACGATCAGCACTTCCGCTTCGGCGCGGGCGTGCATCGGAACATAGGCCCCGGTCTGCAACGTCAGCAGGCGCAGCTGGAACCCGTGCGGCCACCAGCCCGCAATCGGGCCAGCCGCGAAACCGTCTCCGCTGGCGCCCACCGCGATCAGACCGGCCTCCTCGACGCCTTCGCGCGCGAGAGGCGAATCCGGATTCGCCACGGCATCGCCCCAGCGGACGATACACTGCATCAGCTTCTCGATCGGCGGGGTGGCGAGTTCGCGCAGTTGGTTCTCGTCGAGAGGGGCCTCAAGCTCCATCTGGCGCAGGGTGTGCTCACCCTCGCTGGTATCGATCAGTTGCCCGCCCTTGACGAGCTTCAGTCCGAATCCTTCGGCCGCCTCGAACACCGCCGGCGCCCAGGTGACCTTGCCCGGATCGTCTTCGCCCAGCACGGTGAACAGCATGCCCAGGCCATCGTCGATCTTTTCGAAGCCGCGGAACATGTGGATCGGCACCGACACGACGTCGCCCGGTCCGATGTCCAGCGTGCCATCCTCGCGGTTCGGCCCGAACAACAGCCGCCAGTGCCCGGAATGGACCATGAAGACCTCGGCGGTATCATGGCTGTGCTGCGAATTGACGCAGCCGAAGGGCTGGCGCGCCGCCCCGATGTTGAAACCGTGCTTCTCGGTTATGTGCACGAACTGGTCGGTGCTTTCGGACACGCCCGGACCGATGATTGTGAAGTTCTCCTTCTCTGTCGACCCCGGCGTGCGGGTATCGATGAAGGCGGTGCGGCAAGGCACGAGATCGGCATAACGCACCAGGCGCTGCGCCATGGCCTCTCGGGTCCACTCGGTCACGATAAGCTCCAAACTTGATGTTGCATTCGAATGCAAATCTGGTAGGTCAAGACCGGGGAAAGCGCAAGGCCGAGTTTTCGCTTTTCGGATTAGGCCTGCACTGAAACGAGAAAAGAGACCGCCTTCGATGCTGCCGGCCGAGAGCACCGTACCCGTCCTGTTCCTGCCCGGAACATTGTGCGATGCGCGCGTTTTCGCCGCGATCTCGGGCGCGCTATCCGCCGAACGCACGCTTCATGCCGATCTGACGCAAGATACGTCGGTGCAAGACGCGGCCGAAAGGCTGCTGGCGACGGCTCCGGAGCGGTTCATCGCCGTGGGTTTTTCTCTCGGGGCCATCGTTGCGCTGGAACTCGCCGCCCGTGCGCCGCACCGGATCGCGGCCATGGCCCTGATCGCCGGCAACGCGCGGCCTGTGCCGGAGGCCGATCATGCCGCCCGTCGCGCCGCGGTGGCCGGTGTCGATCCCGCAACGCTCGTCGGCGAACAGCTCTGGTCACGGTATGTCCACCCGTCGCGCAGCGAGGAAAAGTGCCTTCGTGCCCTGATCATCGCCATGGCGAACGCGTGCCCGCCGGGTACGGCCGAACGGCAGACCGAAATCGCGCTTTCACGCCCCGACAACCGCCCGCGCCTTGCCCGCTTGGACATGCCGACACTCGTGCTGTCGGGCGCGCAGGACGTCGTCGCGCCCGAAGATCTGCAGGCCGAATTGGCCAACGCCCTGCCCCACGCGACGTGGACCGAGGTTGCCAATGCGGGGCACTTCCTGCTTCTTGAGCAACCCGCCGCCTGTTCCGCCGCGTTTTCCACCTGGCTCGGGCAGGTCGATCTTCACCAATCGCGCGCAGAACGTCAGTGCGCAGACATCTCAACCTATTCCAACGCCTCGGAGGTATCGTGACCGAAAGCAATCCCAAGCCCGTAAAGCCGGTCGAATCCGCGAAAGCGGCCGCGCCCTCCGGCGGCAGCGTCCTCCAGGTGGAACGCCGCGATTTCACGCAGCTGGTACCCGAAAACCGGCCGCGGGTGCAGTCGATGCGCGGGTTCGACGAATCCTATACCGACATCGTCGACTACATCATCCGCTGCACCCATCGCATCTGGGACGAGCGCGACGTGGGGCTGATCTACAGCCACTACACCCACAACTGCGTTGCCTACACCACGCTGGGCACGATGTATGACCGCGAAACGCACATCCGCGACACGATCCAGCGGCTTGTCGAGTTTCCCGACCGCCGTGGCATGGCGCAGCAGGTGATCTGGCGCGGCAACGACGTGGACGGCTTCTACACCAGCCACATGACCCACGGGCTTGGCCGCCACTCCGAGTTCGGTTCGTGGGGCAAGCCCACCGGCCGGACGTTCTGCACCCGCACGGTCGCCGAGTGCATGATCCTGGAAAACAAGATCTACAAGGAATGGATCGTCCGCGACAACATGGGGCCGCTGATCCAGGTCGGCGTTGACCCGCAGGTGTTCGCCGAAGGACTGGCGCGGAAGAAGTTCGAAAACGGCGAGACGGTGCTGGACCTTGCCGAGAACCGGCGCCTGCTGGGCCAGTATCCGCCCGAAAGCGAAGCCGACCTTTCGATCGCCCACAACGAAGGCGAGGAACAGCTGCTCCGCTGGCTGCACCACATCTACAACAAGCGCATGTTCGGCCTGATCCGCGACATCTACGCGCCCAATTGCCAGTGGCATGGCCCCTTGATGCGCGAACTGGGCGGCGTTGCGGCGGTGCTGCAGCAGACGATGCGCCTGGTCGCCCTGATCCCGGATTGCGCCTTCGTGCCGCAGCATATCTGCTCGGTCGACAGCGAAGAGGGCGGCACCAAGTATGCCCTGCGCTGGACCATGGACGGTCACCACATGGGCTACGGCTCGCTCGGCGCGCCGACCGGCCACCACCTTTCCGTGATGGGCGTCACCCACTTCCACATTCGCGACGGCAAGATCGTCGACGAATGGGTTGTCTATGACGAACTCTCGATGCTGGTGCAGATCAAGCTCGCCGAACTGCAGCGCGCCGCCTGAGCGCATCCGTGCTTGCCGTGCGGCCCCCACCGCGCGGCAAGCCCTCCCGCCCTCCCGTTCAGCGGACCGATCCCATGTCCATTCCCGCCGCTTCCGTTCCGCTAG
>APMI01054413.1_pt1 | contig 11245 bp, 9 predicted proteins | sample 667938 | NCBI WGS metagenome assembly APMI01 (sample SAMN01084076, study PRJNA167559) | wastewater metagenome | biome: Wastewater | place: Denmark: Ejby Moelle, Odense | collected 2011-11-28 | reverse complement strand
TGCTCTGATTTTTACTCTCCTTTCCATGGTTATTTTCACAAGTATGTCATTGATGTACAAATATTATTATAATTATATAATTATAAGAGGCATAAACAATATTATTATATATGCAGGCCGAGTAATCCAGAAGAAGTAGATCTAACTAAAGAAAGCGAAAGAAAGAGAAAAAGAATAAAGATCGCGAAAAAGATCGATAATCAAAATATATCAAAGAAGACTCTTAATCGTAAAATCATTCCGATAAGTATTATTTTTATTCATCAATTAGTGACAAAAAGAAGAAAAATAAAGATAAAGACAGGGAAAGAGATAAAGATAGGGGTAAATAAAAAGATAAAGATAAACAAAAGAAAAATAAAAGTAGATCTCGATAACGAAGTCGTGAAAAAAAGAAACTTAAAGAAAAATAAAAAAGGAGATCAAAATCAATTTCAAGATCGAAATCTAAATAAAAGAAAAAAACAAAAGAAAGAAATGAAAAAGCGGAAGAACCGAGAGAGCGAAGTAGAAGTCCAAAAAAATAGATGACTGAATAATAAAGAAAAAGAAAGTTTGCAATAAGACAGGTCAAGGCTCAACTTCTACTTCTGAATCGACTTGCGGGTAATGATTCTGATAGTGAATAGTCTCCAATTCAAAATAAAACAGTGTTGCCAGTACCTCCACCTAAAATCGATGCAAAGCCTCCTTTAAATCCGCCAATACTTCAAAACACAAGCATCGCATCAGCAGCTCGAGCCTCAGATAAGAAGCGAGAAAGCAAATGGGGTAAGAATTCATCGAATGATACTTTAATGACGGTAAGACATTAGTAACCTAGCATAAAGGAACCAGCTGTTAAAAAGGAGGCACTGGATATTGAGCCAAATGACGATAATCTCAAGCTAAGCGAGGATAAAAGTATTGATGTTGAAGATCATCATGAACCTGAACATGTACAGCATCAAGAAGTCAATCATGAATAAATAGATCCCCTTGATGAATATATGAATGAAATAGATGCCGAAGCAGTCCCTCAAGTTGATCTGCCAAAGAAGGGCGAGAAGGGAAAAGTAATTACATTCGAGGATATCGTGGCAAATAATTATCCTCAAAATAAGGACACAATGAAAGACTAAAATGAGGAATTAGCTGATGAATAATTTAAAAAGAAGTTTCTACAAGCTATCGATAATATTGAAGAAATTAAAGCAGCTCAAGATAAAAGAGGCACTGTTATGGGAGACAACGAATAGAGAGAGTCTGATTTCTCTGATTTCAAATAAGAAGGAGAATAGTAACTAGACTTTTTTGCTAAGCAAAGGAAATTAGCTGAAAGAAAATAACTTGTACAAGTTGACCATAGCAAAATATAATACTAAGATGTTCAGTTTAACTTGTATAGAGAAGCTGATGAAATTAAAGACCTAGACCCTAAAATGGTAAATAAGTTTAGAAAGTAAGCAGGGGACATTAAGATAAGAGGTAAAGGGGTATTAAATCCTGTTTTTAATTGGTACCATTGTGGTTTTAGTGATTCTATTCTTTCAGTGATCGAGAAAAATAACTTTGAAAAGCCCTTCCCTATTCAAGCCCAATCAATTCCTATGATACTTTCAGGTCGAGATGTTATCGGAATAGCTGAAACTGGATCTGGTAAAACATTCGCATACTTACTTCCAATGCTGAAACATGTTGCCTCTCAGAGACCATGTGAATAAGGCGAAGGACCTATTGGAATAATAATGACACCAACAAGATAATTGGCCAACCAAGTGTTCACAGAAGCAAAGAAGTTCTGCAAGCAAACACGTATTAGGGTAATTGCAGTTTATGGCGGACTACAAATTCAAAAACAACTATCTGATTTAAAGAAGGGAGCATAAATTATTATTTGTACTCCAGGCCGCATGATTGATATTTTGACTTTAAACAAAGGAAAAATATCGAATCTTCGAAGAGTCACTATGCTTGTAATAGATGAAGCTGATAGAATGTTTGATCTTGGTTTTGAGCCACAGATCACACGAATTGTCGAAAATGTTAGACCACATCGACAAACGGTTATGTTTTCTGCAACTTTTCCTAAAAACGTATAGAACTTGGCAAGAAGAATCTTAACAAATCCTGTTTAAATACTCGTTGGTAGTCGAGGACAAGCTTGTAGAAACGTTTAACAAATTGTTTAAGTTCGATAAGAAACGAGTAAATTTTTAAGGTTATTATAAATACTTGGATTGTGGAATGAAAAAGGAAGTGTGCTAATTTTTATCGATAAACAGACTTAAGCAGACTATCTATATCAATAACTTCTAAAATATGGGTATGATTCTTTAGTTCTACACGGAGCGATGGATCCAACAGATCGAGAGTTCACAATTTATGATTTCAAGAAAGGGATTAAAACAATTATGATAGCAACCAGTGTCTGTGCAAGAGGACTCGATATTAAATAAATAATACTCGTTGTTAACTTTAAATGTCCGAACCATCTTGAAGACTATATTCATAGAATCGGGAGGACAGGTCGAGCGGGTAATAAAGGGACAGCAATTACTTTTATTACGCCTCAGTAGGAACAATATTCTATTGATTTGCTCAAGGCTTTAGAAATGTCTTAAATTCACCCGCCTTAAGACTTAATTAAATTGAGTCAGGAATACTTGAAAAAAGTGAAGAAAGGAGAAGCTCGTAAAATCAGAAACAGAAATATTCAAGGAGCTGGATTCAAGTTCGACAAAGAGGAAGAGTAAAAAACTTCACAAATTAAAGATATGCTCAAAAAGCAGTTGAAGAATGAAGGACTTGGCGGATTTGAGGACAGTGATGATGACGATATTGAAACTAAGAAGAAAAAATAGGAGGAGCTTAGAGGTAGAAATCAACAATAGCGAGTTGTAGAAGCTATAAAGAACCCTTAAATTAAGAACAAGCTCTTAAATGAAGCTGTGAAAGCAGTAAGTGAAGCTATTAACAAAGGAGCTGCTATGACAACAGAAAAACTCTTATAAATTGCGGTGAGCTCAATGAAATAGTCAATAACAAAGCACAAAGTTATAACAAGTGTTGATGATGGCGTTGAGCAAGTAACTAAGCTAATCAATTCATTTCAATCAAAAGGAGGTAATGGAGAAGGACTAGATTATTTCTCTTACGATTTTGAAATAAACGACTACCCAGCAGCAGCGAGACAGCGGGCATGCAGTCAACACTTTCTTAACCAGATACAACGGTAGAACAACTGCACGATTTCACTGCGAGGCATGTAAGTGGAACCAGGTAAAAAACCTCCAGTTGGATGTCGAAAGCTTTACTTGCACATACAGAGTGAAGATAAGTCTTATGTACAGACTGCATATAAAGACATCAAGAAGGTCATATAGGAAAATGCATACTAAAATATGCACATGTCGGCCACAGGCAAGTACACAATTTGATATTTAAGTATGCTATTTATCTATGAATATATAATAATAGTTCGTCAACACGTGGAGAACAAGAATCACGACTGCCAAGATATGGCTTACCGTGCGATACAGCTCTCCTAAAACAATTTTTCAATGTTTATCGTTGAATAACTGATTATTCAATGGATAACATTATGTCAAATAACTGATAAATTCAGATAATATGATCCTATATTGTATTTTAACTTTGATTGTATCTAAATTTGATTGATTGTTTAGTGCATTGAACTGCTACACAAAAGATAAAATAAATTTGTTATATTATTTTATATTGAATGCAAGCTCTTATTGCAATTGCGTTCTCGATTTTCACTATTCTCATGCCTTTTGTTCAGGGATGGTGCCTCAAAACTCAATGGACTGCTCTCAACAATGCGCGTGCCGTTGATTTTTCATTTGATGGCAGCATGATTGCAGTCGCTACCGACGGAGGGCAAGTTCGCGTTTATGATGCTTACACATATGCTCAAAAATATAGTTTTGCTGGTAGTGGTAACCCTAATGCCATCAAATTTAACATCGCAGGTACATACTTAGTGTCAGGATCTTCGGATGGGACAATGCTTTTCATGAACTTGTTGACAGGAGCCTCATCGAACATTAACTCAAATCATTCACAAGTTTTCGGGATAGATTTCACAAACAACTCACTTCAGATGGTATCCTGTGGCAAGGACCAAGACATTAAGATCTGGGACTCCTCAACTTGGCCTATTACGAACACTATCAATGCGACTGGCAGCATTACTAATGATATGAGAGCGTGTGAGTGGACATCAGACAGCAAGTTGATTACGGCCGACAGTACAGGTGCTGTGCGTATACTGAGCTCTCCATACAACTTGGCTGCTATTTTTGGCTCGATGGTCAACTACGGAGGCTCCTCTACTATTATGGCTGTGGCTGGCAAATATACCACTTATGACTTCACAGTGGCCGATGGCGGAGGCAAGAAGGGTTGGTATAGTCCTGACAACACAACTCCTATTTATAATGTTAATAAGAATACAGACACCACATCTTTTGCTCGGTCTTTGGATTACTTCATGTTTGGAGGGACTGATAAGAAGGTCAATTTTTATAATGCAACAACTAAAGCTTTAATCCAGACCATAAGTGTCAGTGGTAATATCATGTCCAGTGACTTTACGACTGATGGTAAGTATTTGGTAGTTGGTGATGATAATCCAACTGTGTACGTTTTTGCTCAGATCTGCAACATGGACTGTGGATCCATGTCCTTCATGAATCTAACAACTAAGGTATGTGAATTATGTTCTACATACATGGAAGGGTGCGGGTCGTGCTACAACAACAACACATGTGCCTTTTGTATGCAAGGTTACTATTTAACAACGGCTAAGCAATGCGCAGCTTGCAATACTCCTACCAACATGGGAGGGTGCGCTATGTGCAATAGTAGTACAAACTGCACTTCCCCTTTTCCTGGGTCTTACATAACAGCGACTAACCTCACAGCTACTTGTTCAAGTGCCATGCCGGGATGCTTGATCTGTAATACTTCTGCAGTGTGCCTAGAGTGCCATAACGAGTACTATGTAAGTTTAAACAAGTGTGTAGCCTGTAACACTATTGGTACCTTGCCCAACTGCCTTAAATGCTACAATAATACTTACTGCACTTAGTGTGAAATAGGATATTACCGTAACACAGCTGTAGCCAATACAGCCACTTGCTCGAGATGTGCTACTACTTGTCTTGATTGTTCTTCTCTTACTGTCTGCTATGAATGTGTTATTGGTTACTATACAACAGGAGCGACCTGTCTAGCTTGTAGTGCTAATTGTTTGGCTTGTAATAATACTAACTTTTGTCTTGACTGTGCTACTAACTATTACATAACCGCAGCTGGTCTCTGCACAGTTTGCACTACACCCTGCCTTTCCTGCTCAACTTCAGCTACTAGCTGTTTATCATGTTACCCAGGTTTCTACTATGATGGCACATCATCGTGTTTGGCATGTGCGGCTCCCTGCTCGACCTGTTCTACTTCTTCAACGACTTGCTTAACCTGCGTAGATAGTTTCTATCTGTCAGGTACAACATGTACTCAATGCAACGTGACATTCCCCAACTGCCAGACCTGTAACAGCAGTAACTGTTCTGTGTGTTTGACTGGCTTCTACTACGATAGCACTGCAGCTGCGGCGGCTCAATGCAAATCTTGTGCTGTACAGATGCATGCATGCTTACTGTGTTCATCTAGCACTGCTTGTCTGTTCTGCTCTCCAGGACATTACCTGTCTGCTTTGACTGGCAACAATTCCTGCCAGCCCTGCGCTCTCGGATGTACTGTATGCGAGACCAGCACTAACTGTACTTCCTGTGCAGTGGGGTATTATTTTTCAAGTTGGACATGTCCTCAATGCAATCCTAAGTGTGTAACCTGTGTGACCTCAGCCACCAACTGTCTATCATGTGTAGTCGGTTTCTATCTGCAGGCAGTTGGTACCTGTCAGGCCTGTAACGCTACCTCAGCATATTGTCTAGCCTGTGTGCTAGATAGTTCCAGTGTTGTGCAATGTATATAATGTGGAGTCGGATTTTATTTAAATGCTGGAGCTTGTACTCGCTGTGGCAGTAACTGTGTGACCTGTAGTGCTGCTTCTACTTGTCTTACCTGTGAGCTAGGCAATTATTTCAACTCTACTGACAGCACCTGCCGCTCTTGCTCGCCAGGATGCGCCGAGTGCAGTATCAATGGCACTTGCAAATCATGTAATGTCGGATACTACTTGGCGGGTACAACCTGTACTGCATGTAGCACTCTCGGCTGTCTAACTTGTGGAGCTGATTTAAAATGTCTATCATGCACTCCTGGTTATTACTATATTTCTGCTACAAAAGTTTGTGACTTGTGCGCTAACCCACTCTCAAACTGTCTACAATGCTCTGCTTCCAACGTATGTACTCAGTGTGCTTATGGTTATGCACTGACAGTCTCTGGTGCTAACACAATATGCTCTTCATGTTCAGCACTAGCTGGCTGCTTCCACTGCTCTTCATTAACAACCTGCCTGAGCTGCCAGTCTGGGTACTACTTGAACGGAGCCATTTGCTCATCTTGTCCTGAAGGATGCCGTAACTGTGACAGTCTCACTAATTGTCTTAGCTGTGGGTCTGCATACTTTAGCGGCAACTTACTGGGAGGAGCCAACGTAGGAAAATGTCTCAGATGTGAATCTTACTTGGGTGGTTGTGACTTGTGCACTAATAATACTGACTGCATGGATTGCCAAACTGGATATTACCTATCAACTACTGGTGCAAATGCTGTATGCAATCTCTGCGAGTCAAATATTGCAGCATGTGCTTACTGTAACAGTTCGACACTGTGCACCAGCTGCAAGGGAGGCTACTACTTGGCTGCCAATAGTTTAAGCTGCATCCAATGTTCAACTACTTTCACCGCATGCAGACTGTGCAATCAAATGGGTACAGCTTGTACAGACTGTCAAAGCAGTTACTATCTTAGTGGAGCAAACTGTCTTCTATGCTCAGGTAATTTACCAGGATGCCAAGTGTGTAATGGTTCCTCAACATGTGTAGAGTGCTCAAGCGGTTACTATCTAAACTCACCTAATTGTCAGCTTTGTTCTTCATCCATGCCCGGCTGTATATTCTGTAGCAGCTCCTCAGTCTGTCTACAATGCGAGGGTGGATACTATATCAACTCCACTTTCAAATGTGCGCCCTGTTCAGTGGTAGGCTGTGAGGTCTGCGTACAGTCTAGCCCATCTTCATGTGTGACTTGCAATTCACTGTACTACAAGGCTACACCTACTACCTGCAGCATTTGCAGAGCCAGCATCCCTGGTTGCCTTACTTGTACTGACGCTACTACTTGCTCCAAGTGTGATGTGGGCTACTATCAGAATGGATCACCTCCTCCCCAGTGCTCACTATGCTCTGACGCAATGCAAGGTTGCTCCATTTGTTCATCAGCGAATACCTGCTTAGAGTGTAAGTCAATGTACTTCCGCAATGCCACATCACAATGCCAGATGTGTTCATAACCCCTTATAGGATGCACGTTTTGTACTAATGGTACGGTTTGTCTGTCATGCGGGGCTGGCTACTTCAAAAACTCAAGCTCACTGTGCCAATCCTGCACTGATATCACAGGTTGTCTGGTATGCAAGGACTCAGCCACTTGTCTGTTCTGTGATACAGGTTATTACTTCAGTACTTATACTTGTCAACCATGTAGTATTATCAGCGGTTGCTACTCCTGCATCTCCAGCACAGTTTGCACATCATGCATAGGAGGTTACGCGCTTAACTCAAACTCTGGTTGCGACGTGGCTCAGGTACAGGCAAGCACTTCCAAAGTTACTGATTTGGAACTTAAAACCTTCTACGTTAACAGGACTACCTTGAAACACTACCTGTATGCTAAGGGAATGCAATTTACTAAAGCTTCTGTAAACTGGCAATCTAATCTAAATCTGTATGTATATAACATTAACGGTACCAAAATTCCTCTGACTGTTATTTCCGCCGACTGGGCTAAAGACAACAATTATACTTTAATAATATACACGAATAATCCCATTGACTACAGCACTAGAACCAGAAAGATGCCATTCGCTCGCAGGCTGCTCAGTTCCTTAGATCTGTCAGACACCAAAACAGGTATATAACTTTCTGATAGTGCTATTCAGCAGATTCTACCTTTGTACGAACACACAGGCTCATTGGCAGTTGACTATAAGTTAGACAATCCTGAGTTCTACACTAGTATAATTACAACTGATCAGGTCTCCACCTTCCCATATTATGCCATTGGAGCCACTATCTCTGCCCTTCTGCTTGTGATATTCGTGATTAAGTCTCTAGCAACAGTGCCCAAATCAACTAATCAGGGCAACATTATTCCTCATATTTTGGCATTCAAAGTCGGTGCACTTCTTCTATTCCCCACATATGTCGAGTATATCAGCTACTGTTCTGGCTTCATGTACGCTGATTTCCCCTGGCTCAACAGGTTCTTTGGATAAAGACTAGCCGACTCACGGGATAGTGCTCCCTCAGCTTACACTGTATTTTACACAAACATGAACTTAGCCAGTATGTACTTGCTTGCTCTGTCAGTATTCATACTAGTAATCTCAATTTCTCTATTAATTTCTAAGAGTTTACCTAAACACGAGCAAAAAATGTCATCATTCATGCAGTTCTTGTATAATTTCTTCTCCTTTGGTATGTTCTTTGCAGGCTGTGGGTCACTCCAGGGTGCTATTGACAACCCCATATAAACTGTGAATGTTAACGGTGCATTCTATATTATTGGTATCTTTTTGTACTTCGCCTTAGTCTGCTAGTGTATCTACAAGCTGAGCCAGAATAAGGAGAACAACTTCTGGAAAGTAAGAATTCTGGTGAAGGCTACACTTCTATCTTTTTCTCACAACAGTCCCGTCTATCTGCTTGCTTCAGCGGTCGTTATCGATCTGATCTTAATTGCTGTTTAATACCAGCTCAATCCTTATGCTAAACACTACACAAAATCATGGATATTCTCAAATGTAACATGCGACTTGGCATTGGTTCTCTTAGTTTTCTTACCTATTATTCAACTAACTATGATCCTCGTTTCTGTTTCACTGTTCTTTGTGATTGCCGCTTAAGTCATCATGCATTATCAGTAAACACGTGAAAATATAATCATCACAAAACTATAAAAAACATAGATTGATAAAGAGTATGAATAAAGAAATATGTGGGACCTAAATGTCAGTACTAAAGAGTTAGGCAAGTAAACATCAGCCAATTTCTATGATAAAACTAAGTCCACTTTCATGTCTAATTCAAATGACAACATGAAAACAATGTATAAGGAAGACAAAAAAGATGACTTATAAGAGACTCAAGTTTTTGACCCCAAATATAGACGCCAGCGAAATTACAAAAAAGTTAGACAATAACAACGAAAATTAGAGAATATGGAGTCTATTAAAGTTAAAGCAAGCCCCTTCAGTAACAACGAGGTCGAGAACAAAGAACCTAATCTAACTTTCATGATGGAGGACATCGAAGATAAGTGAGCTTGATCGCATTCCATTCTTTATCTTTATCTTAAATTATTACAACGAATTTCAACGAATTTATAAATCTATTAAGAATCATCGTTAAGGCTGATATTTTAAGAGTTCAGCAAGACTATTTCGTTGATCATGAATTAACCGTGAAGCGAACCAGCGCGTACTTTTCTCCCAATCTGAAAGTTTCGATACCTTTGTAAATATTTTCAATAACCAAAGCTGAATGAGCTGCTCATATAGTTTTTCTTCTTCTCCATCAAGATTTTTCAGCTCGGTTTCGAATTGAGTTACTAAATTTTATATGTATGATTTCTATTATTTAATAACAGTATTTTTATGATTCGGCTGAGACTTTACATGATTATAATCTCCATTCATTTGTTGATCTGATTAAGGGTTTTAATTTTAAGACTATTGATCAATTCTAGCTAATTTTTATATCTTGGTTACTGGCAGACACATGAGGAGAGAAAAAACTTCCTTTTCTGTCAGTTTCAGCTGTTAAGATGTTTTCTTCAAATTGAATTTGTTTTTCTCCAAAACTTCGATGAGCTTATTTTGTTAATTTATTTTCTTTTTATCTTTTGGCTCTTCGTACTCATACACTAAACTATCGACAACTGAAACTTTCTTAAAATCATTATAAGAAAGCACAATCGGAAGAGTACCAGAAGTGAAACACGAAGCACAAATACAAAGCAAGTAGTGAAAAGGCTTTGAAGACTTTACGATTTGATTGCCTTTTGTTGATATTCTTTAGGCATGATCTCCATTTATCTTAATTTATGATGGCTATGACTTAACTCCATTTTTTTGTTAAGGTGCTTGTACAGGTTCAAAGGATTTTAAACATAATTATTAATGATATTCATACCAAATAACTCCGCAAACTCCCTAACAAAGATGACAAAATGGTCGACAGTACTTGTTTATCTTTTTCATCAGCTCAAGATAATCTTTATCAAAATGTTTTTCAAATATTAGCTTATCTCTGTCAATACAGTCTTTTCTTTTTGTTAAGTTAATGATAGGTCTCTCCTGTACTGATTAACCACTTGGGGACGAATTATTGACTGGTTTCTTTGAAAATACGTAATTTATTATCCCATTTCTTTATAAAAATGAATGGATTCTTATGATGGCACACACATCGCCTGCAAGTCCTCTACGAGCTGCAGTGGCTGATACGTATGAATTTCTTCCTAGGTCTACAATATAATTCCTGTATTTTTTATATAGCTCTTAGTTTTTTTCGAATTTGTCCGGTTTCTAAGTAAGATAACAATTACAGCTGCGCCAAAAACAACTTTCTTAGTTTTGAACCACTATGGTAGAGCCTTTCTCTAAATTTCATGGATCTGATTTAAGTTAAACCATTGCGATTTGGAGGGTAAAATGATGTATTTCTGCGCTATTTCAACCTCCTGTGCATAAGTGTATGGGTAAATTGTGAAATTCTGCTGTACGAACTCTGTGTTACATCAAAAGTACTCTTAGGGGCTGAGCTAAATTGCTTCTACTTTGTTGCTCGGTTGCTTATTTTGTTGAGTTCAATTCCGTCTTAAACAACAGAGTAGCCCTGTGCAGTTTTGACTAGCTCAATGACAGATTTCATATAATTAAAATGACTCAAGCTAAAATTATAATTTAAATATTATTATGAGATTATTAAACTTTGATATTATTAAAATACTCACTGATAATATGATACAAGTGTTAGATTATTCTATA
>APMI01101031.1_pt1 | contig 11249 bp, 9 predicted proteins | sample 667938 | NCBI WGS metagenome assembly APMI01 (sample SAMN01084076, study PRJNA167559) | wastewater metagenome | biome: Wastewater | place: Denmark: Ejby Moelle, Odense | collected 2011-11-28 | reverse complement strand
AACTGAAGCAGTTTTTTGATATTCTTATAATAAGGCGCATTGTATTCGCTGGATTGATAGAATACTTTTTTTTGGTCTGCGGTAATAAAGATGTGCGGCTTTAATAAAATGTGATCTGCATCTATGGCCAGGTAATAACGGCCTGTACCTATACGGCCAGAAAGTTTTACCAACTGCTGAAATATCCATCCGCTCCTGTTCAATCCTTTGTGTGAGCCGGCGGTGATCGTGTAATCAATATCTGATGGTGCATATCCCAGTAAGGTAGCTTCATTTAAAAACTTCACATCATACCGGTTTGCGAAATCTACAATAGCCTGGCTGTGGGGCGATACCAGGTATATGTTGTTGATGGGATGATCTACATTTTTTCGTAGCCCCTCGATACAGAGCGGTAATATCGCCAAATCGTTCTCAATTGCAGGGATCACTACATCAATGCTCACACCAGGAGCTGGTTTTACTGCAGCAGCGGGAAAACCCGACCACAGCAGGTAAAGCAAATGGCGTGTTTTCTGTATGATCAACTGGCGGATTCTTTTAATCAAAACTCAACTAAAATTTAGGTGTGCTGTCTTCTTCAATCTTTAACCAACAATTACCTGCCGGTTAGGGCCAGCCAGAGGTAAGCAAATTTTTCCTGCCAACTGGTACGGGGGTTCTTAAAAAATATCACGGAATACAAAACCATTTTTACCCGCCAGAAAAGGTACAGGAAAACTGGCAGGTGTTTTTTATAAACATACCGCAGGCTGAGAAAACTGCACCTTCTTTTAAAAAAGCTTTCAGATGATCGCCCTTCGAGGTGAACGATACTTTTTTCATTCAGTATCATTGACGTGTAGCCGCTTTTTCTCATCCGGTACTGGAGTTCGAGTTCTTCTTCATACAAAAATATATTTGTATCAAAACCGCCGAAAAAATCAAATACTGCTTTCTCCATAAACATACCAGCGCCTACTACAATCCCTACAATTGCGAAATAATTGCGGACCATCTCTTCCTTTTGATCTGCTACCTTAGTTTGCTGCAGGCCATGGCTGATGGGATAGGGAAAATTACCAAAAGAATGTGCGACAGTATGGTCTTCTGACAACAGCAGCGAACCGATCACACCCGGTTTTAGGTGCCGGTGTAAATTGTAAAATGTTACAAATTTTTCCAGCACATTGCCGATGATGATGGTATCGGAGTTGAGCAGTAAGATAAATTCACCGGTGGCCTTACCCACACCGATATTATTGGCCGTACCAAAACCCAGGTTTGTTGCATTGGCAATAACCGTGATTTCAGGGAACTGTTGTTGCAGGTATGCTACGCTGCCGTCGGAAGAGTTATTGTCTACTACAATTATTTCGTATGATAAAGGAGTGAAATGATCTTGTACTGAGCGTATACAGTTGTATGTAAGCTCCCGGGTGTTGTAGTTAACAATTATAATGGAGGTATAAGCTTTGTTCAAAACGTAGTGACTGAGATTTTATAGGTAAGATCAACTTCTTTTCAGGCCGCTTCCCGTGCTGCTACTTCGATGACATCCTCTTCCGAAAACCTGAACAGTACGGCGATCACAATTGTGCCAATCACAGATATCATTGCGGTTTTATTGTACAGGCTGTAATAAAAAAGGCCATTGAGCGGCAATTGGAAAATAAGAAAGAACAACAGTATCTGCTGAAATTTCAATGAGTTTTGCAGGGAGTTGCGGCGGATAAAAAATGCGGCTGCGGAATAAAAAATTGTGTACAGCACAATGCCGGTAATACCCATGTCGATGTACCAATCGCCCAAGAAAGTTGAAAACACCCCAATATCCATTTGGATGGAGCGTTTGTAAACGGCGAGGTCGAAATTGGTGGCATGAAGCCAGTCATACATAAAAGGAAATATCCTGGCCAGGGTATATCCCTTGTGTTCAAAATTTGCAAAAAAATCGTTGAAGTTTAAAAATATCTGGCCGGCATAATCCAGCAGGCTGAATGCTTCATCATAATCAGTGGCGCCGCTGAAAGAACCGGAAAAGCGCATCATGGTAACCGAAACAAGGTAAACGGTAAGAATGGAGAATAATGCAACGGAGAACAGTACTACTTTTTTTCTTACCCGCTTTGGCATATCGCCTTTAAAATACAAGAAGCAGGAAATAAATACAAGGATCCAGTAAATGGTTTGCGTGCGGCCGCCCGACATCAACCCGTTTACAATGGTACTCATTGAAGCCACCAATAGCATGATGTTGAACCAGGCCGGGTTCTTCAAATAGGTACGGGAATAAAAGAAAAAAACCAGCAGCAGCACATAGAAATCTGAAAAATGCCCGAGTATCCACATACCGATCGCTTCCAGTGCATTTACACTGTACACATTGTACAGCCCGGCTTCCCTTAAAGTTTTAGGATCGATGGAAAGCACTACCAGCATTGCTTTCAGCAGTAACAAAATGGCGAGGCAGTTAATTACAATAAAAAACAGGGATATGCCATAAAATAATTTTTTATCCGGCAGTAATACCCTGTAACACTTCGACTGGCTGCCCGACATAAAAGGAAGAAAAAATATGGTGAGGGTTACACAGTAAAAGATGACTGATGACAACCTGATCTCGATGTCGTGGTATTTAAGAAAATCAACACTGTATAAGAAAACAGACAACAGGGCAGAAAAAGCATAGAGCAGGAGCAAAAAACTGCCCAGGTTAAAGGTCTTTGTCCGATAACAATTGATTATTAAAAGGCTGAGAAAATAAATGAATGGTATGTATATCATAAGCCCGTCTTAAACCCGATCCTTTTTACCACGGTTGCGATATCGGCTCTTGAGATCTGCAATTGCTTATATAGTTCATGAGGCCATCGCCAGTTATTGTAGAGTTGCGCTATGCCCGGGGCCAGCACCATTGCCCACAAACCCATGTGAAAGAAATAAAACATACTCAACAATAAACAAATTGTTACTGCTGCGGATGTAAGGGATGCTTTAAAAAAAGGCACTTCATTATTGGTTAGTAACACGCCTGCTGCTGTGCCATGGTTACTTTCCAGGAAGGAAATGATGATGGCGACGAGTATCAGCAGGGTAGGCATAATTTGCGTTTTGCTCCCGATCAACGTAAGGCCCCACTTGCCCAATAATAACAATACGGTGGCACCGGCGAGGTAAGTTAACAGGAGAACGATCTGCCCTTTTAAGTAAACTTCCTTGATCGCTTCATTGTTTTGGGCAACCCGCAGTTGTACGATCTTAGGCGTATAGGTAAGCGTATAGATCGTAGAAAAATTAGCGATCATCGATACCAGCTGGATGGTAACACCGTACGATGCGATGTCTTCGAGTTGCAAATGCAGCGATCCTATGAGGATGGAAGAGCGCTGTATAATAAAAGCACCGATCCAGGTAAGGCCTATCTTGACCGCATTGGGATAAATGGCATCCATGATCTCTTTACGGGACCGGGGTTCAGCGGCCTGCAAATTTTCTTTTATTTCCTTCGTGAAAAAATAATGGTTAACCAACCATCTTATCACTATCACCGAAATGGCCTGTGCGGAAACAATTGCCAAAATACCAAAATGCAGCAAAATAAATATGGAAGCGATCACCAGGTAGATCGACTGCCCGATGATAACAATTTGCTTTGATCTTCTTACCAGTCCTTTACCCTGCAGCAGGCAATCTAAATACTGCGTGTAAATGTTATAAGTGGAGATCACACACAGCACGATCCACGCAATGTATATTTCTGTTTGATCGCCTTTGTAATTTTTTAATAAGGAGTAGATGTAATAAGTACCCAGTGTTGTAAGCAGCAGGAACAGGATCAGCGCCATCCGCATATAAAACCATTTCATTGCTACGATCACACCTTTCAGGAGGCCATAATCAACGGATTGATCGCCGGAATCATTTGAATGAAAGCCGGTAGTTTTCAGTGTTTTGATGCCGCTGAAAATATAGGTGACATTTCTTGTAAAAGAAGGGCTGAAACCAAGGTCGAGCAATGCAGCAAAAGCAGTAATTGCCATAAACACGGACCATACACCTACCATTTCCGAAGACATGGTCCGCAAAATAAACGGCAGCAAAAAAGCGTACGATGCAATTCTAAGAATGGTTGCAGCATAGTTCCAGATCACATCTGTTTTATTGATACGCATAATGATGTGCTTTTAACCTATTCTTTTATACACATTACCGGTTAGCAGGAACAGGCAATTTTCTTGCAAACACATGCAACCCATAGTTTAATAATTCTTTAGAGCCTTTGTCTTTTTTTGAAAGTTTATTAAGGGACAATACCAGTTTCATGATGGCCATTTTATTGAACAGCGAGATCCCTTTGCCGGTATACTTTTCTGCGGAGTACTGCACCCGCAATAATTCCTGCGCCACGTATTCAAAGAAGTTACCATTCTCACTGATCTCTGTTATTTCAAAGCCGTTGTCGCCAAGATGTTTCTCATAAAAGTACCGGTTGAACCCTGTATAAAAATGATAGGGTGCAAAATGCGTAGAGCTGCAGAATGGTGCTGTAATCACCAGGTACCCCCCGGGCTTGAGCAATCTTGAAAATTCTTTGATGGCCGAAATGGGATCGGGAATGTGCTCAAATACTTCTATACACATGATGGCATCAAAGGAAGCATCGGGTTCCGGAATGGCGGTGATATCACTCACAATATCCAGCTTTGAATTGTCCCAGGTTTTTGTCTGCAACCCTTTGCCATCGCCTTCGCCATTGTACTGGCCAAAATCCTGTGATACATAGTCAAGGTGGCTGCAGTATTTTTTCTGATCCAGTTCACCGGCACCTGCATCAAGTATGCGGCTTCCGGCGGGTATTTTTTTCAATGCCGCTTCCAGCCATACCAGGCGGTTAGATAAATTGTTGGTGCCTGCAACGGCGTTGCCTTTTAAAAATTTCTTAGCTATATCAGTTAACATGAATCAGCTTGTTTTTTATTGATTTATTCACTACCTGCAATGGCTTCGCCCTCCTTAGTCACATTCGTTTTAAGAAATGATCTCAAACTACAGGGATCAGGGTGATTGCTGTACCGGTATGTAAAAATATTTGTTGTTATAAAAAAGCGAACTGCTGTACCTTTTACACAATGGGGCTAAGCCATCCACTGTTTAAAAAGCCGGCGGAACACTAAAATAAATACGATCAACAGGCCACCTAAAATACCGCCGATGATAAGGCCCATTAATTTACCCAGCTTTTCTTTTGGCAGCGGGGGAATGGGCTTGTCTATCACCTGTATCAATGGTGTTTCTTTACGCAACGTAACCCTTGCCAGCTCTGTTTGTTTGATGAGTTCTGCAAGGATGGCAACATTGTATTGTACATCGATCTGGCGGCGGGTTGAAGTGGTACGCTGCACATTCAATGCAGGATTCAATCCAAAAGTATTGTCGTTGGCAACGGCCACATCTGTAATGGCACCATTCAGCAAGCCACGGATTGAATCCGTTTGCTTTTGAATGATCTCCATATTCATCCTCGCCTTTTTATTTTTGGAACTGATGTAGAAATCAGACACCTGCTGCGCCAGCGCTTCTGTAAAATTCTTGGCAAAACTTTCGTTACCCGATTTCATTTCCAGTGTAATGATATCGACCTTTTTATCTTTTTGAATAACGTTGAGGCTTGTTTTAATGATGATCTCGTAGATAGCTCCCATCACGCTGTCCTGCGTACGGGTGAATTGTTCACGGCTGGTATTGGGTAAAAACTGCAGATCTTTTAATGCAGGTTTCTCTGCCCATTTTTTTCTCCATTCCTGTCCCTGGATAAACATCTCGGCATAAGAAATGGTTTTGTTATCTACCTGCACCGGCAGCATCAGGGTTTGCTGAATGATGGTTCTTGATTTGAATAATTCAATCAGGTTGGCACTCGCAAACATTCCACCGCCACTGCTGCCCAAATCGAAACCAAACTGGCTGGCCAGGCTCAATGCCCCACCCAGCCTTCCATCCTGCTGCTGGTCTTCGAGTGCAAAAGTAAGCGTGGCCTTATAAGATGGCTTTTGTAACCAGGCATAAAAAAATCCCAATCCACCACCCAACAAACCTACCACCACGATGATGAGCCATTTTGAAAGCAGGAAGTTGAACCATTCCCTGCCTTTAATAAAAGCATCTTTAAATGTGAATTTATTGTTTGGTACCTGTTCGCTCATTTGATTTGATATTTCTGCCATTGATACTAATTATGCAAGTGCTGCAATTGTAAGCACCTTTTTTTTACCGGGAATTATTTACGGATGATCGCAATTACAACCCCCGCCATACCAACCAGTACACTTGCAATGCTGGTGATTTCTCCTGCAGTAACCTTATTATTAGCCGGCTTTTCCGGTATCACGATCTGCGACCCCGGTGTTACTTTAGGGAAAAACTTAAAGAACAGGAAATTGCTGGTAACAGCTGCTTTACCATTGGGATAAATGATATATGCTTTCTTTTTCCAGCCCTTGTTATCAATGCCTCCTACCGCATCAATGTAATAATTTAATCCCCTTCCTTTAATGAAAGGTATCTCTGAAGTAAGCAGTACGTTGCCGGTGATCTTTACATTTTCATTGCGCTTGGCCACATCTATTTCATCACCGGGCAGCAGGGTGATATTGGAATAGTTTTCCGGGTCTTCCACAATCTTATTCCACTCGATCGGTATCACCGCATACTTTACATCTTCCTTTAATTTTTTAGTAAGCTTGGTTTCGCTGCTGTCATTTTTTTCCAGGTTAAGATTCACTTCGGTGATGGCTTCTATCTGGCTTGCCAGGATGGGACGTTTTATCTTTACCCCCATCACATCCGCCTCCGATGTTAACCCACCTGCCCGCCTGATCACATCATACACTTTTTCATTCTTATTGGCCAGTACATATTTACCGGCATAAGGCACCTGCCCTGTGATGGTGATCAGTTGTGGTTTTTCATACACTGCCATTTTACGGATATTGATCACATCAAAAGGCTTCAGGAAAAAGGTTTTTGTTTGTTCATTGTTGCTGGCATCAATTTCAATATTAAACAACTCCGCTTTGGCGGTATCATTTACATTGATGTTTTCGGATTTGATCATCCGGGCCACTTCTACTTTACTGGAAGCAGCGCTGAGCAGGCCGCCCGCCTGGATAAAGAGGTCGTTCAAACTAAGACTATCGTGGTAATCATATACGCCGGGATTTTTGATCTCACCGTTAATGGTTAGGGTATATTTTTCCTTGAATTCCAAAATGGAAAACACCGTAACCTGGTCTTCCCTGTTTAGCAGCACATTGGCGTTGTCATCGCCTCCCATCACCTTGTCAACGGCTACATTTACAATCTCTGTAGTGAGGTTTGGCTTTAACCTTACAATGATGGCCCTTTTGGTATAAGCATCTCCCCGCAAACCTTCGGCCTTTAGCAATAAATCCCTGATGCGCATACCTTCGTAAAAAGAATAGGAATTGGGCCTGTACACGGCACCCTTTATCTGCACCCTGTTCTCGTAACGGTTCAATATTTTTGATACGGTAAACACATCACCCTGCTGTGGCTGGTAATTGCCGAACTCGTTGGCAGTAAGATCTTTTACTTTGTATTCTTTGCCTGTTTTTTGGATGATGTTTACAGAAGCGGTATAAGCGACATCAGTAAACCCTGATGCATATTCAAGCACAGTAGCAAAGGTTTCCCCGGGCTTTAGCTCAAAAATGCCGGGCCTTTTCACTTCGCCCTCAATCGTGATCCTGTTTTTATATACGGGTATCCGGATCACATCATTGTCTCTTAAGCCCACGTTCTCCGACTGATCTCCATTCACCATGAATTTGTAGATGTCTATGTTGGTTACCAGTTTATTATTCCTGATCAGTTCAATGTTCCTGTAGGTGCCGAATTTGGCCGGTCCTCCTGCCAGGTATAAGGCATTGAATACGGTTGCGAGGGAAGAAATGGAATAATTGCCGGGCTGTTTGCCTCCGATAATGGTTACCCGGATGGTCCTGATCCTGTCTAATGTAACGCTCAACCTGGACTGGCCCGATCTTAATGAAGCGTAGATCCTTGAAAATGCGTTCCTGATCTTTTGAGTGGCGCCTTCAATGGTCATACCTGAAACAGATACCTGGCCCACATGCTGTATGTTCACTTTACCTTCTTCTGAAACCGGGATGGAAGCGCTGAATTCCTGCAACCCGTATAAGTTTACCTGCAGTTCATCACCCGGACCCAGTACATAATTGAGTGGGGTGGCCAATTTAAGATCGGGCTGAAAGTTCAGATCGGGATTATCAAAAAGCTCTGATCCAAAAATTTTGGCATTGGCCGTATCTTTTACCTTCACATTCTGCACCGGCTCCTGCGTTCGGTTACCCTGCTGGTTTTGTGTATTCCGGTTATTGCTAGGCTGGGTAGATGGGGCTGCGCTGAGAGAGGCCAGTCGCTCCTTTAATTTTGAAAATTCTACCGGGCTCATGCCTTTTGCAGTGAGCATGGGCTCCACCTGTTCGATGCTGAGGTTGTTGTTGTCGAGTTGTGCTTTCACCTGCGATATCTCAGCGTCAGAAAGGGTTTCCACCTTTACCGAGCTCAGATCTTTGGATCCCAGCAAACCCTGACTTTTTAGAGAAATTGAGTGAAAGAAAATAAAGTAAAGAAGAACCACATTGATTATTTTCCTCATGACCTGGTTATTAAAAAACTGCTTTAAAAATTATTTACGTTTAATACAGGGTTGATGCCGCAATCGTTTTTTCCTGTACGGTATTAAAATTGCCTGTACCGGGATACCGGCTTCGGATTCATGTCCCTGCAGATCTATGCAGGGGCTGAAAATCAGCACATGGCTGAATTTGTGCAAAATAAAGGAAAAATTGCGATGTTACCGGCTTTGCGGTCAATGATTGACTGCATACAGCGGCTTTTGTAAAACCGGGCGGGGAACCGAAAATAAATTCATTTTCAAGTCCTTTCTTTATTAATTTCATGAAAACATCGTTTAACCTGTCATATTTTTCAACCCACCCGTTATGTTTGCAACCGAAACCGACAACCGGGCGTCCCGGGCAACGATCCTGCTTAAAGACCTTTCTTCCGGCACTTATGCCAGCATTATACCCGGCTGCGGTGCCATATTAACCTCTTTTAATATCCTGCTCAGGGGCCAGCTTTTAAACGTGATCGATGGTTTTACCGGGCCGGAAGATTTTGAAAAAAATGTAACTGCCGGCGGCTTCAAAAGCTGCAAACTTTCACCTTTTGCCTGCAGGATCAAAGACTCTGTTTATACCTTCAATGGCGCACACTATGTGGCCGATAAATTTTTACTCGGCCGCAATGCCCTTCATGGGCTGATTTATGATGCGCCATTCAGCATCCTGGAACAAGGAGCAGATGAAAACAGCGCCAGCCTGGTACTGCAATATGCCTACCAGGCTGAAGAGAAAGGTTATCCTTTCAAATACGATTGCGTTGTTAGCTACCAGCTTAAAAAGAACAATGAACTATTGATCAGCACCAGTATCCAAAACCGGGATACGGTGAATATACCCGTGCAGGATGGATGGCATCCCTATTTTACATTGGGAAAACCTATTGATGAACTGGAGCTTACCCTCCGCAGCATTGAACAGGTGGATTTTGATGCTGAGATCATTCCTACGGGTGAAATGATCCCTTTCCGGGATTTTTATGATGGTGAAAAATTGGGCAGCAGGTCTTTCGACGATTGCTTTTTGCTTGACCCTGCTGCAGTTCAGCCAATGTGCAGTTTAAAAGATACAGACAATGGCGTTTTGATAGAAATAAAGCCAGGTAAGAACTATCCTTACCTGCAATTGTACACGCCACCTCACCGGAAAAGCATTGCCATTGAGAACCTGAGCGCTCCGCCAGATACTTTTAACAATGGCGTTAATTTAATTGTGCTTGCTCCGGGAGAAAGTGCGAATTTTGCCACCTCTTTCGTTATCACTTCTTTAAAATAACAGGATGAATCCCATTGCAGAAACAGTTGTAAACACATTCAAGACAGAATACAATACAATTCCGAAACTCTATTTTTCTCCCGGCCGCATCAATCTAATTGGCGAACATGTTGATTACAATGACGGCTTTGTATTGCCGGCCGCCATCAACAAAGGTGTTTACTATGCCGTATCGGCCAATGAAACCAATAAGATCAATTTTTTTGCGATCGATTTTGATGAAAAAATCAGCATTGAATATACCGCTGTTGAAAAATCGGCGGGATGGAAAAATTATGTACTGGGAGTGGTGAATGAGTTCATGCAGCTTAATAAAAACATCAGCGGTTTTAACTGTGCGTTTAGTGGAAATATTCCCATTGGTTCAGGCATGAGTTCCTCTGCTGCTGTAGAAGGCGGTCTTGCATTTGCCCTCAACGAAATATTCAATTGCGGCTTGAGCAGGAAAGAGCTGGCGTTGCTTTGCCAGCGGGCGGAACATAATTTTCCCAACATGAAATGTGGCATCATGGACCAGTATGCCAACCTGAACGGGAAAAAAGACCAGGTGTTATTGCTCGACTGCAAGACCATTGAACACCGCTATTATCCCCTGGTACTGGATCAACACAGCATTGTCCTCATCAACTCCAAAGTACATCATGAGCTGGTAAATGGTGAATACAACCTGCGCAGAAAGTGGAGTGAAGACGGGTTAAAAGTATTGCAGGCAAATGCCGGCGTTCAATCCTTTAGAGATGATGGCATTGCGGAAAAACTGGAAGCCTGTAAAAATGATATGCCTGCGGAAAGTTATGACTGCTGCAAATATGTGATGGAAGAAATTGCCCGTACAAAAAAAGCGGTGCAGTTATTGGAAAATAACGACCTGGCGGCATTTGGGCAACTGATGAATGCAACGCATGAAGGCCTTAGTAAGCTGTACAGGGTGAGTTGTGAAGAACTTGATTTTTTAGCTGCCTATACGTTGACACGTAGCAACGTACTTGGCTCCAGGCTGATGGGTGGAGGATTTGGCGGCTGCACCATTAATATTGTTCAAAAAGATAGTGTTGATCAATTCATCGCTGATATTACGGCAGCCTACCAGCAGCAGTTTAACATACAGGCAGAAGCCTATATCGTTGAAACCAGCAATGGTGTAGAGCGGATCGAATTTTGATCAAAGCCGCTCACTGAGTTCGAGCCAGCGCATTTCTTTTACATCGATCAGTTCGATGAGTTCGCCAATTCTTGCAGCCGCTTTTTGCAATTCATCAAAAC
>APMI01022532.1_pt1 | contig 11249 bp, 9 predicted proteins | sample 667938 | NCBI WGS metagenome assembly APMI01 (sample SAMN01084076, study PRJNA167559) | wastewater metagenome | biome: Wastewater | place: Denmark: Ejby Moelle, Odense | collected 2011-11-28 | reverse complement strand
CAGATTGCCCGATTAGCGTAGTAGCTAGGCCGGTGCTGGATGCAGCTTGATGGAACCCTACCCACCTCCGACCAGATATCGACCAGACAACAAAAAAGCCAACCCGCTGAGGTTGGCTTTTTTGCTTGCAGATCAACGACCTGCCGGAATCCGATGTGGAGCGGGCGATGGGAATCGAAAACGTCGAGCAGCGCATGATCCACGAGAATCTGTGCGCCTAAGCACCTCCCCATTCCCTTACGAATCAACCTCTTGCCGTCGCGCGTCCGTGAGGCCGCCGAGCCATGCCGCGGTCGTTACTAGACGCTGATGGATCTAGCTCGACGCCGCGGTGACCAGAACCTGACCAGACGCCGGAGCCGCTGGTTTTCGCTCAGCGGTTGTCGCGGCCGGGTGATGCCGTCTGAGGTGCGGGCTGGTAGTGTAGCTCGGTGGAAGGGGATGAGATACGGCGAACGTACACCGCTCCCGCCGGTTTGACGACTGCGGTGGTTGTGGTGGTCGCTGCTGCGCTGGCAACTGGGAGACGACCGGACCTTCATCGACGACGACGGCCCGCCGAGCGCGCGCCGCTCATCGAGCGGCGGTCGCTTGGCCTACGTAGCCCGTGCGCTGCAGGCGCACGGGCGTACTTCACACCAATCCTGGGGAAGGGCGCGTGCATCCACGTTGCTTTCCGTTCGCTGTATCAGACGCTCGATTTCGTTCACAATAGTGGCATGGCCAGCGCAGAACAACTCAAAGCTCTCATCAAGTCACACATTAGTCGCGACGATGGATATTTCTATTCCGTCGCGATGCAGGTGGCTGCGCACGAGGCCAAGCTGGGACATGGCAAGTTTGCGGAGGAGTTGCGCGACCTGATCGACGCAGCAAAGACCCGGCTTGACCAAGACTCTTCCGGCAGGATTGTGCCGATTGCCGGTGCCCTGAGTAACACTGCCAAGCCCCGAGGTGAGCTAGCTGGTCTTTTGACCGTGACTCATCCGACGAGTCGCATAGGCGACATGGTTCTGGATGAACTTGCAGCGATGCAACTTGCTCGAATCATCAAAGAGCAACGTCAGCTTGCCCGGATCAAAGAGCACGGTTTGTCCCCCCGCCGGAAGCTATTGCTTGTTGGTCCTCCTGGAACCGGCAAGACGATGACGGCGTCTGCTTTGGCAGGCGAGTTAGGCATTCCGCTGTTTCTCGTGCGCCTAGATTCGCTTATTACGAAATTCATGGGCGAGACGGCTGCCAAACTGCGACAAGTTTTTGATGCCATTGCCGACATTCGAGGCGTCTATTTCTTCGATGAGTTTGACGCGATCGGGTCGCAGCGCGGCAACGCCAACGATGTGGGCGAGATTCGGCGGGTGCTGAACAGCTTCCTGCAGATGATCGAGCATGACCAGTCGAATAGCCTCATTGTCGCGGCGACGAACCATCCTGAAATCCTGGACAGCGCTTTGTTCCGTCGCTTCGATGATGTCGTCGAATACCATCTTCCGACCCCTTCGCAGGCGCTTGATCTGATCCGGACTCGGCTGGGGGCATTTGCGCCCAAGCCGTTCAAAAAGGATGGCCTGGCCGAGCGGGCTGGGGGGTTGAGCTACGCTGAAATTTGCCGTGCGGTGGATGAATCCATCAAAGACGCGATCATGCATGACCTGCCCAAGGTACAACGCATTGCGCTGGAAGGGGCTCTAGATGAACGCCGCCTTATCAGCGCCAAACTGACTCGGAATAAGACGCGAACAATAGACGATGCCGGAACAGGCCCACGCTAAGCGCCCGCACTTTGTACTGACCAACACATCACAGGCCCAAGGGTTCACCGCGCCATCAAAGGGTGGCGGCGGTGCCCCGGCAGTTCCTGCGCCTGACCGTGCCCAGCATGGGGCGATGCTGATGGGACAACTGCAAGCGCTAAAGCCTATCGCGCAGCAGATGGTCGAAGGCCAACAAGAGCAGAACCTTGAAAGCGGGTTGGGGCTCCAGATTCAGTTCGTAGGGGTGCAAGACGTGGCCTTGGCTTTCGAGAGCCTTGGCAGCGAGCGTGGTCGGGACCCGAAAAAGCAGATCGAAGTACTGAGTGTCATGTCTGAAGGCGGAGTGACACACGCCAATGTTTTCGTTCCAGACGGGAAACTCGCTCATTTCGAGAAGTACGTCGAGGAGTATTTGGCGGAGCGGACGAAGGCCAACGGCGATTTGAACGATCACCATGCCCTTCTGAACACCATTTCCTCAATTCGCCGCGCCGAACTCCGCGCTCTTTGGACAGATGAGCCCGATCAATTCCCGCAGGACGCCAACGAGGAATTCTGGTGGGAGGTCTGGCTACCGGTGCGTGGTAATCGCGAAGCTGTCGTTGCCGACTTCCGAAAACTCGCAGGACTGGCTGAATGCCAAGTCAGCGAGCATCAGATCAATTTTCCTGAACGCACGGTCGTCTTGATGTTCGGGTCTGGGGCCCAGCTTTCAACCTCGGTCATGATGCTCAATTGCGTGGCTGAACTCAGACGCGCCAAGGAAACCGCTGAGTTTTTTGACGACATGACCCCGTTTGAGCAGCAGCAGTGGGTCGATGAAACGCTCACGCGCCTGACGGTTCCGCCTGATGACGATTCCGTGCCGCGCGTCTGCTTGTTGGATTCTGGGGTAAATCGCGGGCATCCTCTGCTGTCACCTTTTCTAGCCCCCACCGACCTGCACACGGTGAACCCCGCTTGGGGTGTAGATGACACAGCGAATCACGGCTCCGGCCTTGCAGGACTCGTTGCGTTAGGCGATCTGTCGAATGCCTTAGCGACCGACGACCCGATTGTCGCGTCGCATCGGCTAGAGTCGGTAAAGCTCACCCCTGAGCAAGGTGCGAATGCTGGCGATTCGAAGCTGCACGGGCACCTTTTTTCAGAGGCGGTTGCTCGCCCTGAAATTGCAGCACCAACGCGCCCACGCGTGTTTACGTCGGCGGTGACATCCGACGACGATCGAGATCGTGGAAAACCTTCTGCATGGTCGTCTGCCGTCGATCGCCTTTCGGCCGACTACGATGGCAACGGTCAGTTTCCCCGTCTGTTCGTGTTGTGTGCAGGCAATACTGAAGATGGCCAAAGCTGGAATACCTACCCCGACAGCTTGAGTAGTCGAGGGATTCGCGATCCCGGTCAAGCCTGGAATGCGCTCACAGTCGGTGCGTTCACCGAGAAAGTGGTGATCACCGAAGCCGATGCACAGGGCTATACCCCGGTTGCTCCCTCCGGCGGGCTCAGTCCATACACGCGCACATCGGCTGGCTGGAGTAGTGCTTGGCCGTTAAAGCCTGAAGTGGTCTTTGAAGGTGGGAATGCGGGAAAGGATGCGTTGGGTGCAATCGGAATCTCCAGCCTTCGTCTGCTCACCACGAACAATCTGCCGCTTGAGCGATTGTTTGCGACGACCAATGCAACCAGTGCGGCTTCTGCCTTGGGCGCGCGGATGGCGGGCCAATTAATGGCCGCTTATCCAAATCTCCGCCCGGAAACCATTCGAGCCTTGATCGTACATTCGGCAGAGTGGACCGAGGCGATGCGTTCGACTTACTTGCCGGCACATCGCCGCGCCACAAAGACGGATCATACGACCCTGATCCGACACTGCGGCTGGGGTGCGCCGAATTTGGATCGAGCGTTGTGGAGTGCCGGGAACTCGCTCACGTTGGTGGTCGAGGACGTCTTGCACCCATATCAGAAGGTTGAGGGAAAAGGTGTGGTCAGCCGGGACATGAATCTCCATTCACTGCCTTGGCCGAAGACAGAATTGCTGGCGTTACCGCCTGCTACTGAGGTCGAGTTGCGCATCACCTTGTCTTACTTCATTGAACCGAACCCGTCGGCGCGCGGTACCGCCTCTAAGTTTCATTATCCGTCCCATCGTTTGCGCTTCGATGTTCAACATCAGTTGGACGCGAGCACAGAAGATTTTGTAGCGCGTATCAATGCGGCTGCCGAGCGCGAGGATGAGGGGGATGCGATTGATCCTAAAGATCCAAACTGGCTTTTGGGCGACCGGCAGCGCCACCGAGGTTCTTTGCACCAGGATATTTGGCGTGGGACGGCGGCTGAACTGGCGAGCCGGGGCTTTGTTGCAGTGTATCCGGCAAAAGGTTGGTGGCGTACTCGACAAGCTTTGGAGCGTTACGACTTGCCTGCTCGCTATAGTCTCATTGTCTCGATCAATACGCCTGCGTTAGGCGTTGATCTATACACGCCGATTGCGCAACAGGTGGCTGCCCAAGTTGCTGTGCCTGTCGAAGTCGTAACCTAACACGACGGAAGGTCGGCAAGCCGGCGTAGCCCAGAAGAGTCATTAGGATACTGGGCAGTACGACGGGTGAGTACTCTTTCTGGTGCAAATCTATTGATGGGGATGTAGAAACGGCAGACTTGCACTAGTCCCTAGATATCCGCTAAGTGCTGCATACGCCTCAGATGAAACCCACGCCGATCCTGACCCGCTTTTCCTCCAAAGAATTTGATGAATATCGAGATCGGATCAGTGCCGATCTAATCGAAATTCGAGCAGCCAGAACCAGCAGTCGTCAGGACTACCCGGATGTGGTCAAGTCTATTTTGTCGAACGCGGCATCGCCAAAAACTCTGGATGCCAGCGGCAGGCTCCTTCCTTCCGATCTCCAGCCCAACCCAATTACCGTGTGGGTCGCCGAACGGTGTCAAAAACAATCGTCAGTAACAGAAAGAGCCTGGGCTTGCCATGTCGAGGCGTCGAAGCTGGATTTGTCGAAATTCTCGCCCGACATCCTCCGCTCAATGCAGCAGGAGCGCGCCTGGCGCTTCTGGAGCCAGTTGGTGCTGGCAACCGAGCTGGTTTTCTCGGTTAAGGCGGTCATGCGCGTGCGCAAAGACACTGCAGCAGCGGTCAGTGATTTTGTAGAGGGCGCCTCTAAAGTGCGGAACGCGGTCAGCGCCCTACTGGCCGATCGCCATATTTTGTATGCCGCCTGTCCTCAGGAAGTACCGTTCTTACGAGCGCTCCAAGACGGTCTGCCCGGGCTAATCGAGACTTTGGGCTCTCTGGAAGTAGGGGATTGGTACCCCTACAAGAATCTGCGACAAGATTCCAAACCGCGCGTATGGGCGCGTGACATCGCTGAAATCGCAATTCGCAATCTCGGTTACTGCGATGGTGGCCTACTGGAGGAATTATTGTCGGCCAATGACCTGCCTCATACGGCTTTTGAGGAGAAGTGGTACGTGGAGCAGTCGGGAGAGGCCAATCGCCTTGTAGAAACCTACGAATCCCGGCGACACGAACTCGATATCCGCTTACCAAGCAGCCAGCAGGAAGAGGATTTACTTCGACCTGATCCGCTCAGGTCGCCATGGCTGGGTAAGTCTCATTCGATCGCCAAAGGTGAAGTAAACCGCGTTTTTTAGCGAAACTGGCCGTCAAAACGCGGTCCAAGACACGGGCTCAAATCCGGAGGATGCTGGTTGTAGCAAGCGCAAAGCGGCTACATCCCATCAACTCTATGAGGATTTGAAAATGAGCCAACTGCTCGCCAAACTCATCAAGCGCTTCACCCGCCAGATCGTCGACCCCAATGGCGATTTTATTTCTCTCAACGAGCACTGCAGCGCCAGCATCATCAAAGACCGCGCTGTTGTCCTGAAGCAGGGACAGCGCATGCTCGCATTCTATGATCGCTGGCCCGATCCGGAAAAGCTCCGCTACATCCGCGACGAGCTCATCCGTGTCATGCGTGACCCGCGCAATACTCCCGACCCCGACTGGTCGATCCTCGAAGCCTAAACGCTAACTCCTAGAAACGGCCATGGCACCGGCGCCATGGCCGTCACCCATATTTTTCTTTGGAGAAGCGACATGGCTAATTCCACCCCCGAAAACCACACGGACGAGCTCACGGCAGTACGCGTGCTGCACGTCGAACCCTATCGTCCGCCCATATCGGCGATCGTGAACGACCCCGCCAAGCTCTTCGAGCGCCAGCGTGAAGCTGAACTGCGCGAAATGGAAGCCGTCTTGTCCGCCCCGCCCGGTACCCCGGTTCCTGGCACTGGCCCCGAAATCTCGATCGGCATCGACGCCGAGTGGGTCCATGACCCGATCACCCGCACGAACCGCATCTTGAGCATCCAGTTCCATTTGGTTGGCGAGTGCGGCGAGTTCTCACATATCGAATATCTGGATGCCACCAGTGGTGCGCGCCCGGAATTCGCCAAGCTCATTGCCAAAGTGATTCTGCTGGCGATGGAGGAAGGCGTTGTTCTTGAGTGGCCCGCAATCGTTATTGTCGTGGCCTTTTTCCTCCGTGCCGACTTGACTGCCTTCGGCGATCTTGCCCGCTTCAAAAACCAACTGGATTCCGTGGGGCGTAGCGTTGGCACCCGTGGTGATGGCATCCCCTTCGATGTCGAGTTTGAGCCGAAGGATATTGAGCGCCTGACCCGTGCGAGGCGCTGGGTCACGCATGACGGCAATTGCAGCCGTGTGCTGCAGGTCAAGTTCATCGACTTGGTTCGCCACGTCCCGGCTGGGACGACCCTGGCCGAAATTGGCGAACTGCTGGGCCAGCCCAAAATCACGCTGCCGGCGGGTGCCATCGAGCGCATGGATGCACTCATGGCCGAAAACCCCGACCTGTACGCCGAATATGCCGCTCAGGACGCTCTGATTGCGGTCTATTTTCTGCACCGTGTCCATGGGGCTGTCACCCGTCTTCTGGGAGAAGCCGCATGATTCCGTTGACCAGTAGTGGCGTCGCCGTCGCCCTCTTCAAGAAGACGCTGCGCGATCAGGGCCTCGACCTGCGTACCGTCTTCGGCACCGAACCGAAAACCGAAACGTTCTGGAACGACAAGACCGGCAAGTTGGTGACCGTCAAGGAAGAGGTGCCCGTGCCGATGCGCGCGGCCTTTTCCGACTTCATCACCAAGACCGCTCACGGTGGCCGTGGGGAATGTATGTACGTCGGGCCAACGCCGGTCGGTCAGTTCAACGACATTGATATCGGTAGTGCCTATACCACTACCTTTGCCGGCTTCGGTATTCCCCACTATGACGGTGCCCGGGTATGTCTAGATCCGGAGCAGTATCGTGGTAACACGCTCGGTTTCGCGTTGGTAAAGGTCCTTCACTGTCCAGAAAATGTCCGCTATCCGGTATTCCCGATGGAGGGTAGCGGGCAGAACCTTATTTTTCCTCGCTACGGCATGTCGTACTGCACGGCGGCCGAAATCGAGGTCGCCCTGAATCTCGGTTACCAAATCGAAATTCTGCATGGGGTAATCATTCCGTGGCTGGATGAGACAATCTATTTTGCTGACTCGTTCGTTACCGGAATTCGCGATGAACGTGCCAAGTACCCGAAGGGCAGCTTTGATAATGAATACATCAAGCTGGTGGGTAATGGGCTGACAGGTAAACTTGGACAAGGGCTGCGTGAGAAGCGGGTATTCGATGCCGGTGAAATGAAAAGCGTCGAACTGGAAGAGTCGAGCATTACCAGCGAGATTTTCTTCAGCTCGATCACGGGGGACATTCGTGCCCTGATGGCCGAATTGATGAACAGCATTCCGCAGCATCGTCGGATCGTGAGCTGCACAACGGACGGTTTTTTGACGGACGCCGGCCTTGATGAGGTCGTCCAAACCGGTCCGATTGCTACCCGTTTCAAAGCAGCAACCGAGCGTGTTGCTCCTGGCGAGCCTATCTTGGAGATAAAGCACCGAGTCAAACAGGTGCTTTCGGCCCGAATCCGTGCGCAATTTACGGGGGAAGTTGATCCAGACCCGGCGCTGAAGGAAAAGCAACGGATCGTGCTGGCCAAGGGCAACGTCACGCCCGACATTCCCATTCCCGATGAGGGAATCAGCAAGGATCAACTCAAAGCCTTGCAAAACCAGTACATGGTTGACCTGTATCTGAGCCGGACGCCGGACACGAAAACCGTCATGCGTCCCTTCATCAGCATCCGCCAACAGTGGCTGGGTGACCTCGATGTCTTCCGCGTTGAACGTCCGGTGCGTCTTGGCCTGGAATTCGATATGAAGCGTAAGCCTGTCGATCCGCGCATGGAGCAAATCGGCCACAGTGCCCACATTGCCTTCGACACCGTTCCCTGGAACACGATTGAGGAAGCTGAAGAAGTACGTGCTGCCTTTGCTGGTTTCCGCCGCGAACGTTGCCTCAAGACCCTCGACGACTGGCGTTACTGGGAAGACTTCTCGGCCGGCGCAATCAAGCGTCGTCGTCACCGGGCTAAAGGTGGTGCCGGCATCCACCGCACCAAGGAAGGTGAAGTCGGAATCATGCGTCGTACCTTCCTGCGTGCCTACACGAAACAGGTCTGGGGTATTAACCGCACCTTCAGCTATCCCGAATTGGCTGAATGGCTGACCAGCAAGGGCTACCCGACGACTGCCACCGAAGTCAAAAACGCCGCCCGGGCCAAGTTGGTCGAGAACGTGGTTCCCGTCACCGATGCCGTCAAGCAGTTGCTCGCTGTCCTGCGGGAGGAATTCCCCGATCTGGACATCGCAAAGTTTGTCGGCCAGGTCGATCTGGCATTGCTGGGTAACGACGCGGTGTAGGTCTGTTGAAGGGGATAGATATACAGCGAAGTTACACCTTGGCTACGCCAGTGACGGGAAGGCGGCTTTTGCCGCAGATCCATAACAATCGTGACCTCCCCTTCGACTATCCGCCGAGCGGGCGGTGCTCGAAGAGCAACGCTCCCGCTTGGCCCAAGTAGCCCTTACGCGCATGCGTAAGGGCGTATGTATAACCCTTCGGAGAATCGAACGGTCAGCATCATGAAGCACCGCAAGCATTCATTTTCGACTCGAATCCCGTTTACGGTGACCCGGTTGCGTGAGGAAGCAGCCCGGGTTCGCGCCCTCGGACTCGTGCAAGTCCAGTTCACGTGCGAAACCGATCCGGGCCTGCTCGCCATGATCTATGGCGCCAGCGGGCGGATCGTGCTCTATTCGCGCTATTCGTATTTCCGCCGCCCATACCGCACTAAGCTGGGCGAACTCGGCCTGATCACGGTCGATCAGGCCAAAAATCAACATCGTGCTAACCGCGTCCTGGCGGCACGAGGCCAAGACCCCCGTCAGCCAAAATCGGCTCCGATACGCTACCGTGAGCTGTTTTTGGATCACTACGTAGTCCAATGCCGCAGCCGCGGTAAAAAAACGATCGCCACGGACGTTTCCCGTCACGACAACTGGATTCGCGAGGCCCTAGATCATCTCGCAGTCAGAGAGATCAACAAGTCTCACATTCATCAGTTGGTCGTCAAAATGATCGATGCCGGCCTTGCCCCGGCTACGATCCGTACCACCGTCGGCCAGATTCGAACCGTTCTCGAACTGGCCGTCGACCTCGATTTGATCGACCGCAACCCGACCAAGGGCATACGCACGCCGCGAGTCAATAATCGTCGCGACAAGTGCCTGACGGCCGATCAGATCAGAGCCTTCTTCGAGGCTGCCCAGAACGATCCGAACATCATCGGCAGCCATAAGCTGATGCTTGCCGCCCTGACCGGCGCCCGTCAGGGAGAACTGACCAATGAATGCAAATGGGATCAGATTGATTTGGACGCTGGCATCTGGCACTTGACTACGCAGAAGTCGAACCGCCCGGGGAAGATCTACCTCTCGTCCACCTCCAAAGCCATCATCCGTCGCATGGAAGCGTTCCGTTGCAACGATTTCGTCTTCCCCGGCCAACGCGGCAATGAACGTTCCGGCCGCGCAATCCGGGTCTTCCGCCGCCTGTGCAAGCAGGCAGGCATCCCCGATGGCTTCCGTCCCCATGATCTTCGTCATGGATGGATCTCCGCTGGCGTCAATGCCGGCATTCCCATCGAAATCATGAGCCAGGGTGCGCGGCACTCCAGCACAAATGTCACTCGCATATATAGCCATGTGCTGCCTGAAAATTTGCTCGCTGCAAACGAGCAAATCAGCAATCTCTTTATGCCGCGGAAAGCCGCCTGATCGTCTACGGAGATAACCCTTGAAAACCGCTCAACAACTGCCGGCGGGTACTACCGCCGACGCCCCGGAACAGCTCCTCAAGACCGAAGAAGTCGCCGCTTGGCTGGGAATCCGTCGCTGCACGCTGGAAAAGGCCCGCTCCACTCGCCTCGGCGACTTCCCGCCCTTCATCCGCTTCGGACGCGTCGTCCGCTATCGCCGTGCGGATGTAGAGGTCTGGCTGGAACAGCACGCTCGCAATACCGACGGGACCCCGCTCCAGGGATTCAACTAAATTCACCGGAAAACAGCGATGAAAATCTCAAAAACCACCACCATCCACCAGACCATCAAGAAGCTGCTTTCTTCTGCCGATGACGCTAGCCGCCTCGCAGCCAAGAGCACAAAAATGGAGGCGCAAGCTTGGAAAGCTATCGGTGGGATCCTGAACTGCCGCGGCGACGAAATTGATTGCCGGTTTGTAAACCCGGAAGTGGTCCGAGAAGTCGTTTCCGAGATTTGCGGCGCATATCACGTCGTGAATGCCACGGAATCGATCCTGACTTATCTATATCTCCAATGTCGCGCGCACTTCCTCCGCTATGAATCCGATTTCTTTGCATATTCAGGGGAACACTGCCTATGCATCGACAGTGTCGAGGATTTCGACTACGCGGTAACGGCATATGGCTATGGCGGCCGTTCCGGACCGCGTGGCGATATCGTCGATTTTGAGTCCCTTGATCCGACCTACATTCCGTTCCCGGATATGTATCCGGTTGATCTGGTGTGGCACCAACTGCGCTCCGACCACGCGCTTGGGCTCGGCTTGTTTAAGTACGGAAAGTTGGCCAAGGTCCTCGGCAAGATCTCTGGCGAGATGATGCACACGGCAGGTGCCACCGCCTCACTTCCTGTCGTTTACGAAGACATCGCGTACTGGGGGCAGACCATTGAGGGTGACCCTCGCAACCTGGTCAATTACATTGCCTTGATTACGCATGCGCATCTGCTTCAAGGCATGCACCAGTGATTAAAGCAGCGCTCGCCGCCCAACTCATCCTGTAGTGGGCGATGCGCAAAAAAAGGGCCCGGCCAGTTGTGCCGGGCTTTTGCTTATCCACCGTCGCGTCAACGTGGAGCGGCGGCTCGACCGCCACGCGTATCAGGTCGATGGCTCCCGCGCCTTCCCCGCGGCGGCCTGACGAAAAAATGAAGCAGAACTAAGCCCGGCCGTAGCCGGGCTTAGTTCGT
>APMI01053992.1_pt1 | contig 11251 bp, 6 predicted proteins | sample 667938 | NCBI WGS metagenome assembly APMI01 (sample SAMN01084076, study PRJNA167559) | wastewater metagenome | biome: Wastewater | place: Denmark: Ejby Moelle, Odense | collected 2011-11-28 | reverse complement strand
TGCTAAAGTATATACCAAATGAGCATTGATTTTTTCTAGTTTGAAATTTGCTTTTCACCAGGGGGAGCATCCTGTGTAAATTTGCTAACATGCTCAATGTTATCTGTGCTGTAAGTGAGAACATTATACAGAAGTGGTTCAAATGTGACTGTGCTAGGGGTTAAGTTTGCAAACTCGGATAAAGCTGTGAGTATACACTTAATTTGCCTATCAAATAGTGCATTACCGCTCATTATCTATGGGATGATTTGTTAAAATTTTGCGATCTTAAACTGAGCTTTCAAGAAGCTCTACATAACTGGGAACAGGTTGTTGGCAAGTATGCTCTATAAGAATTTACAAATGACGCGAAAATAATAATTTTGCTGCCAATATTTGCGAATCTTTTAGTCTTGCTACTCGATTTGACTAATCTCTGAAACGTGATCAGAACATTAATAAATGATATCGTAGTTAAAATTGGGTATTAACGAGTCTGGACTAAATATAAGCTTGAGCAAAATCTATATTAGAGTCGCTGATTTTTGATTCTTCTGCTTCTAAAATACGGAGACTCTTTTTATAATGAAGTTGAGCATAAAAGTTGCCGCTTTAAAATTTTCAAGGCTTAAATACAGGTCAATGAATGATAAAAAGCACTATACGATTACTTTTTGAGTTTAATAAGTTAAAATTCTAGCTCTGTCTTCCAGATTAATGAATGTTTGACTCAAATAATTAACGAAAGAGCAGAAACTTTCTAAATAGACTTCCTCTAAGTCTCGAAAAGTAGAAATTCTGCTAGGTTCAAACACTTATTTCTTAATGAATCTTGCCCATATTTCTGCATATGCGGTAATTTTGGGTAAGTTTTTCTCAAGCTTTGGATTATCTTCTGAAATCTAAATGGAATTTTTATTTTCTCCGAACAAGTACCTCAACTAAGGATTACTTTTCTCTTTTAGAAATAATCCAATATTATGCCCAGTGTTATCAGGGATCATATCAGACTTTATTGAATGTCCGTACTTTGTTAAAATAGATTCCCATAAAATGTATGAAGTTTGACGCTGTTGTCGATAAATTGAGAATAAAGAGTTACTGTAAATCCAATCCAATAATTTCTATAAAGTGGAGAGCTTTTTAAACCTTCGCGAATTTTATTCAATTATTAAAAATTTAATGTGACTTCCAATCGATAAGATGTACTTTTTAATTAAGTAGTTTAACAATGGTTATATTGGTTTATCAGTTCTACCTAGACTAACAATTAATGAGCACATTTCGATTGCATATAGAGACATTAATCGAGTGTTTCGATGAATTGCTTTTAAGAATTTTATTAAAAATTGAATAAGTCCATTCCTTGCCTTCTTATTGGAGATCAGTGACCAGACATTACGCACCACAATTTTGATGAGCGGATAGTGATAGTTGGGGATTTATGGCGCCTGCTTTATGTGCCACTTCACCAGCTATGACAAGCATTTACTAGCTAAATAAGAAAGATCATCTGCTCCTGTATACAACGAAATTAAGTTCTTGAGTAAAATCTGGATGTCAGGCGAGTTCGGATCCTGAGTATTAGCCAAAAAATGAATAGACTGTATAACAAGTGTATGGATCAGCTGTTGACACGGGTGTGAAGGGTTAGAACTTACACTTAGCAATGTGGGCAGCACAACATCCAAGAAATTGGAAAAATTTTACTTGGTCTATTGCCCTGCCTGCATCTATAGTCGGAAAGCAGCTCTGCCTATAACATATACAGTAATAGCATGCATGAATTAGCTTGAAACTATCTTTTGAGACTCACTTCCATGCAGCATCAGCCAGCAAGTTCTTGATAGGAGTTTAGTTAAGCTTATACTAATTGTGTCGCCACCCATGATGACTGAAATATCAAGTTTACAATAGTAGTCCCAAGAAATATAGTCCTTCGTAGAATTTTCAACAACCGAATGAGCCGCACCACCGATAGAGCCTAAAAATTTCATTACAGTGTTGGCAATTTGTTTGCGAGTAAGATTTCTCTCGTACAAAAATAAGAAATTTCTAACTTCCTCTTTTTATTAAATTTAATCAGTTGACTCCTGTTTGCTTAGATTGATGTACTTTTCCAGGTAGGGAAGACAAGTTGAAAGATAAGCAACAGATTCTTGTTTCACTTCTCTAAATAAATTACTCAAACACAATATAGCCTAATTTGCCAGAGAAATAATTTACTGACCCAGCTATAAAGACTTTGTAATGATGCTCTTCAAATTATTCTTTAGGATATGAAAATCATCCCAAATCAATACATTAAGTGGCATGGACAATAACATTTTTAACGCTTCATAAAAATAATTTTCGTGATACTTGTAAATATTTTCACTAATACTTTTGAAAAAGCTTGAAAGAATTGACAGAAGCTATTTTGATCTTTTATTATCATCATTGACTAAAATATTGCTAAACCAATTTGTTCTGGTTATGAAAGCGTTGAGAGATCGAATTATTTTCATGAGAGGGATCGATTTAGGAAATATTTTAATACGATAAACAATCTGTTCATAAAATCCATATACTCTTTCAGCGTATAGTGTGGCATCCACAGTCAACATTAGTTAATTGAATAAAAGAGCTAAAGATGAAACGTACTGATAGTCCGTAACATTCGACATTTGTAAACTTTCATCCGAAGTAAAAAATACGTTGACAAGCTCGGCTTCTTACTCTCGCATTTTATGCTCTTCACTTTCTAAATCAAGCTCCATGTTTGTCTTATAAGAAATATCTAGATTTAGAAACAAGTATTAGAGCGTGTCAAACACGATGCTACAGAAATTCTTACGAACTTAGGCATTCCATAAAGGGTGTGTAATTAGACTTTTCCAAAACCGCGATGATTTTTTTGCCATTATGTAGTAATCAGTATCAGAACTCACATTGAATCTTTTGGTGTCTAAGCTTTACATTAGTGAAGTAAGAATAATTTTCTTGCACCACTTCATAACCAAATTTGGCTTAGAGTATAATCCCATCAGAAATTTGACTAAAGCTTAGATTAACTTCGGGATATACTTTTAGAAGTAAAAATGATATTGGCGCACACCTATTAGAAATAGACTTTCTAAATTAAGTGCTTCTCTTTATTATATTTGGTCAAGCTGTTGGATAATCTGCGCAAAAGAATCAATGAAAGAGACTATTTATTTTTGTCTATACAAAATGATTTTCATTACATGAATCTTTTTAGTGGCCTCTGTAGTTTATTCATTTTATTCAAAAGATCTGATAAGCTTACGATTGCAAATGAATAATAACTTAGAGAAAAATCTTTGCAAATCCTGCTTTCCATTGATTTTGAGAATGAGTGGAGAAAGAGTACCCATTATTTTGACAATTGACATAATGCTTCCAAAAAACCTATTCTTCTCCTCCTGTTTGCCAGGGTCGTATTTAATTTGAGTCTCGAGCATGCCCCACATAGAGTTGCCTATGAAGTTGAAAAGCTATATCATTTTAGGATCTTCAAGATTGGCAGTAATTCCAATAACAATTTGTTACACCACCACAGTTAGAGTATCTAGAACTGCGAATTTATACTACTTGTTCTGCTGACCCATCAATCCTGTTAAGTTCTTGAAGATTTGAGTTGCATTCTTCATAATCAGGTTATGGAAGAGTTGACTCTGTGCACAAATTAGGTCTAAAGCAGCAATCGATGCTCCGTAAGTTTGAACCAAGGGGATCATTATTGCCTTTGTGTAATTAAAGAGCTATTCCAGAGCAGAGTCATCCAGATAGTTTTATGTTAAAGAGAACTAAAGGCTCTTGATTATGCAAGCAATAGTTGAAAAATTTTCGTTCTTTTTGACCAGCTACTTTAATTGTACTAAGCATGCATGTTGAACATCCTTCTTTTCGTTATACCCAATAAGGCTTGCGAACTTGCTCTGAATAACTCCGATAATCACCCACATCTCGCCCTTGACACTCACGGTGATTTTGGGTTCGATTTTGATAGTTGTTGTTAGTGACTTATGAAGTGCCACAGGATCGAATACGCCATTAAGCTCATTTGAGTTAAAGTTTATGAGAATCTATTTTATAGGTGATAAAGATTATGCTTTTGGCCTAAATGAAGTTTCCTTCTTAAAGAAAGAATAAATTTTCTCAAAAAGGTTAGGCAAATACTCGCTAATGTAATCCTTGTACGTGACAACATAGTCTCCAATGAACCCATATATGAGTTTACGAACATCTTCGTCAGACTTGGGTCCGTTTGCAATAGATTGGCTGAGATAATTGATTATATTGTGATCGCCTCTAAAGAATTGATAGTTCATAAAGGATATGATATTGTTGGATTCTACTTGCAGGAATTTGTTAAAGGAAATACTTAACCCATTGATATCACTCGCGATGGAAGATTATAATAGGCTTAACGTGTTGATAATTTCTGCCTCGCTCACCTATCCACCTGGCCTCTACATTATAAGTAATTTATGTATAATCTGATTGAAATCGCATTAAAATATTACCGCCAACAAAACAATACTATCTATATCGACTTCATTTGACGATCATTTGAAATATTAGTGGTCATATGCCTGTAATGGAGTCAATCTTTACTCTTGTTTATATTTCAAACAAGCCGCAATGAAATTTTTTGCTCCCTCCGAAACCTTGTACTTTAAAGGTGTCTGACTGGGAAAATCGACTCTCACTGCCTCTCGGAGAATTATTTGCTCGTTAAGTATTTTTGCTTGACTAAGCCCATGGCCAAATGGCCTTTTACCATACAATAGTTAATAAAAAATTACTCCAACAGACCACACGTCAACTTTACTGCAGACTTCAGCCCCTCCATCTTAGAATGTTTCTGGAGGAAGGTACCAATATGTACCTGTGCCTTGTGATGTCAAATTGATCTTTGTCTAGTCAGTTTCCATTTGCTTGCAAAGTCCAAAGTCCAAGATTTTCACAACTCCTCGATGAAACATAATGTTAGTAGGCTTTAAGTCATAATGAATGATTTTGTTGTCTTGCTCATATAAGTATTTCAACCCAGACAGAATTTCTCTAACAATTTGCTTTGCCTACTTTTACTACAAACACTGATTCTTTTTAAAATAAGCTGATAATTATGGTCCATCGCAATATTCCATAATGAAACTCACCTCAGTTTCATCAAGCTTGATAATTTCAATGAATTTAGCAATGTGAGGATGATGTAGATTTTTTAATATTTTGATCTCCCTATTTGCATGTTTCAAAAAATTCTGTCGATTTTCTTCCGCCCTTGCTCCCGTTCCCGTGAATCTATTTTATTTCAAGGCCACATAACTATTATTTTGAAGATCGAAACACTTATAGACTTCACCAAACCCCCCGCTGCCCAGCATCTCGAGAGTTTGGAATCTTTATTAATTCCCAACAGCAGGCCAACCTAATTTTGCATAATATGAGTTAGCCTCTCTCTCAGCGAACCTCAACTTATCTTTGTGAATTGTTATTAACTTTTCTTTTTCGTTAAGATCCTAGTTAAACTAATCGAGTTCCTAAATAAATTCACAATTACTTTTTGAAGAAATCTTTCCCTAAACTGGAATAACTATTTATCTTTTTTTGAGCTGGCTTCCATTTTCTTGATTTCATTTATTTATTTAGTCTTTTATTAAATTTTGGATCTTATTTACTTCATAACTTTGCCTTAGACGAAAACCAGAGATGAGTTAGCAGTTTTAAAATAACCAAAATCGGAGTCTATTTGCTTGAGTCTTTCTGCGCGTTTTTATCTGTACAATTATGACAAGACTTTACGTAAATTGTCTCTAGCTTTGGCTTGCATATTTTTTGTATCTCTTTACAAGTTCTCATATTTCACTTGAAGGTCGTCTCTTTGTTTTTTAAACTCTATGATTTTCTTGTTTTTAATCTCTATTTCCTATTCTATCTTTTTCTTCATTTATTAATTTTTGGGAAGCACATTGACTTTCGACTTCGACTCACTCAAAGTTGAAGGCACTTTCCAAATCTATGTCAACAATGCTTGCTTCTCATTGCTAGTTTCAGGTTCTTGCTTGATTTAAGACTGAATTTTTGGGAACACACTTTTGCGACTTTTCTTTCTCTTGCTCGGATTCACAGTCTATTTGAGTCTATTCTCTTCATTGTTTTCCTTAACACAGATTTCCCTTTTGCGAACTTCAGTTTCGGAGTTAGCGTCAGTACCGTCTTCTGACATGGCGGGATTCAGTTAAAATTTCAAAGTAATTTTTATAAGTGAGCGGGTCAATTATTAAATTAATAGAGTACTCAATTTATATCAACTACAACTTTGTATAAATATATCTAATTATTTACTTATAGCATTAAATTTCATTATAACACTTCTTTAAGTATAGTAAGAGCAATTATTTTGATATGGCATAATTGAGCCACTGATAATTAAAATTGCATTAAAGATCAACTGTTAAGTACAGCATGTAGTTAAGGAGGACAAGATTTGGCCATTCCTTTGTGTATGTCCCTCTCCAGACAATAACAGAGTAGAAGTGTGTCTGATCCAATTCCAAATACGTCCATAAACAGGGAACTGATGACATAGCTGATCACAAAGAAAATCTAAATTATTTACTAATTACGATTGTTGGCATCACAGGAGAGAATATATCGGTTGAGAAGTAATCGATCTGAGTGATCATGATGTAACCTATGAAAGTACACACTGCCGTAATCAGCAGTCTCCCGAAAAACATGAGCAAGTGACCGACTCCATGAGACACAGCATAGGCAGCACTTGATCTGAGAATCAAGTAAAATGCTTCATGTGCAGCTGAACAGAACCCAGATCCAGTGATTGCCATCATGATGAATGCATTGTGTGATATGAATCTGACGAATCTTTAAAAGCAGGCTAGAACACATCTTGTACACGAAATGCAACATTTAGTGCAGGCATTTGTGACTGGGTCATTAGAAAGTGTTTGCTATTTACTAATTCTGTGAAGCACCTCGAATACCAGTTGCAGCAAAACCAAAATACAAAGAATAAGAGCTCCAAATGCAATAGAGCCTAAATGATAGAACATTGCTCTGCAGAATGATTTGCACACTGGACTCGAAGTTGGCTTGCCCTTAAGATGTGAGAAGTACCAATATGCTGTACTTGAGGCAATCACGAACTGACACATTCCGATAGCAACTTCACAGTTCCAAAAGAGACCAAAAAAGTAGAAAGCTAGTGATCTTTTGACACCAACGTCCCAATCGATACATGCGTAGGGAGAGCCATGACATTGCCCTACCTGTCCGCAGCTGAAGATAAAGATAGAAACAGCAATCCAAAAGCTGATGAATAGTGCAATCGCAACAAACATGACGATGGGGACGAGGATGGTTTGGCACTACTGCTGGATGAACTGTGCAGTTGTCTTGATGACCATAATTCCTATGCGGATTTTCCTAAAGCAACATATAAGAATTAAGAACGAAATACCGGCTGCACAGAAGCAGACAATTGCAACTGGTTGCATCCAGGACGGATTCTGTTCACCCACAATCGTAATATTAATTTTACCCTGCGCAGTGAGCTCGCATACAACTCCGAAACTAATGATGGCTGCGAAGTACAAGAAGATGATGCTAATGACCAGACAACCTCCACAGGCCCGGATGAATAATAGCAGCATGAGGGACAGTATGAGCGTTATGAAAATGATAGCCAATGAAATAGGCCAAGTTTGTTTCAAGTCTGCGATAGATTAATCGTAGAAGCTGAGGCCCAAGTCAATTGTCGAGGCGATAGCGTCATTTTTTGGATAGCATAGATTCACAAACTATACTGTCGAATAATTTCCAAATTGCGCACAGTTAGATATTGTATAATTAAGAATGCACTTAGATGCACTGGTCAACCCAATCTCGTTGGGGCACTGGTTGATGCATGCAAATTGAGAAGTATTATACTTGTTATAATATGCATAGGGGAACCCCTCATATCCAGACGAATAACCGCACTGTTGTCCCGAGGAATCAAAAGGGGATGCTAGAAGATGCGGCTGCCCTCTGGAGAAAGCAATGCATGCTACTATTATGAGGCCCACCCAGAATGCAATATAGAGAAGTAAGAAGAAGATATCTCTGCACCTACGATCTTAAGTTGGCCCTGAAGCTAATTCGTTAGGGAATGGTTCGCCCATATAACGAGGGTCTTGCTCCTTGTATTCGAACTCGGTGGCAGACCGATCCTGCATGTTCATGTACATTGCGGTAATTATGTGCTTATTAAATATATGATTCACATTAATCTTTGTCTTATTTTATAATAGGTAGCCTGTTATTGTTTTAATACTAAAATAATTAATGATCAGATCAAAATCTCTAAAGGGCACTTAAAACTATAGTTCATAAATTTGTAGTAAGTAGAATTTTTATGTTCTGTAACATATAAAATGGCCAACTAGGACTCAAAGCAGTTTTAGAGATAAGAGCTTATAGCTGAATGTACTCAATAAATAACCTAGGAAACAGTGAACAGACTCTCCACTGCAAACAAACTTTTAGCAGGTGCGAACCATTTGGATAGACTCAAAAATATTAGAAACAATGCATATCTTATGACAGTTTGCTAAAATCAGTCTTCATAGCTACTTTTGACTAAGATGAGACTTAGCAGAGCTAAATAAAACCAAACTATTAGTTAAACTAGAGCGATTTCCATCCAAACTAATTTGAAGCAATAAATACAATCTCTCGATTTGTCCAATCATCAAATTGCTGTACGCTTTCAAGGACAGTATATTTAATTAAACAAGCTCCTTAGTGAGAAAGATGATAAAATACGGTAGCTGTATCAGAGAATATAATTATACTCAAGAGAAAACAAATAATTAAGACAAAATAATAGCTAAATTGAGTTGAAAGTACTTGCACAGTAATTAGGCAACAGAGTCACTAATTCCCGATAATTCTTATAAAAGAGCAGAAAAAACGATGATTTAATTAGAAGCCGATCGGAAGAAATGCAAAAAGACAAAATAATTAAACTAGAATAGCAAATAACTTCGTTGTCTGAATAACTCGCTCGCTGTAAAAGCACTATGTCAGAGCAGTAAGATGAGCTTGCAAAAAATATCATAACTATTCAATAACTAAAAAGAATAATTTCAGATAGAACAGGAGTAAACAAAAATAGTAATAATGCATATAAATCTAGCTTGATCGACTTTGGACATAAAATATAATCAGAAGAGACTGAAAAAGTTGAGTAAAATAAATAATTTCAAATTGGAGACAGATTCCAAAATAATTAGAATATCATTTTTTAGCAAGCTAAAGGAGAGGGAATTATTAATGCCCTTGTCGGTTTAAGAAATGGAATTAATAAATAAGTTTTTGAAATTTTCATTAATGCTCTTTAAGAAGGTCAAGACAATAAACGAAATAGTCTGAACATATTTTTAAGAAGGTGGAAAGTAAAGTAAATATAAACTATAAGTCCGTATGTGCAGTCCTACTTAGAAACAGTAAAATCTTTACTTTAATATATCAGTACTATTAACAAAACAAATCACAGCTCATTAATCTAGAAAATAAACAAGGTAATTCCCGTTGATCTTCAAAATAGCAGTCCTGAACAGTTATCAGCAGAGCTCTACATAAAATCTCCTCAAGTATATCAAACACATTCAAATCTAAATTATTTAGCAAAGCGAAAGTCTCGATCAAATATAAATTTGTGGATCCTTTCCACAGTTGAATTTACGATAAATCAGCAACTCATGAGTTAGAAAAGTATGAAAAATAGTTTACTGTTCTTGTTTCGGCTCCTAACTGTGGAATATCGAGTTCTATATCCATCCAAAGGACAATAAAGCTAGTATCAGCTTGACGAGGATGTTAGAAACTGTCTACTCCATCATATTGTAGTTGCAATTGCAGATTTGATTACTTTCATATGAAATGAATATGAAAAATTTAATACCAAAAATTATCAATACTACTGTTTCGATGGCTCCGACTCGAAAACTGTGTGGTTTTATTGCTGCCGTTAGTTCAGAGACTTAAGCGGAAAGTAAAAATTTTTGGCACTGGCATTGTGATTTCTGTCAGTAAGCATTTTTTTCTTTCGTGAAAATTCTTGCTTGGTTTCACAGATAGATTACTTTTTTTATTTTTTGCTTTATATGCTAAATTTACTACTGTTGTGAGTTTGAGATCTCTACTCTTTCTATTTTTGGATTTTCGAGTTTTCATTACTTAAGTAATTATCAATCTACGGGTCATTACTTACTAATCCCAACAGGTAGTCATTTTCTCTTGCATTTTTAGAGTAAAGGTAACAGATTGCATCAAGTTCCGACAACAAAAATAATTGACCTGGCTTGTGCTTAATGCTGATTTGTCTACGATTTTTGTAACATATTATTGTGATTTACTATTTGTTCTTCGTCCCCAATACAATAAGTGGAAAAGGAATTGTGACGTCCAAGCTTACACTCGATATTTCAATAGGTCTAGCTTCACTACCTAATTTGACTGATTTTAATGATTTGTTGCGGTTCAGATGAAACTTCATGTTAGATAATTTGGACCGTAGCATTATTAAATGTTTTTGCTTTTTCTCAATATTGTCCCTCTTTGCTTATGCAACTTTTTTATACTGTGATGACTGTGTTTATTCATTTTTATGCAGATCATCCCTTTAAATTGAGCTTTTAATCGCATCGATGCACATGGGGTTGGGGCTTTCGGGAGCACGAATGTATATTTAGGATGAGTTATTTTTGACAACAACGCCGACAGCAGTCATCACATTGATGGCATCATAGATTCGCCTACGTATATTTTGGACTTCTTGCTTATAAATTTAGGAATTCACGTCCTCATTCGCGAGTACAATATCTATGCACGAGTTTACAATCTAATTGCTATCATACTTGCGCTTCCGGAGCAATCTGTTAAGTATCCAGGACAGAAACTTAAGCCCCTTCTTCTTATTTGAGTCCAGTTAGTTTAGTTACTCGAATAGTCTTTTGCTTTATTCTATTTTTGAGAAGGCTATACTGTTTATAGGGGTTGGATTGCTATTGTTTTGACGAGATACCTGGAAGAAGTTAATTGTATTGGTTCCTTCAAACTGCTCAAGCTCATCTTGGGCAAAGCGACGCGAATAGTCACCAACGAGACACCCCGTAATATTGATCGAATCCTCTCTAAGAATGTTGTTTATTCGACTGTCACGTGATGCTGCGTTAATGTCTACGTAAGGGTTTTGGGA
>APMI01019357.1_pt1 | contig 11251 bp, 10 predicted proteins | sample 667938 | NCBI WGS metagenome assembly APMI01 (sample SAMN01084076, study PRJNA167559) | wastewater metagenome | biome: Wastewater | place: Denmark: Ejby Moelle, Odense | collected 2011-11-28 | reverse complement strand
CACTGGAAAGTAACGGCGAAAACCATGGAAGCAATTTTAAGTTTCGATGATGTTTCTAAATTGATTTTATAAATAATAAATATATGATATATATATATAGTGTGTGCGATATACTAAACATGAATATATGATATAGCTTATAAATATAAACAGTCAACAATATAAAATATAATCGAGCATAGATGCTAGGCAAATTGAACAGCCAGTCTGCGAGTATATTAGACAATTCTGCATATACGATGGCAGTGTTTGGTACTCACTTGCATATCTTCCATCGCAGTAGTCAAATATGTCAAGCGGAGATTTAGCTTGGGCATGATAGCCATATTGTCGCTGTCTCAGTCGGATAGAATAATGGCAATGTGTATACTGTTAGTACTGTTGAATAGAATGGTCTATTAATTGTGACTGAGATCACAATACCCACAAAAGGATACCCACATAAGACAATATCGTATAAGACAGTGAAGAAGCAACAAATCCTACAAAAATCAACTCAAAATAACAGAATAACATCAGCAATAATAACCCTACACACAATATTCATAATAACAAGTTCATCTACTTTACACACATACAACATTAGCAGTAACACACTGTCTAATCCATGTCCGTCTATTAAATTCAGTGCAGTATTAAGTGCAAACAATAATAATGATAAATATGTGTATGTTCGAGATCATGATCATGATCAGAAGATTATTCATGTGTTTAGTACTTAAACTGCTGAGTGTGTCAATAAGTATATTAATAATTGTGCCATAACTGCTGTAATACAAGTGCAAGACAACCTAGTTATTGGCGATGAGAAAGGCAAAATCACAATAGTATACGAATATTTCAAACAACCAGTCATCCAATAATCTAAGTCAAACAAGAACAAGCGTAATATCGATAATACTGCAAATTCTAGCTTATACACTGCAGTCCTAGAGTGGCATACTGGTCCTATTCATGCACTTGCTTCCAATGGCAACTATCTGTACTCTGGTGGTTAATAAAGTGTCATAGTTGTATGGCATATCCGAGATTTAAGTCGAGATTTTATGCCTCGTGTTGGGGCATCTATTACTTCACTTTCTGTCTGCTCGTTTTCTAACTAGATTTTGTGTACTCTTTCTGATAACAGTTTCATACTTATCGATCTGAGTAATGATAAGGAAGTTTTCTCATATCGCACTATTGTTGATCCATGGGGATATGCACCTTTAGGTACTTCTAGGTTCTCACAAAGTACCACAGCTTGCAACGAAGGAGTAATATGTCTGAAGGGACTACCAGGTAGGCTACAATTTATTGATACTACTAAAAATGGATTTAATTGGGAATTATAAGTAGTAGGCAGAAATTTAATAAACTCAATCAATGGCGATTAGTTGCAGCCACACAGAATAACTGGATTCGCATTTAGCAGTAACTGGAACACCCTAATGGTATCAATCCAGGGCATAAATCAATCATACTTGAAATTCTACAAACGCACACCATCGGGTTACTAGCTGTCAACTAGAATAGACAGTCCCCATAATAGCAATATATCTGCATCATGTATGAGTATGAGTACAGGAACATCGGCTAGATTTGTGACCTGGACTTAAGGGGATACTGTTGTGCGGGTATGGGTATAACACAGCCAGAAGAAGAAAAGTATTATGGATGTCACACAGAACTATTGGAGGTGTCAACAAGAAATATCATATAGGGGGTTAACTGTATCTGCAGTAACTGTATATGGTAGTCTACTTGTAGTTGTATTTGCATCTGCTTATATTATTGTATACCAAGCGCAAGATAATGACGAAATTAAACAAATCAGTCACTTCTTAGGGACAGATATCAAATAAGCTATAATAATTAGTAATTAATCACACAAAGGAAATAATACATACAAAATACTGTTAAAAACATCAGAAAGCCTATAAATACATAGTTTTCAATTGAATACACTGGAACCTAGTAGCAAAAAATCCAAATAGAGTAAATCAAACTCAACTTTAATCCAAAAACTGAAACTCCTCATAACAGCATCATCATTTATAATAACAGGCAGTAATCAATTGGCTATTTTGGTACAAAATCAAGAAAAAAGTAGTACTCAAGTGATTATCTTGGATAGAAAATCAGCAAAATTTATAGACAGCTACTAATGTGATAGTATTATCGAAACTGGCTTCTATTTATCAAATTTAGGCTAATCTCGACTAATTTTAGTGGACAATAACATGAAATTATGCTCAATTGATGGCAATTCAATCATAAAGTACAGTGAAAGCCTAGAATAAGATAATTAAACTCAATGGGCATCATAAATTGAGGCATAGTCTGATAGTACTGATATTTACAAACTGAATGCTCGTTGGGTCATGCGAGAAAGCATCAAGAAAAACTGCAAAGTATAAGACGCTGTTTAGGGAATGGAGTGCATGCCAGGAGGCTAAGCTGCTTGGATGCAAATTGCTTCCAGATTGATATTATGATAATGTGTTGTACTGTTTCCATATACCTATATAATCTAATATAAATAATACAGATAATATAGATAATATAGTAATATGAGATGGATAATCAAAAGCAACATAATAATCACATCATTCATTTCTTGTTCTTGGAGTTGACGAATTCGGTAGCGATTCTATTGAGAGTTCCTCGTCCCTCCTCTGAGATCACACGTGAGTTGATCTTGAGTTGGTCTCCCTTCTTGTCTTTTTTGATTATTTTTTGCTTCTCCAATTGTTGGAGGCTCCATCTGATGATCTTTGAGCTTGCGTGCTCGTGTCTGGGGTGTCTGCTGGCAACTCTGTACTTCTTTCCGTAGATGTGGGAAAGCAGGTTGACTCCGGTTCTGGGTCTCAAGTAGACTTTGCGAGCAAGTGCGGCAACTCTGTGGTAAATCCAGTCTTCATCGAGAGGGGCGAGTTCGTTGGCTGAATAAAACAAAAAGTACCAGTTGATGTCTTGACAACATCAGCCCACTTGGGTCTTTCGATCAAGTTGTTCTTCTTCAAGTACTGAGCGAAAGCAGTGATGAAATCAGCAGCTGAGATATCCTTCACGGTGTAGAAGTTTGATTTTTGTTCGCCGAGCATGATGTGGCTAAGATTTATTATATTAAAATATTTATATTATTTCCCAAATTACTACTACTAAATCATTTGCTAATTCACTATAAAGAATAAATCATGATCGGCCAAGCACACACTCCTTCATACAGTGGGTCAATCGACGATATTGGCATTTATTTGTGTTCAATGGAGTAGTCAATTGACACACGTAAGCACAAAGAAGAAAGCTCAGCCCGTGACCGTAAGAACATTGTCTCGAAAAGTAAATAAAGCAGGAAGCCTCAAGTGAAGAAAAGTTTCGGTCGGTGGCGGTATCGCGAGCATTTTGTATATATGGAGGCACTTAGAGCTGGTCTTAACCAAAAAGACATGTTCAAATATCTTGAAAGCGAGCTACCTTCTAGATCTAGTACCCAGATCCGAGCTCATCACCAGAAAATGGTGTACAAGTTCGAAGGAGTCGATAACATTCTACGAGCGTACTCCGACCGCGATCACGCTGCTGAGTTAATGAAAATGTCGGATATTCTAGATTTAGCTTTAGGAATAACGAACAGAGTCAGTGAGAGTATTACAAATGTGCTAAGTGCTCCCACTTATTACAAGAAGAAAAATTGATTTTTAGTTAATATTGTGTATTTTGGATAATTTTATCAATATTTGATCGGTGACTGTATCTATCATACTGGTAATCAAATTAGTGATAGCTTCTATTTACGGTCAAGCTTCTTAAGAGGCGCTTCGCTTTTAAGCTCTGATCTCAGCTTGATTTTATTGACAATATCTTCAGCTGCCCACTGGATGCCGGTCTTGCTCACATTCAGGGTTGGATTTCTGCCACATAGGCTCAACATTTTCTGGATTTAGTTTCGGTATAGCTTCATGTAGTGGAATCTAAGTTTAGGGTCTTTGAAATGGTCGAACATAATTCTGCTCATGTTAAGAGGCACCACACTCAAGCTGCCAAACATTTCAGGGTAGGCATGATAATTTGTGGAGATGTTCAGTGGTGATTAATGGCCATTGTACAAGTAAGAAATATAAGCGTGGAAGTTACTCATGCTGTTAATAATGAGTGCGGGTAATTGGCATGCTGCGGCTTCCACTGTGACTTCACCATTGTGCAAGACACCAAAGTCAGAAGCACACATAGCTGCATATTTTTCATCCTCGGGTACAATCACAACTTCATAACCGGACAAAGATGAGGCATGTGATTTAATCGAAGCTGCTATTTTCTAAATATGAATTTTGTTACCTCATCTTTTGGTGTGATGATTAATATTTTGAAGAAGCCTTTATTAACATTCTTAATAGCTTCATTATTGTGGAAGATCTTTAGAGACTCAGCGAATTTCGAGAATGAAAATTTAATTTATTTTTCAACGTTACCTGGAGCGAACAAAGTTAGGTACTGATCATCAGTGAATCCTTTAGCTTTACGATAATCACTGCGAGCTTTTTGGACAAGTTCATGGACTCTAAATTATACAAATTAGTACTGAATGGAGAATTATTTATTATCGAAGTTTTGGCTATCGACTGACTTCTACTTCTGTAAGAACTGGAAAGCTTTCCACAGTCCTTCATATCCGATGCACATATTGGGGAAAATATAGCCAGTAATAGTCTCAGGTAGTTTGGGCAAATTAGTATACATAAAATCGATATTGTCTTCAGCGTCGATGGTCCTATTAGCGATAGAAAGATCAAATCCAATCCTGAGAGGTTTTTCAACGTTATTGGTATTATACACTTTGTTAAGTTGACCGAATACTCGATTCATTAAACTATAGTTGCCAACCACTATCACAGCTGGAGTATGCTTCTTGTACATTTCCTCAAAGAAGTGCTTGGATTTTAATGCAGTCTCGAGTTGATAGTTTTTGTAATGAGTTTTTGCTCTAAAGGGATTTAGTGCTGTTTATTGAGCAACTTCATAGTAGTTACGGGTAATCAGTATATCTTCATGAGCCAAAATTGAAGAATTTGCGTATGTTTACTTTAGTTTGTTTTAGTATCCGCTACCGATAACTCCCACAAATTATATATCTTTAGATTGGGCCTGGATTTTGTCAATAATACGAGCTGTTGTTTTATCAAATTTAGGGTGGCCTGAGATGATTCCGACTGTGGTCGCAAAGTTAAACCTTGAGCATATTAGCTTCATTGCTTTATTAAAATATATAAATATATGCAAACTCGAGTAACATTATAAAATATAAGATATTAAACATGATGGTCACTTCTTCTTTTTATCTTTTGGAGCGATTGCGAAGGGAAGTTTCTAGTTCAACTTCACATTAACTCCTTTCAAGTTAAAATCTAAAAGATTATCAGTTGAAGCAACTTGATCTTTAGGTGCTGAAAACGCTGATTGATTCGAATTTGCGTTTACTTTATTGTTTATGGGAGGCGGTCTTGTGTCTACAACAGTCTTCTCTCGCTTTTTTATATTATTAACTCCGACGACTCCAAGCTCAACATTGTTGAAATTCTGATCAAGAGGCTTCATTTTGTTCTTTCTATCTTATTCTTAATCTTTTATAGGCGCTTAATTTTTTTTACTAGCTTATTTCCTATTTATCATCAGATCATTTTCAAGCTCTTACTAGAAATCATCTTGATATTCCTATTATACGATGCCATTTTGGTCTCCTGCTTCACCTGCATCTTCTTCATCTTCATCAATCTCTAGCTCAATATCATCATTGTCTATCGGCTGCTGTTAGTCGATTGCGAGATCGATTCCTTTCTCTTCTATCAACTTGCGTTGCGAGTCGGAGATATTTTTCAAATCTGATATTATCTTTTATTGAATTTGTAAATTTATCTCCAACTCGATATTTTGTAACTAAAGTACGTGATTCTTTATAATTATTTATAAAAATTATCGGTTTTATTTTGATTTCACCTTTTTTGGGATTTAGTCTCTAATTTTCTTTGTTGCTGTCATACTTTCAATTAATTGCAAATTTGTTATTTATTTCTTTAATATATTCTTCTGAGTGCTCAACTTCAATGTTTGGATTGTTTTTGTTAATGATTTAATTTATTATTGTGATTTTTGAGCCTGAGGTGACTCTCCATTTGCTTCACTTTTCTTTAACAGTAAAATTTAATTTCTCCTTTTCTTAATTTCGATAATATTGATAGCATTCTGCTCCTATATTTCCATGAGAGCTCTTCTCAACTGAATTCTTTAATTGAAATTCTAAAATATTTGATCTTTAACTTTTCTAATTTAATTACTTTCTTCAACACGACCACAATTACATACCTCAGTACGTTCATTATTTTCGTTGCTCATTTATGCAATTTGGTTATCGATATTAGTTTATGAGCCAACTCCATTTTTCTATAGTTTAGTCTTAAGTTGCTCAATTTCTTGTCTTAGATCGTTAATAATATTTTTGTACTCACTTATATGAATTGATACTAATTTTTTATTTGTGAGAGCCTTTGTTTTAATATTCTTTGCACGATTTGCATATTTTAATGTATTTATTGTCTCCTCAAATTGTGAACCTGCTGGACTGATATTTGCTATCATGACAGTTTTACAATTGCCACCTAAAGAGTCTTTTAACAGCCTTGTTAGTTTAGAATCTCTATATGGTACAAAGAAGCCTTTTTTATTTTTATCGCCTAAAGCATTAATACAATTTGCTAATGCTAAAAGTGACCTGTTGATTTTAGCGCCTTACATTAATCTAATCCCTCTATTTTAAGTGACTGTGCCTCTTTATGATCCCGCTAAGTCTATCAATGATAACTTTCCAATAAGTGTTTCAAGAGTGGTATTTCTGGTCCTCGGTATTTTAATAACATTGATTTGAAATACAGCATGACTTCGAGAAGACGTCAAGTTGGCATTAGTTGCTTATGTGGTTCTTCTTTTGTTGCCGATCATTAACAAGTTCATGACTTGCTATGTAGACTCAGCCTTAAATTATGTAACGCCCGCAATTGTGATACCCTTGTCACTGTCATCTCTCAGCTCAAGATATCCTGACGTGGCCACAAGCAGATCACGGATCATCTCGTTATAAATTTATACGTAGGTTATGTTTACTGTGTAGTCATACTCACTGTCTTATTCGATCAAGCTGAAAATATCTCGAATAGCAAGCACACTATATTATAAAAATTCTACTTGAGACCATAAGTATCTTGATTTCCAAGCATAGTGTATGTTTTGCCTGTCCCTGTAGGACCGTATGCAAACACGGTTGCATTTTTACCTGTGATAACTGTTTTTATCAGTGATTTAACTGTTTCTTCGTATATTTTCTAAGAGCTTTAATTTCTATAGATTTTATCGAAGGCATATCTTTGTTATTTCGAGCGGTGCAGTACATCCAACATTTTCTTATTTTCCATTTAAAACTATCTCTCGACAGGGTCAAGAATAATCTAAAATGTACATGAAAGTTTACAATGAGATTATCTTGCGTCCTGATGACATCCCAATCATCAAGGCTCACTTATTTTTGATTAAGTGGTCTAACTCTAATAGCCACCAAAATATTAGATTCGCCCTCGTACTTCTTTTCTTTTTCTTTTTACTTCATTTTGAATATAATATAGGATTGTTAATAAAAAGAAAGTTTATCAATAATATCAAATTATAGGCTCGTACTTGCCTGTGTTTTTATTGAATTTTTGCCCTGCTTTACGAGCATAATTGAGGGCGGTCGGTTTAGCAATAGGCAACAATCTCAGTAACAAGCTGACTGGCATAGTCATAGCTCCAATTCCCACACTGAGTAGCCACTGAAGAATACTAAGACCATGGAAATGATAGACTTGGAAGAATCTTCCACCGAAAGTGATCACTAAGATTTGCAGTACTACAATAGCGAACACAATAATCCAGAACAACTTGCTTGCACATATTCTACTGAAGAAGTTCAATTCGTCCTTAATTCTTCTGCAGCAGATAAAGTTGAATACTTGAAGGAAAACGAAAGTATTGAAGATAAATGTGAAATGTCTGCTGTGATTCTTGTATTTATCAAACCATATCTTATAATTTTATTGTCCACTAACCGTGTAGAATTTACCGTCTGTCACTGTGCTTTAAGCGATTCCATTGAAATATTTGGCAGCTAAATCGGATCCAATTACATCATCATAACCATCCTTGAATTCAGGAATAAAGCGAGGTCCCAAAAATAATAAAATTAGAAGAACAGCCAATTGGAATATAGATTGACCGATGATGTGTTTGATCATCGTTTTTGTCACTAATCTTTCATCGGGAGAATTAGGCTGTTGGTGAAGTAATTCATCATGATTTGGAGGCTCAGTCGCGAGAGCAAGTGCAGCCAAACTATCCATAATCAGATTGACCCATAACATTTGTACTGATGCGAACACGGCTTGTCTTATAATTGCGGCTGAGATCAAGCTGATGCAGACTGCGATCACGTTCACAGTCAGCTGGAATTGAAGGAATTTTCTAATCGATAAATATACGTTTCTGCCCCATACTACAGCTCTGACAATAGACTGGAAATTGTCATCTAATAAAATAATATCAGATGCATTCTTCGAGACTTGTGTTCCAGTTATTCCCATAGCCATTCCAATGTCTGCTCTCATTAAAGCAGGGGCATCATTAGCACCGTCGCCGGTTACACCGACGATATGGCCTAATTTGTTAATACCATCTACAAGAATGTATTTGTGTTATGGTTTACTTCTGGCCATGACAGCTAGATCTCCCACTATTGATTCGAATGCTTTTTGCTCTTGTTCAGTTTACATGATAACTTTCTTCATTTTGGTAACTGTGCCACCTTGAGATGCTCCTTTGCCTTTACCTTTATCCTTGTCTTTGTCGTCAACTACTTTGACTTTTTATTATTTGAGTAGTCCTTTATCTTATAGTGCTTTAATGAACTCAGAGGCTTACATAACTTTACCCTTACCATCTTCTGAGACAATTCCTACTTGTTTGGCAATATTTGATGCAGTAATTTTATTATCACCAGTCACCATGATTACTTTAATACCTGCAACTTTGCAGTTGGCAATAGCTGATTTTGATTATTCTCTAGGAGGATCTTCAATACCAAAAACACCCATTAGAGTAAATCCACCTTTTTAGATTTCTTCAATAACATCCTTGACTTTCGAGTTTCTTGCTTGGCTTTGCCCAACTAAATCTCTTTGATTGACTTTTTTATATCCTATTGATACTGTTCTAAGCCCCCTACCAGCCATATTTTCAAGTTCTTTTGTGATATTTTGTTTGAGTTATTTAGTAAGTGGTAAAACCTGACCTGTCTGACTATTTTGGAACGAATTACACACCTCTAATATTTGCTCACTGGCTCCATTTGTAAACAATATGTCTTCATTGCCCACTGTGAGTCCGGTTGACATTCTCTTTCTACTTGAGTCAAAAGGCAATCTTTTAAAGTAACCGTTTGGTCCAATTTGTTTTCGAACATCAGTTTCGTTTTTACCAGTCAGTTTTCTAATCATCTTGAGTAACGCGATTTCAGTCTGAGCTCCTTTTTCAGTGTCAACGACTGCAGCTGTATTATGGAAAATACCTGCTGTTAATTTTTCAAAATAATCTTTGTGGAGTTTATCAGGGGTAAAGTCCTTCACTGGCATACTAGTGTGATTCACAACATGAACAACATTCATTTTGTTCTGAGTTATAGTACCTGTTTTATCGGAGCAGATATATTTAGCTGCTCCCATGGTCTCACATGAAGCTAATTTACGTACTAATATTTTGTCTTGGTGCATAGCTTTCATAGAGTAAGCCAATGTTAAAGTAACTGCCAAAGGTAAGCCTTCAGGAATAGAAACAACTACCACAGTAACAGCAATGATTAAATAATTAACGATTTTCTCTAGATTATGTTTGATGTCAAAACCGCCTTTTCTGAGCTCTTCAACAAGCAATCGAATAAATAAGACAAGGAAGATGAAGATAGCTGAAGCAATACCAAAGCGGCCGATTTGTGTTGCCAATCTTTCTAATTGTAACTCTAAGGGAGTTTTATTATCTTACTCATCTTCTTATTTAGAAAAAATGAGTTCGAAATTTTTGCCTGCTCGACTGTCTTTACCGACTACTGCTGCCATCATAATTCCTTAACCAGTGACTACACTTGAGCCACTGATCATGAATGGAGTTGCGCCTTTGGGGTCCATTCTTTGTTCGATACATTTATCGAATGTATTTTTTTCCACTTCATTGCTTTATCCAGTGATTGCACTTTCGTTCACGAGAACATTAACAGCTCTGTAAACGATGCAGTCAGCAGGAATCTACATACCATTTTGAATAAGAATCATGTCTCCAGGAACAATCTTAGTTCTGTGAACTTATTGTCTTTTTCCGTCTCTAAGAACTTCATAGTTATAAGTGCTTTCAGTCATTTGATCAAGTTCATCAAACTGTTTTTATTTTTGATAATTGCTGACCGTCGCCACAAGCGTGCAGACAATTACAGCGATTAAAATAGAGACACCATCAACCCAAAACATATCTTTTTCCTCACCGGCGAAGTACTCGACGATGACAGATACAACAGCAGCAACCACCAAGATAATGAGCATTTCATCACAGATGGCCTCCTTGAAAATCTGAAATAAAGTTCTTTTCTTTCGTTTTTTGTACTCGTTGACTCCGTACTTGCTTCGGTTGCCTTCCACATCAGCAGAGGACAGACCAGTCTCAGGATTGGACTTGAATACTGAATAAGCAAATTGTAACATTGAGGTAGAGATAATGGGTTGCATGTCGATAGTGTCTTTAAGTCTTGAGCACCATCCTAAGCGAAGTTGAAGTTGTGACGATCGGTATATTCTTCAATACCGCGTGCGACTACGCTCTGAGCCTTCAACGCATTTTGTTAAGCCATTTTTGCTTTCTTATTAATATATTATAACGGATAATTTATTAAGTTTGCTTACATAAACAGTTCGTAAAATATTCAACGGTTGTACTCAAGTTATCAAATTTGAATAATTTGTTATAGAAATTTAGCTCAAGTTGAAGAGATGACCAATTTTTAATGAATGCTAACAAAAAAGTTTTCTTAACAAGGACAATTCTTAAATACTCATGCAATGAATAATGATTAAAAAATAAAGTAATGAAAAGACGTAAACAAAATGTTGATTTTATATTTTCATGAACTGTAGTTTTTAAGAATTAT